>ERZ827150.3646-NODE-3646-length-14600-cov-5.088897_pt1 | contig 14600 bp, 14 predicted proteins | sample MGYA00519779_ERZ827150 | MGnify/ENA primary metagenome ERZ827150 (study PRJEB31778, sample SAMEA3449267) | human gut metagenome | biome: human gut; feature: human-associated habitat; material: faeces | place: United Kingdom | collected 2010/2012 ...
CTTTAGAGCCGGCGGGCGCGCTTATGTGCTTATCTCCGTTTTTTGTATGCAATCAACTCAGCGTCCGTGCCGTTTTCACCGTATTCGCAGACGAGCAGAAAGCTCTCGTCCGCGATCAGTCCGTAGCAGCGGTCGCTGCCGGGCTTGCAAAGCTGACCGCCGAGATAGATGCGATCCTCCCGCAGAAAGGACACAGCCTGTCCGCTCGGCAACGGATACGTCAGATTGACGTAAAAGCCGCCGAGCGGGACAAGCTCCGTGACGGTCGGCATACCCGGGACGCCGAGCGCGTTGAACTCCGCAATCAGCCTCGCCTTCAGCCCGCAGGACGGCTCCCCGCAGGCGGCGCAGCGCGCCTTTCCCTGTCTCAGACAGCAGGACGCGACGACGCATTCCCCGCCGAACGGCCGGCCGTTTGTCTCGGCGCAGCCGCCGCAGCGGTCCCCGAAAGGACAGGCGGCGCAATCGACGCCGCAGATGGAATCGTTCATTTTACGCTCCGTTCCGCCGCCTTGCGGCGGCGCAAAAATCGATGGAATTCAGCCGCGCCGGACGGATCGGAAGCCATTTCCGAGCCGCATCCGAACGCACGGACAAAGAGGGATGTCCATGCTCCGCAAAATTGACTCGAACGACGCGCGCCCTTTCACAGCTCGGTGCGGCTGCGCGCCGTCATCCGCCTGACCGCAGCGCGGGCGATGCAGGCAAAGGCCACGCCCAGCAGCGCGCCCGCGAGCACGTCCGACGGGTAATGGACATACAGGTACAGCCGCGAGAAGGCAATCAGCAGCGCCAGCACCAGCGCGGGGACCGCCTTGGCGCGGTATTGCAGCAGCAGCACGGTCGCCGCCTCGAAGGATGCGAGCGTGTGCCCGGACGGGAAGGAATAATCGCTGAGGCGGTCGATGAGCAGCACGAAATCGGGATTGGCGTCGTACGGACGCACCCGCGCGATGAGCGGCTTGAGCGTCAGGTTCCCGATGAGCAGCCCGAGCACGAGCGACAGCGCCAGCATATAGCCGGTGCGGCGCGTTTTGCGGAACAGCATCAGCACCAGCGTCAGCGCAATCCAAATCGCGCCGCCGTCGCCGAGCTTGGAGATGAACGGCATCACCGCGTCCAGAAACGCGCACCGCATCCCCTGAATGGCGTCCAGCGCCGCCGTATCCAGCGCAAGCAGCCGTTCGATCATCGCGTTTCGAGGTATTCGAGCGCGCTCTCCACAGCGACGGCGCCGTCCGAAACCGCGCAGACGATCTGCCGCAGCGGCTTGGTCCGCAGGTCGCCGGCGGCGAATATGCCGGGAAGGCTCGTTTTGCAGTCCTCTCCGGCGACGACGAAGCCGCCCTCGTCCAGCGCGACAAGTCCGCGCACCAGCTCGCTGTTGGGACGGATGCCGACGGCAACGAACAGGCCGTCCGTCTCCAGCGTCCCGACGTTGCCGTTGGACACATTCCGCAGCCGCAGGCCCTGCACGCGGTCCTCGCCGAGCACCTCCTCGACGACGGTGGACAGAATGAAGCGGATGTTTTCGCGCGCCTGCGCCCGCTCGACAAGGAACTTTGACGCGCGGAACTCGTCGCGCCGGTGGATGAGGTAGACCTTTGCCGCCAGCTTGGACATGTAGAGCGCGTCCGACACGGCGGTGTCGCCCCCGCCGACGACGGCGACGGTCTTATTGCGGAAAAACGCGCCGTCGCAGGTCGCGCAGTAGGACACGCCCGCGCCGAAGAGACGCTTTTCGCTCTCCAGCCCCAGCTCGCGGTGCGTCGCGCCCATCGCGAGGACGACCGCCCGCGCACGCAGGACGCCGCCGCGCGTTTCCACGGCGAAGACGTCGCCCGCCGTCAGCTTCTCGGCGCGCGCGGTCAGCAGCTCGGCGCCCATCCGCTTCGCGTGCTCGGTGAACAGACGGTCCAGCTCAAAGCCGTCGATGCTGTCGATGCCGAGATAGTTTTCGATTTCGGGCGTGGAGGTCACCTGCCCGCCGCCGTCATGCAGCACCGCCGCGCGCAGCCGCGCGCGGGAGGCGTACAGCGCTGCGGAAAGCCCCGCCGGGCCGCCGCCGAGGATGAGGAGATCGTAAAGCTCTGCATTCATACAGAAGATTGCCCCTTTCCGCTTCTTGCTTTTTATAAATCATATTTACAGCCTTACAGCACACAGAGATAGATGCACAGAAAATGCAGGATGCTGCCGGCCAGCACGAAAAAGTGAAAGATCGAGTGAAAATAACGCTTTTTGGCGCCGATGCCGTACAGCACCGCGCCCAGCGTGTACGCAACGCCGCCCCAGACGAGCAGCCGCGTTCCGAGCGGCCCGAGTGCGCGCATCATCGGCGAAAACGTGAAGACCACCGACCAGCCCATCGTCAGATAGCAGATCGTCGTCAGCACCCGAAAGCGGCGCAGGCTGATGCTGCTGAACACGATGCCGACGGCCGCGGCCGCCCAGATGAGCACCAGCATCACCACCGCCGTCGTCGGAGACTGGCTGTACATCGAAACGAGCAGCAGCGGCGTATATGTACCGGCGATGAGCAGGAACACCCCGCAGTGGTCGAGGATGCGGAACACCCGCTTGGCCATATTCACGCGCAGCGAATGGTAGATGGTCGAGCAGGTGTACAGCAGCACCATCGACCCGCCGTAAACCGCCGCGCCCACGACCGCCGCCGCGCCGTCGTCCGCTGCGGCCAGCAGCCCGAGCACGAGCGCAGCCACGCCGAAGAGCGCGCCGAGTCCGTGGGAAATGGCGCTGATGAGCTCCTCCGCAAGATTGTAATCGGGCTCGCCTTCCCGCAGCGCCCTGTTCGCCTTCATAACCGACCCCTCCGCAAACGTTTTCCCAACCGCACAGCCCGCGGGAACAAAGCCCTGCGCGGGCGGAGGGCACAGAAGCCGCCGTCTTTCGTCCGGCCGGCGGCAAACCGCAGTTCTTCGGCTTTTCTCCCTGCCGGCGGCAAGGGGGGGGAAGGTCGGACAAAGCCGACCGAATGCCGCCGAAGCTGTCCGACGCACCGGTCCGGCGTCTTTCCCGCAGCGGCAGAAGCCGTCCGAAAAGCTCTGCGATTCGATTCACTTCCGCGCGTAAATCTGCGCGGCTCTCGCTGTGAACCCTCCGAATCGTCCCGAAGCCTTTCGCGCGTCGGCACGAAAAGCCCGTACAGCCGCCGCGCGAGGCTCAATCGCGTATACGATTCCACGCGGCTGCGATTCTCTACACAGCCATTATATGAGCCCGGAGTTTTTCGTGCCATCGGCAGAGAAACGCGTTCAGCCGCCGGTGTAGGGTTCCGCATCGCACAGCATTCTGCGCAGCCATTATTTTAATTATAACCACAGCCTCGGAGTTTTCTGCGCCCACAGCGCGGAAACGCAGATAGCCGCCGCACAGCACGCAGCATCTAACTATGCTCTATGCGGCTATTATAACGCACGATGCTCGGCGTTTCCGCGCCTACGGCGCGGAAACGCGAATAGCCGCCGCACGATACGCAGCATCCAGCTATGCTCTATGCGGCTATTATAGCACATTCCGCGTGCGTTGGCAAGAGGCACAACCGCCGTTCTTATATATTCTTTTCCATCCGGCGGCCGACGAGCGTACCGAGGGCGGTGCAGAAAACGATCTTGAGTACGTCGAACCAGATGAACGGCACCACGCAGGACGCAAGCGCCGCGCCGAGGCTGACGCTGCCGATCGCCATATAGTACAGCGTTCCGCAGGTGTACGACAGCAGGCAGCCCACCGTCATCCCGACGGACAGGCTCAGCACCGAGCGCTTTTTGAACAGCTTGACCGACAGCGCCACGGCCAGCGCGGTCAGCGGATAGGAAAACAGATACCCGCCCGTCGGGCCGATCAGCTTGCCGATTCCGCCGGAGAAGTTGGAAAACACCGGCAGCCCGCAGGCGCCCAAAATCAAGTAGCAGACCGTGCTGGCCACCGCGTACAGCGGCGTCTGGAACGCGCCGCAGAGATACACCGCCGCCAGCGAGAGGCTGAACGGCACCGCGCCCGCCGGGATCGTCAGCGGCGACAGCACGCACAGCATCGCCGCGAACAGCGCTGCCTTTACGGTCAGGCGCAGTTTTTCGTTTTTGTTGTTCATTCAGATTGTTCCTCCTTCGATTTTCTTACGCGCACCGAGACCTCACCCGAATGCAGCGTGCGCACGCCGGACGCCGTCTCCACGACCAGCCCGCCGTCGTCGTCGACGTCGAGCGCGCGGGCCGTGACCTGTTCGCCGCCGGCGGAAAAATCCGTCATCGTGATTTCCCGCCCGACGACGCAGCTCCGCGCGCGGTATTCGTCCATAAACGTCCGCTGCGGAAGCGTCTCTAACTTCTCAAACAGCAGATTGAGGATCGCCGCCGCCACCCGGTCGCGCGGCGGATTCCCGACGTCGCCGAACATCGACGTCGCCACCTCCCGCAGCTCCTCGGGAAAGCCCGCCGACGCGACGTTGACGCCGATGCCGACGACAAGATAGTCGAACAGCCCCGTCTCCGCCGACAGCGCCCCCTCGGTGAGAATGCCGCAGAGCTTTTTCCCGTCCATCATAATGTCGTTGACCCACTTGATCTCGGCGCGCCGGCCGCAAATCTGCTCGGCGGCCGCGGCCACGGCGACGGCGGTGCAGGCGGTGACGGCCATGCATTCGCTCGCCGGCAGCGCCGGACGCAGCAGCAGCGACATATACAGCCCGCCGCGCGGCGGCGAGTAAAAGCTGCGGCCCAGCCGCCCCTTGCCGCCGGTCTGCCGCTCGGCGACGAGCACCGTCCCCGTCGGACAGCCCGCCGCGGCGCGGCGCTTCAGCTCGTCATTGGTGGAATCCACCGCGCGCTCGACAAGCACCCGACAGTCCGCCGCGCGGCCGCGCAGCAGCGCTTGAATCCGACCGGCCGACAGCCGGCTGCCCGGGTCGCGCAGGGCATAGCCGCGGTTCTGCGCCGCCTCGATGCGGCAGCCCTCCGCGCGCAGCTCGCCGACCGCCTTCCACACCGCGCTGCGCGACACGCCGAGCCGCTCGGCCAGCAGCTCGCCGCTGATAAAGCCGTCCTGCGCCGCCAGGCACTCGAACAGCGCGTCCTTTGTTTGCAGCATCACATTTCCCTCTCTTTCGACGTTTCCTTTTCTGAATCCTAATCATAGCACATACGCGGGCCATTGTCAACCCATACGCGCATCAAAGTTGACAATTTGGCATATTGACTTTTGCTATCGTTTTGTTATATAATGGGAACAATATAATCCCATCGGAAAGAAGGGACCCGTATGTGGCGCGTATATGCGCTGCTGTCCGCGCTGTTCGCCGCGCTGACGACGATTCTGGCCAAAATCGGCATCAAGGACGTCAATTCGCATCTGGCGACGGCGCTGCGCACGGTCGTGGTTCTGTTTATGGCCTGGGGAATGGTGTTCATCACCGGCACGCAGGGCGGCGTGACGGCCATCGGCAAAAAGAGCTGGCTGTTCATCATCCTGTCGGGGCTGGCGACGGGCGCGTCTTGGCTGTTTTACTACCGCGCGCTCCAGCTCGGCGAGGCGAGCCGGGTGGCGCCGATCGACAAGCTGAGCGTGGTGCTGACGATGGTGCTGGCGTTCGTCTGCTTAGGCGAGGCACCCACGCTGAAAACAATCATCGGCGGGCTGCTCATCGCGGCGGGCACGCTGGTCATCGCCATCGGATAAAAAGGAGGACAATCCATATGACGCTGGAGGAACGCATCCGCAGCGAAAAACTGTATTTCTGCACCGCGCCGGGCTTCGCGGAGGAGCAGGAACGCTGCCTCGAGCTGCTGTACGACTATAACGCGACGCGGCCGGGCGAAAAAGCCAAACGACGGGAGATCCTTTCCCGCTTTTTCGGCTCTGTCGGCGAAAATCTGTATATCGAGCCGCCGCTGCACGCCAGCTTCGGCAAAAATACCCACTGGGGCGACAACTGCTACGCCAACTTCAACCTGACGCTCGTCGACGACGGCGAGATTCGCTTCGGCGACCATGTGATGATCGCGCCGAACGTGGTCATCACCGCGACGGGGCATCCCGTCCACCCCGAGCTGCGGAAAAAGACGGCGCAGTTTTCCATCCCCGTCCGCATCGGCAGCAACGTCTGGATCGGCGCGGGCGCCGTCATCCTGCCGGGCGTGACGATCGGGGACAACACGGTCATCGGCGCGGGCAGCATCGTCACGCACGACATCCCCGCCGACTGCGTGGCGGTCGGCAATCCCTGCCGCGTCGTGCGCGGGATCGGAGAGCGCGATTTCAAATATTATTATAAAGACCGCGAAATAGACGTAGAATAAACCGGAAGTCAGCCCGAAAGGAAGCTATACATTATGACGAATACAAACCTCATCAGCGGGCTTTGCCCGACCGTTACAACCGGCGAGCCGATCGCGTACAGCTTTGCGCTCAAGGACCGCTCGGACGAAAACCTGCCTTCGCTCGCCGGCGGCCGCGCCGCCTCCGAATCGGTCGGCGACCCGGGCTGGGTGCGCTTTTACCGCGGCCGCGCGCGGGAGCTGGTCTACGATCTGGGGGAGGTCCGCAGAATCGGCGGGTTTTCCGCCTCTTTCCTGCAAAACGGGGCCGCGGGCGTGTACACGCCGCGCCGCGTTGAGCTGCTCATCTCGGCCGACGGCGTCACCTACCGCCGCGCGTTCGCCGTGGACTCGAAGGTCTCGCCCGCCGCGAAGGACGTATCGGTTTCCGTGTTTGAAGCCGCCGGCGGGCAGGCTTTTTCCGCGCGCTATGTGCGCTTTGATTTCGAGTGCGAGGTTCATGTGTTCGCCAGCGGCTTCGCCGTCTACCCGGCCGCCGAGGACGCCGTCCCCGCCGCCGGCAGCGCGCTCGAGCCGCCGAAGCCCGACCTCGGCTATCTCCGCGCCGGCGACGCGGCGAAAAACGGCGTCATCATCTACTGCGGGTACTGGGACGAGACGATGAAGTATCCCGAAAGCTACGTCCTCAACACCCCCGCCGACCTGATGCCGTACGTCGCCTACGTCGACCGCGAAGGCAAAATCGCCGACACGATGTACGACTCGGTCTACTTCCTCTCCCTGCAAAGCCGCACGCCGTCGGGCGGCTACATGTGCGCGATGCACAACGTCGAGAAGCCGAACACATACCGAAGCGACTGGCTGCAATTCTTGGACAATATGTTCGCCGAGGGCTATAACATCGACGCGCTCAACACCGCCGCCGGCAGCGTAAAGGAAGCGCTGGGGCTGACGGATTACAAGGTCGGCGTACACATCCAGCTTCCCTTTCCCCACCCGAGCGGGGAGGATTTCGGCGGCGGCATGCGCACCGACACGCTGGAAAACCGCGTCGCCGTCTGCCGCTGGTTTATGGAGGAGGCCGTCCGGCGCTTTGAGGAACGGAATTACGAGCACCTCCGGCTCTGCTCCTTCTATCAGGGCTGCGAATCGGTGCCGACGGCCGTCTCGGACGAGGAAGAGGCGCTGTTCGCCGCCGTCAACTGCGAGGCTCACGCGATGGGTCTGAAAGCGAGCTGGATTCCCTGCTACCTCGGCACGGGCTTTGCCCGCTGGAAGGAGCTGGGCTTCGACGCGGCCTATATGCAGCCCAACCATATGTTCAACAAATACGACGCGGCGATGCTGGGCGAATTCGCCCAAAGCTGCACCCGGTACGGTCTCGGCGTGGAGCTGGAGCTGAACTACACCGCCGTCAACCCCGGCGAGAACCGCGACAGCGAAATCGAGCGCTACTACGACTATCTGCGCGGCGGCTATTACTACGGCTACATCGGCTGCGATACGGCCACCTATCAGGGCGCCGGCCCCGGTTATATCTACACGGCCTGCTACGCCGAGGACCCGGCCGTCCGCGCGATTTACGACAACACCTATCTCTTTCTCAAGGGCACGCTGATGCCCGGCGTGCCGCGCGTCGCGGCGACGCGCTTTGAGCGGCAGACCGACGGCAGCTACCGCGCCGCCCTGTCGCTGGAGGGCGGCAGCGAAATCTTCGGGCACGACACGACGTTTGAAATCGTCACACAGGGCGCCCGCGGCGCTGCGGTCGTCCACGACGGCGAACTGATTTATGTGCCGGGCTACACCTTCACGGGCTACGACAAGCTCTCCGTGACCGCCGTCATCCACGGCGTCGCCACCGAGGTGCGCACGCTCACCCTCAACGACGTGGCCCACTTTGCCGTGCAGCGCGGCATCCGCGAGCTGAACGCCCTCTGCGACAAGCCGAAAAGCCGCGCGTGGATGACCGGCCTGTCGGTCGCCTCGGCGGCGGCCTCTCTGCTGCTGCTCGTCTCGGGACGCAAAAACGATGACCACCGTTGAACGGTGCAAATAAAACTAAGGAGCGATGTATTATGACCTCCCTGTGCGGAAATTCCCCCCCTCGGGCAGCGCGTTTGCTGTCGCTTCTTCTCTGCGTCCTGCTGGCGCTCGGCTGCGCCGCCTGTGTCGGCACGACGGACGACGCCTCCTCCACCGCATCCGAAACCTCCGGCAATGTCTCCGACGGACCGGCGCAGGACGACTACCACGACGGGTCCGGCAAATACTGGCCGACCTATTCCGACGCGCTTTCGGAGGAAATCATCGGCGACCGCACCGAGGTCCGCGTGCTGGTGTACAGCAACAAAATCCAGACGACCTATTTCTCCGAGGAAATCGAGCCGGGTCTGTATTCCACGACCGACGCCAAGCTGACCGAGGCCGTGACCGAGCGCAACAACCTCATCTCCGAGAAGCTCGGCATCACCGTTAGGGCCGTTCCCGTCGACGACGTAAGCGCCACGCTGCGGCAGGAAATCCTTGCGCCCACCGGCGAGTTCGATATCGCTATGCCCTTCCTCAGCGATTGCGCCACGCTGGCGCAGGAAGACACCTTCTATGATTTGAAGGACTTTGAAGCGGAGGGCATCATCGACCTGTCCGCCCCGTGGTATGACCAAAACGCCAACGACTCGCTCTCTATCCAGAACAAGGTCTACTTCACGGTCAGTGATATGTCGATTATGCAGAAAATTGTTTCCAGCGCAATTCTCTACAATACCGAGCTGATTGAATCCAAGATGCCCAACCTCGACCTGTTCCAGCTTGTGCTGGACAAGGAGTGGACGCTGGATAAAATGCAGGAGATCGGCCGCACCTTCGCAAGCGATTTGGACGGCGACGGCGTGCGCAACTCCAAGGATATGTGGGGCGCCGTCACCTCCAACGGCACGGCGCTGAACTTCTATTTCGGCGCGGGCGAAATGCTCTGCACGAAGGACGAAAACGACGTGCCGATCATCGCCATCGGCGAGGGGCGCTCGATTCGTGTTTCGCAGAAAATCTTAGAAACGCTTCAGGAAAAGGACTGGGTCATCAGAGCCGAAAGCCTGAGGGACGAAGGCTCGACCGACATCTGGATGGATAATCTCGCTATTTTTGGCGAGGGCCGCAGCGCTTTCTGTACAATGACCTTCTCGGCCGTCAAGAAGCTGCGCGTCTATGACATCGATTACGCCATCCTGCCGCTGCCGCTTGTCGACGATACGCAGACTGAGTATTACACGCCATGCGCCGCCTATTCCGCGTACGGCGCGGTGGTCTCGACTTCGCTGAACGCGGAGGACGCGCGCTTTGCCGCGTATATGATTGACGTCCTTTCGGCGGGAGGGAAACAATACATAGCAACAGCCTACTATGATCAAATCCTGAAAAACAAGGACGCGCTTTCCGATTCGAGCAAGGAAATCGACATCCTCGACCTGATTTTTGAGAACGTCGTCTACGACGTCGGCGTCATCTACGGCTTCCAAGGGCTGAACTCGCTGCATACGAACCTGATGATAGCCGGCTCGACCGACATCGCCTCCGCGCTGGAAAGCGTCCGCAGCCAGGTGACGGAAAAGATCAATCAGATCGTCGAGCAGTATTCCAAATAATACGCACGCATTCTGCCGCGAGCCTGCATAGCCTCATTGGTATCCTTTCGGGAAGGGCATACCCGCATCTGTGCCTGCGTTTTCCGCATAGGATGTCAAAAACGCTTGCGATTTTTAAGATGCTATTCATTTCCTGTCTTTCCTTTTTGATAAGTCTGCACCTTTGAGGAGACATCGCCAATCGGTACGGCGTTTTGGGAAACGGCGCGAAACGCAGACCTGCCCGGGATTCGAAACGCGTTCGGAGGTACGGTGGCTGCGCTTCGTTTTCGGCCTTCTATGGCTTTTCGGACGGCTCCGAAGCGGAACGGACGCCGCTGCTTGTACCGGCCCTGCTCTGACTGCGGCAAAACAAAACGGACGGCTTAAGCCGTCCGTTTTGTTTTGCGATCGATATTTTGCAATCGTTCTGCGGCGCCTGCGGGTGCGGCGGGAAGCGATGCGCGCGTCTGCGTTCGGACGCGCGGGCGGTTGGGAAACAACGCTGTGCTTCACGCCGTGTCTGCCGGGGCGGGGAGATGCTTCAGTTGAAGATGAGGAAAAAGTTGACCGGGTGCAGCACCCATTTGCCGTCGTAGAGCAGCACAATGAAATTGCCCTGCGCTTCGGTTTCGTTTTCCGAGCCGCGGCGGTGCAGCGTCCCGGAAATTTTATAGGCTTCGGCCGTTTTCGACGCGTCGGGGCGGTACTGGATCACATTGTAGTCCACATAGTCATCAAAACAGTCGTTCCATTCGCTCTCGGTCAGCTCGGTCTTGCCCTCGACGTCGAACCACAACGCAGCTTCGTCTCCAAGGTTATCGCGGTGGACGTCGAGCGCGCTGGCGAGAAAATCCTGCATATACGCCGTAAAGTCGGGGCATACGCTGCGCTCATACTCCTCGGTGATGGCCGCCACATAGTCGTCGGGGAAGGCGGACAGGTAGGTCCGCAGGTCGCCGTTGACGACGCCGTCGATGACGTGCTGCAGCGGCATCGCCGCTTCGTCGGTGATGCGCGGCACGCTCGAGCAGGCGCAGAGCGGCAGGACCAGCAGCAGCGCCGCCAGCAGCGCGGACAGTCGTCTATTCGTTTGCGTCATGGCCGTTCTCCTTGTTGTCGCTTGCGTTGAGCTTCATTTCCAGAAATTGCTCCTTGGTCAGCAGCAGCGCGCGTTTTTTGGTCGCCGCATCGAAGCTGCCGACGATCCCGCGGCGCTCGAGGATGTCCACGATGCGCGCCGCGCGCGAATAGCCGAGCGACAGCCGTCGCTGGAGCAGGGAGGTGGAAACCGTCCCGCACTCGAAGGCCACCTCGATGGCCTGCATCAGCATCGGGTCGTCCTTTTCCGCGCCCGTATCGGGGCCGGCGTCCTCTCGGCCGCGTCTGCTGTGCTTTTCGCCGCAGAGCATGGCTTCCTGCTCGATCATATGCATCACTTCTTCGCTGTAGCTGCTCGTACCTGCCGCTTTGCGGACGAAATCGCAGACCGCCGTCACCTCGTTCTTGCCGTCGACGAACGCGCCCTGTACGCGCAGCGGCTTCATCGAGCCGACGGGCGCGTAGAGCATATCGCCGCGGCCCATCAGCTTCTCCGCGCCGGCCATATCGAGGATGGTGCGCGAGTCGATCTGGGACGCGACCGTGCAGGCGATGCGCGAGGGGACGTTGGCCTTGATGAGGCCGGTGATGACGTCCACCGACGGCCGCTGCGTGCCAATGATGAGGTGGATGCCCGCGGCGCGCGCCTTCTGCGCGATGCGGCAGATGGAGGTTTCCACCTCGTCGGGCGCGGTCATCATCAGGTCGGCCAGCTCGTCGATGATGATGACGATGCTGGGGAGCTGCTCGCGCTCGGGATCGCTGCGGATGGCGTCGTTGTATTCGCTCAGCTCGCGCGCGCCGACCTCCGCAAAGAGGGAAAAGCGCTTTTCCATCTCGTTGACGGCTACATTGAGCGTGCCCGCGGCCTTCTTCGGCTCGGTCACGACCGGCACAAGCAGGTGCGGGATGCCGTTGTAGTCGGAAAACTCGATTTTTTTCGGGTCGATGAGGATCAGCTTGACCTCGTCGGGCTTGGCGTGATAAAGCAGCGAGACGATCATCGAGTTGATGCAGACCGATTTGCCCATGCCCGTCGCGCCCGCGACGAGAAGGTGCGGCATCTTGGCGATGTTGAGATAGACCGGGTTGCCGCCGATGTCCACGCCTAGGCAGACGAGCAGCTTTTCCTTGCTGTCGCGGAAAACGCTGTTGGCGATCAGGTCGCGCAGGCGGACGGTGGTGACGGTCTTGTTCGGCAGCTCGATGCCCACGGCCGATTTGCCGGGGATCGGGCATTCCATTCGGATGGACGTTGCCGCAAGGTGCAGCGCGATGTCGTCGGCCAGATTGGCGATGGCCTTGACCTTCACGCCCGATTCGGGCTGCAATTCATAGCGCGTAACCGACGGCCCGCAGCTTGTGTTGATGATTCGGGTACGCACGCCGAAGCTCGCCAGCGTTTCCACCAGCTTCTCGCTGGTGCGCGTGATGTCGGCGGGCGACGCGCCGACGACGTCGCTCGTGCCCTCCGTCAGCAGCGTGAGCGGGGGAAAGACGTAGGGCGGCGCCGCGTCCGCCGACGTGCCGAGCTGCTCGCGCTCGGGCGTTTCCGGCTCGTCCGGACGCATATCCTCCGCGTTCAAATCCAGCTCGGCCTCCTCCCGCAGATCGGCGTCGGTGCGGACCGGCGCGGGCTGCGGCGCGTAAGGCGCGGGCGAATCCTCCTCGGCAAAAATCTGCTTATAGTCGAACGGCCTGTCCTCCTCCGGGATGGGAACGTCCACGCGCGAGGGCGGCGCTTCCTCCGGCGCCGGGGCGTCGATGGGGATGTCCACCGGCTTCTTCTGCTTTTCCGTCTCGCGGGTGCGCTTCTCCCGCGCGGGACGCTCGGCCTTCTGCGGCGCGGCGGCGGGCATGTCCGCCGGGTCGTCAACGTCCGACGGCAGCCGCAGGTCGCGGAACAGGTTCACGATGCGCTTGATCATGCGTCCCGGCGTCGTGCCGCAGATGAACAGAAGCGAAATCGCGGCCAATGGGAACGAAAGGATGATGGACGCCCAGCGGCCGATGAAGGACTCAAACGCCGTGCCTACCGTGCCGCCGATCGCGCCTGCGCCGATGAGCGACTTGCCGTTTTCATAGAACACGTTCAGGAAGTACCACCAGGGGTTGCCCTTCCCCTGCCAAAAGGCGCGCTGATCGGCGTCGGCGGTCAGCATTTGAATGAGGATGGAGACGAATATCCAGTTCGCAATGCAGAGCGCATACTTCGACGCGCTGTATTTGTTGGTGTGGTCGCGCTTCCAGAACACGGCGATGATGAGCAGATAGAAGGGGAGGACGAACACGCCGCCGCCGAACAGGCCGCGCAGCATCGGACGCACCTTCGCGCCGAAAAAGCCCGTATCTTCAATGAAGAAGGTCAGGATGATCAGCGCCGCGAGCAGCCCGAGCACCCACGGGGCGACGACGCTCGGCTTCTTCGGCTTGGCTTCGGGCAGCGCCTTTGCCGCCGGCTTGGCGGCTGCCGTCTTTTTCTTTGCCGGCGCGGTCTTTTTATTCGTTGTGCTTTTCTTTTGTTTTGTTGCCATAATTGTTTTTGATTCTCCGTTGGCTTTTATAGTCCTTGTCGGCCGAAGGTCAGCGCAGCAGATCTGCGGCGATGACGGCTGCGCCGGCCAGCGCGCAGTAGATGGAAAACGGCGTAAAGCTCTTGTTTTTGGTGATGTAGCGCAGCAGCCGGATGGCCGCGATGCCCGAAAGCAGCGCCGCCGCCACGCCCAGCAGCATCGGCAGGGCGCTTTCGCCGCCCAGTCCGGTTTCAAACAGGTCGGGGAGCTTGAGCAGGTTGGCGCCGAGAATGGCGGGGATGGACAACAGGAACGAGAAGCGCACCGCGTCCTCCCGGCGGAAGCCGGCGAACAGCCCGCCGGTGATCGTGGAGCCCGAGCGCGAGATGCCCGGGAAGATGGCGACCATCTGCACGACGCCGACCAGCAGCGCCTTTCCGGGGCCGGCGGTGTCCAGCGATTCCCGGCCCGAGGACAGCTTATCCGATAGGAACAGGATCGCGCCGTTGACCAGCAGCAGCACGCCCACGGCCCAGCTTACGGCCGAAAGGCTTTCCACATAGCTTTCCAGCAGCACGGCGGGCAGCAGCGGCAGCGTGGCCAGCGCCAGCAGCAGAAACAGCCGTTCGCCGCTCTCCAGCCCCTCTCGGCGCAGCCGCCCGGTAAACAGCTTGCCGACGAGGGTGAAGAAGCCCTTGACGATCATCCACACGTCGCGCCGGTACATGATGCAGACTGCCGCCAGCGTACCCAGATGCAGCAGCACGGTGAACGTCACCGACTGTCCGCTGTCGAACCCGAAAAAATTCTGCGCCACGGCAAGATGTCCCGAACTGGATACGGGCAGAAACTCGGTGAACCCCTGAAGCAGACCGAGGAAGATGGCTTTCCAAACGCTCAAGCTGCGCCCTCCTTACTCTCTGTATGGAAATGTTCCCGCCGCCTTTTTCGGACGGCGGGCCTTGTATACGGCGGCCCTGCCGCTTTTCACATAGGATTCGCGCCGGGATCGGTCTCCTTCGGGCCGGGGCTGCGCCCCGGCCCGAAGGAGACCGCCGCGTTGCCCG
>ERZ827150.3649-NODE-3649-length-14598-cov-3.225951_pt1 | contig 14598 bp, 28 predicted proteins | sample MGYA00519779_ERZ827150 | MGnify/ENA primary metagenome ERZ827150 (study PRJEB31778, sample SAMEA3449267) | human gut metagenome | biome: human gut; feature: human-associated habitat; material: faeces | place: United Kingdom | collected 2010/2012 ...
CCCGTAGCCTGGTTAACAAAACTCTCAGGCATTAATGCAACCTCATCGAAGAATGCACCGGCTGCAGTAATACCCTGCACCAGCTCCTGGGATCCTTCGTCTTTACCTCCAAAAATGTAGAAGTAATTTGTAATACCTTTACGTGAAACCTCCAACATATTAGGGGTCTCACCGGATATATGATAGATACAGTGATATCCACGGCTCCGGAGCATTGTCTTTAAGTTGGTAAGTACATTACGCTGGAAGGAGCTGATCGTCTTCCCAGCCATAATAAAGTTCTGTCCATCAAACGTTGACATCGCCCAGAATACATAGGCCAGTGACATAGCGACCGTCTTACCCGACCGAATGGCTCCGTCTGCAATGATGCCGTCCATCTGGCGTACTGGAGATGTCTCTGTCCACCAATTCAAGACCATTCGCTGTTTTTTCGAAAATGGCCTGAACTTAAATATCGGTCTCTTCTTCCGGCTCATATGTGCCTCCATCTTTCCAGTCTTCCTCAGCAGATCCTTTCAGCGCCTCCATAAATCCATCATCTTCCTGATCGTCTTCTTCGTCCACTCCCATTTTAGCTTTTTGGGCCGCCATGCGCAGATTTTGCTCTTCCAGATCAACAGCTGACTTATCCGTCTGACCGACCGTAGCTTTAATTGCATTAAATGCATTCACATCACCACGAAGGGCCTTTTCAATCATAGCCATGGTGATGAGTTCTTCATACGTGCTTTCTCCCCCATCAGCGCGCAATATATCAGACAAGCCTTCGACTTCTGCCTGCATAGTCAAAAGCCTGTTCATGGTATCTCTCATAGCGGCTTTCCGCCGTCTGGACTCTCCTGAAGCCTTACCGCCTTTTGATCCATATTCTCTTGCTTCGTCCTTGCTTCGTTTACTGAATGGTATTAAGTTTTCATAACCATGCGCCATCACCTCACCTTCCTATCTGGCTATTTTTTGTAAAAGAAAAGCACCCATCGCTGAGTGCCTTACATTGTTTATAGTGCCTCTACAGGCCCGATATGTGTTATAAGTGGAACATCACGGAATCGAACCGGAACCCAGGGCGCGACCCTGTCCATCTGCCATTGATGGTATGCTCCACATAAGCACTCCTTGTAAACTACCCGCGACCTCCCAGCGGTCAACCCATTACTTCCAGAGTGCAGCCCCGCAGCTGACCGACTACTGCAATCACGGTCACGTCTTATCTACTATAGGGTTAAGTTTTTTTAGCGGCTATATAGCTTTGCAGGACTTCAAGCCACTTCCAGGGTAGAAAATCAGCCACCGACTGGTAAGAGCCGGCGGCCGTCAATATTTAGTGGAGGAAATCTGTTTTCAGATCTTCCAGTCTATACTATAACATTTCTAAGCAGAACATATAGAACAAATAGAACAAATTTTAATTATTTTCTAAAAATCTTCTATACTCCATTTTTATTCCATCTGCCGTCGAATTTCTTCCCAGCCTAATAGCTATTTCTCCCCATGAAAGCCCTTCAAAATACTTGAACCTTGTAATCCTCTGCATTCTCTGGGGAATCGTATTAAGCCAAGCCTCCACCTGTACCTTGATTTCCTCCGCTTTGGCCTTCCGCTCCTCCAATAATTGCTCATACGCTGCCAGTTCTCCCGGCTCCCTTGCCGCGGCATATACCATACCATGTATGTTGAAACTCTGTGCTGCATAAGGGAACTCACTCATAGACCCACGTACTCTATCCTGCACTATGGTCTTGCGTTGCTTTTTTACTCTTCTAATATCTGCCTCTGTCTCTTTGATTAATTCACATGCATCTATATATTGTTCCAGCACCTCCTTATTCAACGGCCTCACCCCTTTCCTACCCGCGGCTTGTACACACGCTCCCCATCCAGGTACTCCTCTTCCTTCCTCTGCTGGCCCAGAAGCTGCCGCATCCGATTCAGCGTATCCCGGTTCTTCTGTTCCTCAAAGAACTTGACGATCCGCTCATTTCGCTTGACAATATCTTTATTCTGCCTGCGGTATTTCCGACTCTGCTGAAACTTCGTTGCTACTCGGTTCCGCTCAGACTTATCCACTGCAAATTCTATTGCATGAACCAGATCTTGCAGACGCCGGTCCTCTTCATTCACATTTTCATACGCTGCCTTGTATTCCTGGACACATTGGTCTATGAAATTCAAGAAATTCTCCAGTTCTTTAGCCGGACTGTTTTGCTCCACCGGCCTCGCCTCCCTGCCTATATCTTTTTCGTTTCCGCATCTGCAATACTAAATCTGGCCATAGCGCGCTATCCAGTACGCCACTCGGCAGCCTCACCAGCGCAAAATGCTTATAATGCTCCACAATCTTTCCGCGGTGCGCCTCGCCAGTATGCCCCATGGAATCGATCCCCTGGGCTTTGTAAGTATGTACGATTACGTTGCGGCTGATCCGGTAATACCGCTGTGCGGCCTGTATCTCCTTCTGGGTTATGTACCCTTTCGGGATTTCTTGATGTTTCAATTTATGTACCTCCTGACCTCTTCGACTGCGTCATACCATCCGCGTGTATACAGTATATGGTATTCGTGAGGCAGTTCCATGCCATTTATGCGCTCACGTATCTCTGCCAGGCGCATTCGCAACGCCTCATTCTCCTGCATTAGATCATCACAGTGCTTTTTATATTCGTCGCATTTGTTACATCCTCTTATTTTACAGCTTGTGTTGTCTATCACGTTTCAAACCTCCTTCATATTACGATTTTACTCGCAAAACTCATGGATCGCCCAAAAGGGAAAAGTAACAATCCATAATATAATCATCACGATTCTTAATAAAAATCCGATTGCCACCTGAAGTATACATTTTAGCAAATCACTTACCTTCAACATCCTTCTGTGGTGTACTCTCCATAAATGAATTTCATGTTTTAATGCGTGTAACGGGTGTATAAATATCTGGTTCAAATCATTCCCTTTTATCGATATTTCCTTTCCGCAAACAGAACAATATGAACTCACCTTATTTGTTTTGAACACTGATTTTCCCCTTCTTTCTCGATTTAGTCATCTCTCAAACGAGCCGGTAAAACAATTTTTAAATTCTCCCGCTCTCCCTTTCTTCCCGTTCTGATAATCACTGGGGATACAGAGTCGTATATATCTATCTTCGCCATTTTTTTATCAGAATCGTAGGTGCTAATGGAATCCAGTGCGTCTTTTAAGTACTTTGCGTTAATCCCTATCGTAATCATTTTCTCTTTTTCTTGATATTCCTTCAGTATCTTGTCAACAGGATAGTACTGGCCTTCCGGCTGCACATATCCCATGATTGACTCTCCCACCTGCACATACAGCCGGCTATTACTCACTTCCAATTCCGCATAGTTATCGCGTTTTGTGATCTTCGGAATTGTTGGCCTTATGTAACAGGTAAATGATTCGTCAGCTTCTACCAGCTCCGCATATTCAATCGAGATTCTGTGGCCCTCTAACGCTGTGGCCCGGATTACTTTTTCTTTCGCGTCGATTTCTAAGTATGTCCACCGCATTAACTCCGAGAGCGTTCCGTCACCCACAAATCGCTTTGTATTATCAATAATTCGTTTAAATTCTCCAGCGCATATTTTTGCCTTCAATTTCTTTCCTCCTCTACATGATCTAATCAATTATGTCTCGTGGGTCTAATTCTTTTTCGTATTTCATTCCACAAATCGGGCATTTTGAAAGTAGGATGGGAACTTCCCTTTCTCTCTTCTTCCCCGGCTCTCTGGCAGTGAAAGATATATATACTCTCCCTGACAAAATTTCAACGGGTGGCTGTACATGTTCATATCCCTTTTCTTCCAGCCTTTTTTTCATGTCATATATGCAATTACACATTCCGTTCCTCCTCTAAATGATCGTTTTGTTAAGCAAACCGTAGTTGTTCGTGGCTGTCGTCGATCCTCATATTCGGCATTCTTTCGCCGACTTTGAGATACGGACAGTTTGCAGATACCAGTGCCTGCGCCATTATCGGCACCACGCTATTTCCGATCCGCGCCACCTGTTCCCCGACGGGGTACGGCTTGCCCTCTATGTCCCGGTTAAGTATGTAATCCTCTGGAAATCCCTGCATCCGCTTAAGCTCCTCTGGTTTCAGCATACGGAGGAAGATATCTTTCAAGATATACTGTTCTCCATCAATGTCAGTTACCACGTTTACGAGACCGAACCGGTCCTTTGTTGTGATGGTCCCCAGTGGCTTTCCTGCTTCCTGTCCGCAACCGCTACCGTAATACTTAATTAAAAATGCGGATATAAGCCCGAAATGCCCCGGTGAAGTGGTAATCGTATGTAAAGGCTCTTCGCAACTCTGACCGGTTCCGCTTTTATAAAATTTAGTAACAAATGCCGTAACCAGACCATACCGATTGCTGGTATCAATTGTCTTTATCGGCTCTGTCAGCAGTTGGCCGCGAGAATCTCCTTCCCGCGTTTCCCCGTGATACTGAATCATAAAGGAAACGGCGCTCTGATTGTTAACTATGTACGGTTGCGGATTGTTAACAACATACTTAACGTATCCGTTTGCTATCCGTTTCATGGTGGCATCTGCCAGAGGGCGGGGCCGGTCAAATATGGAACGTCCCAAATCCGACCAATCAATATAATCTCCGCATTCTAACCACTTCTGCCGGCCATCTGCTCCGTTCTTACTGTGTGTCGGCTCCGGCCATGTAATCCGCTTCCCATCTCTCCGGAAGATTGCATACCAACGCTTCCGTGTTGTCGGCGCTCCGTAATCTGCCGCTACCAGTTCCCGGCTGTCAAAATCATATCCCAATCGTTTCATGGCCGCTATGAATCGTTTGTAGTCCTCTCCGGCTCTTTCTTTTATTGGGTGCCCTGCCTCGTCTAGCGGTCCCCACTGCTGTATTTCCTCGACGTTTTCCATCAAGATAACATCGGGAAGAATTGCTTTAGCGTGCTTGTACACCGCCCATGGCAGAATTCTAAGCCCCTTGTTACGCGGCTGACCTCCTTTTGCCTTGCTATGACTGGTACAATCTGGAGAGGCCCACATAAGTGCTACATGGCGGCCAGCAACATACTTTTTAAGATCGACCTTAAATATATCCTCGGTCAGATGCAGCGTATCCGGATGATTGACTTTGTGCATCCGAATCGCCTGCGGATCATGATTGATAGCTATATCAACCGGCCGCCCCAGTGCCATTTCTATACCCACACTTGCCCCGCCGCCACCGGCAAAGCAATCTATAATCAAACCGCTCATGGTCTCACCTCCAGAAAGTCTTTTATGCTCATCTGCCCTGCAGGGGCAAAATTCATCCACAACACTTCACGCTTCTTTGATGCGATTTGGGAATAGCAGTCAGTTTCTACACGGTACCAATCGTGTAAGCTGTCATTATACAACTCGCTATCATATCCACTAATTAGTACCGGCCCCTTATGGGCGTGAAGAACTTCCAGTAATTCAGTTTGCGCCCCGTTGTCCATCTCATACCGGTACTGTTTCCCGTGCCTGGCCGATAAAACATATGGCGGGTCCGCATAGATCAATACATTGGAATGGTTGAAGCGTTTGATTAATTCCACGGCCGGCATGTTTTCAATTTGCACGCCTCGCAGCCTTTCAGCGGCCGCCATTATTTTCTCAGGCAGATTACACCAATCTTTCGCAGCATAGGCCCGCTCTCTGCCTTGTACGTCGTTCTTCCAGCCCACCTTTTCGCCATTGGTCCGGAACCCGTGTCCCATATTAAGCCGTATGTAGAAATTCACTGCCCGTCCAAAACTGTCCTCTGGTACCGATTCAAACGCTGAATCGTATACCTGCCTTGCGTAAGGCGTGTAATATATTTCCCGTGCTAGGCGCTCCGGGTCTTTCCTGATCCACTCAAACAAGTTTACAACGTTTCCGTCGAGGTCGTTTACAGTCTCGATATTGGACCGCGGCTTATTGAATAGCACTGCGCCGCTACCGAAAAACGGTTCAATGTAGCTGTGGTGCTGCGGAAAATAACTGATAATCCAATCCGCTATACTCCATTTACTGCCTGGGTATTTCATAATTGCTTTCATTTTCAAAAAAGGAACCCGGCGCGCCTGTTTTCCGGAAAGGTTCCAGCTCCTTTCTTAATCGGTCAAATATCAGTTTAATGAATTATCGCCTGCCCACATGAAGAACATCTTCCTGCATTTACACAATCTTCTGTGGTCGATTCTCCGCAATTCGGACAAGGATAAAAACCATTCCCGTATTCGCATGTCTTGTAAACATCTTTTTGCATAGAAGCTGTGGCAATTTTATATGCTTCTTCGATATCAGAAAAACTTTCTCCCTCATTTGGAATAGTCGTTTTTCTACTTATAATTTCTATGGCTTTTTCAATATCCATCATGATCCTCCTCTCGGAAATATTAATTCTCCTCATTATGTGATGTGCAGTATTCGCACCGCTTGCACACCTCTATTGGCTCATCATTATTTGCGTGTCCAAATCCCATACACTTACCATTACTATCACATCCAGGCTCCCCATAATGTTTAATATACTTACAATTATCTGGAGTTCTCTTTGACATCTTGCACCTCCATATGCTAATCTAACTCATCTTGTCGTCACCTTCCGAATCCAGCCACATTTCTTGCACAAATACGTCGTTACTGTCTTGTCTGGATACTCATTTTGTTTTACTATTTCAAAATCATGTATACAAAGACAATGTCGAATCCAATTAAACATGTATCACTTTCCTCCACTCCTCCGGAATTTTCAATCATGATTCCCCAAAATCAGGCAATTTCAAGCAATCACACATCTCTATAGTAACATCAGTTTTAAAAAATTCTTTTGAAATAACATAACTCTGAATTTCGTAAATCGTTCCCATAAAAAAGACCTTGTCTTTAAAATCCAGAGGAATCACCCCATATTTTTTTAGAATCCTATGTGCCAGTTTTAATAATAATTTCCGCAATCTCATCATCCTTTCCGGGTATCTTGAAAATACTAATTTACAATCGTTCCAGCATTTTGCTGAATTCTTTTGATGGCTTCTTTACCTGCCCCCACGCCAGCTCTGCGCCACAGTATGGACAGCATTTATATTCTTTAGCCACACCCATTCCACAGGTGCAATTATATTCTGGTTCTGGCGCTTCCGTCCCCTGTACGAAATAAGCTACAATTTCTGGCACAACTATCTTAATCAATCTCATCCTTCTCACTGCATCACCTCAATCTTAATTCTGTGCCTGAATCCAATCCCTGTACCGTTCTGCATCGTGGATAATCGCGTTGAGCACAGGGGTAATCTCTTTCAAAATGTCGGTGTCTTTCTCACGGTACATTTTTAACCTCAGCTCGCAAAGCTGTTCTAATCCTGTCTCGATATCTCTCTCATAATCCAGTTCATCATCGTACAATTGCGCATAATCTTTCATTCTGCACCTCCTAAACGTCAATTATCTATTGATAAACCACAAATTCCGAATCTTCTTGCACTTCTTGCAGTAAAACTCATGAACACTCAAAGCAATGCGAAATCTGGTTCCGTGAAACAATACAATTCTTTCTGCCATACAAATAGATTCCGGGTAATGCATTTTTAGACACTTACTTTTCCGCATTCTGCATCCCCTTCCCATGTGATCTTTACTCCCGGCACCGCAATACACCTCGGCTGCCCCGGCACCATTTTAATGATCCCCGCGTCTGCCATCTGCTTGAGATGCAATTGTACACTGCTCGTGCTCTCCAGCCCTACGCCTTCCCCGATTTCACGTACAGAGGGAGGCCAGCCGTGGGATATGGTGTACTGTACAATGTAGTCTCTGATCTGCTTATGACGCTCTTTCATGGCCTGCCGCCTCCTAAAATCTGTATTCATAGAAATCTGCATCTTCCACGTACCAGTCCTCTCCTGTACGGTAAATCCTCACCCTGTCAAGCTGCTCGTCAGTCAAATCTTTCCACCCTGGCACATTTCTCAACATGTTTCGTACATAACCCCGCCGTAGTTTAATCTCATCGGCAGTCATGGATTTTCCCATGTGTTGGTCTTCTCCCACACGATACCTTGCCAGCTTTCTTGCCGCTTCTTCATTCATTTCTGGTCCTCCATCACCGGAAGGGCTGCTTCAGGCTGTATTCCTGCCTGCTCGATTTTTAAATGTTCTGGCATTTTGTGAAACTCGACAGCTCGTCGCTGCTCTGCTTCATAGGCTCCACGGAACTGTGCTTTCAGTGTATTCACCTGATCGTAAGGTGAATGGCATATGTTCTGCCAGCCGGTACGCTCTACAGCCCTACGTACTGGACCGCTGAGGCTTTTCAGTGCATCCGCCTCCCTCATATATCCGTAGCGCCTTACAGCCATGTTGACCTCGCCCCACGCTTCGTCAGCATCGGGGATACGTGTTTCCATCAAATCTGCCGCATACAGTCTTAAGTCTGATATTGCAGGTGGAAATTTGTTAGACAGTGCGTATTTCTTGAGAGCCATTATAGCAACCTGAAAAGGAATATCTCCCAGTAGTTCATACCACCAGTCCATCTGATCTCCCGTTGCCAGCAGGTTGTCTTTTGGATATGCCGTTTTTATCCGATCTGCAAATACGGCAAATTCCTTTGTGTTCATTCCTCTCCTCCTCTTGACATCGCCCAGTTATACATCATTTCCCGGCTCTCGTTTTGCTTGTCCTGTTGTTTTCCTACAGGGCTGTATGATGGCTCTGGCCTGTTACTGTAATTGCCGTCAAGCACCTTTGCCATATTACCGTCGCTGATAAGCCAGTCAAATGTTGCTGACCAGTTTTTATTATTTTTGCCTTTTAAAAATTCACTCTGCTCTGCAAGTTCAAAGAGCTTACGAAAGTCATCTGCCGTATAACCACTGTTAAGCCTCGCCCCAATTGCCCGACGCCGTTTGTCTGACAGCTTTGTCACATGGGGGTATGATTTGCAAAGCGAATTATACAGAGTAATTATCTCTTGATAATTACGATTATCTTTTTTCTTTCCTTCTTTCTCTTCTTCAAGTTCTTCCCTTTTTTCTTTCTTTCCTTCTTCTATTGTTGTTAATAGACTGTTAATAGAGTGTGCCTTGTCTGTGCATTGACTGGTATCAGACTGTTGATTGACTGTGGTTTGACTGTTAATATCCTGATACAGGCTGTAGTTATTTACCGTAAATACGCTGTATTTGGACTGTGTTTTGACTGTGATTTCTCCTGTTGACGTCAAATGTTTTAAAGCAGTCCGTAACTCATTAATTGTAAGGTCGCATTCCTCGCAAAGACGCGGATAAGAAGAAATAAAAGAACCACGCGGAACCGTTGTACCTTCAAACCTTCCCTCTTTCCAGTTTGCTTTCAGTAACATGTGAAGGAATAGAACCTTTGTATTGATATTCCGATACCACTCCCATTCGAGAATGTTCCGGCTTATTTTTATGTAGTTTCCATCTCCTCCCAAAATATCACTCCCGTTCTTCAATCAGTACTTCGATGCGAGGTTCATTTCGATCACAGAAAAATTGGTCCGTAAACCCTATGACGTAGTCCCACCCATCATCTTTCAGCACACCGCATTTCACAAGTGCGTCCTGGATCACCTTCCTGCCAAAGCTTGACACATTGTCATGGTCCCTCCGCTTATTTGGCTCATACCATGAGAATTTAAGGAACACGGGCTTTTCTATATGTAACCGCCGTAACTGCTGTCTGATCGCCCATATGACGGTTTCCTCGTTGTCTTTCTTCATCTTCCCACCCTTATGCGGGTTTGTCCGGTTTGCTGCTGTATAGTCATTCAGGCCATCGAGGCGGCCAAATATCACCAACTTATATTCCATAGGCTCCTTTCCCCGGTACCGCCCCTGAAATAGGCAGTACCGGTAATACCAATGGCATGTCGTGACGCATGCTTGTATGTAATTCCCTTTCGGGATCACAAGGCTAAATAATGCTTCTTGTATCTCTTATAAAACATCTCGTGTGCCTCTCCTGGCGTGTATCCTTCTGATATCCTTTGCTTTTCCCATGCCATCTGTCCAAGCATCTTAGACATTTTTTCAGCCATTACGTTATCATGTATTCTCATAGTGGTTGGTCCCATATTGTGACAGCGGTTGCAGGCTGGAACTATCAGGCCATCTTCATCGGCCTTTTGGCGATTAGATGAGCCAAAGATCAAATGATGCTTACATTCGGCAGGCTGACCGCAGAAAAAGCAATAATCCATATCATCTGTTATGATTGATTTCACGCCTATACCTCCCCCAGCAGCTTCGAATAATGTATTGGACCCGTTAATACTTTCGTATGCTTACAATAGTCACACAGACCGCACCTGATAGGCTCCACGTCCCCATTCTTAAGCGCGACGATCTTCGGCGTATTATTCTCCACCTCAATAATCTTTTCGCGGAGATGGTTATCGTCAATCCATAGCAGCTCAATATCAGTTTCTTCTTCCTTTGACGCCGCCGCGATAAAGAATGGAAGGCGTTCCCCTGTATTTCGGTATACTACTTCCTGATAGACCGCCGCCTGGATGTCATATCCCCAAAACTCAATAAAGCTCATGTATCCATAATCTTTCGCGTGCTCGACTCTGTGAAGCTCTCGCATGACCTTTAAGTCAACGATGGCCTTACCGGGCAAATAGCTGTCAATCTTTATCTTCCACGGGCTCCCGAACATGTCCGCCGTCATAATGACCTGCTTCTCTCCACTCATGAACTGCATAAAAACTTTATCCCGCTCGATCCGGTTTATAATCTCTTCGGCCTTCTTGTAATCTGCTTTCAATGCTCCCTGTTTCGTAAATATTTCCGGATTCTGCGCTTTAAAGAGATTTAAGCTACCCTCAAAATGTGCATCAACATATGACCCTACCATGAGGGCAGGTGTCTTTTTTGTCTCCCACTCTCCGTTTAATTTCGCCATTGCTTCAGCTTCACAGGCTGGACGCCCAATTGTTCCCATAAAATTCTTGTACTGGCTGACCGAGAGATATTCCCGGTCAGCTTCCTTACTAAAATAATTTTCTGCTGTTAAGATCATGCCTGTACCTCCTTCTCTTTCTCACCAAAGATATCGGGGATTTCAGGTATTTCCTTTTCATTGGTGATATCTTCAACTTCTCCCTCTACATGCAGCCCCATCAGGCTGTTGGGAATGTATACCCGTGCAAAGAAGGCCGCCGCCCTATAAGCAAGCATCTGTTCCGGCATGGTTTTCCACTTGCTCCCGGTCTTTCCGTACCATTCCTCATCTTTTGCCATTTTTATAGTTACTTCTGTCCCTTTCACTGGTTCCCCGGTTTCCCTGTGCTCTGCCTGAACATAGCAGCCCCAGGAGTCCGAGCCCTTTTCTCCGGTATATACCAGACGGACGTTTTTAAATTCTTTGCTTGCCCGGATCATACTCATGCAGGCCTGTCCACTCCAGGAGGGTTTTCCTTTCACGACATACAGATTTTGCATTACCATCATTGGGCTTACTCCCATACGGTTCGCCATATCCACGGCTATAGTGCAATCCATCGGCTTCCCCTGATACGCCTGTGGCACCAGAGTAGAAGCGGAAAACATTTTTCCAATATTAAACAATTCTTGAAAACTTTCTGCGCTGGAAAATACACCTGAAGACAGTGATGTTACCGGCTGGTTTAATGTCAATTCGTCCATAATACGCCTCCTATAGTTCTACGACCGTCAATTCCGGATCGTCTGTTGTCCGGGTTGCAATGAACTGCAATCCCTTTTCCTTGCATTTCCGGTAAAGCTCATTCCTCATATCAGACGACAGCTTTTCTACGCCGTCAATAAGGATAATCTGCAATCCGTTCGGCTTCTGAATCGCTACGTCGATACAGAGGTCTAACTTTTCCCCGTCGGAAAGGTTACTGATTGGAAGTCCGTGGATTAAAGGAATGCCATCTTTTACCGTAAGTCCATCAATCGGAATGGTTGCTTCCTGAAGGATTTCCCCCGGAAGTTCCCTTGCCTTCTCGATTTTATCGGTCAAGGCTTTGGATTCTGCTGTCAGTTTCTCTACCTCTGATTGCAGGTTCTCCATGCGGCGGTACTCATTTAAATGGCCCTTCATTTCCTCGGCATATTCGGCCTTTTCGGTAAGTTCTGCGGTGCTTTTCACTTCTTTGCTGGCATATTCTTCGTATTGGGATAGTTCTGCATCATACTTAGCCACGTTCGTTTTATAGGTCTGCTCCGCTAGGCTGATCTTGTCCTGTTTCTTCTCATTGAGCCCTGACAGTTCCTTTTTGCATGACCTGATCTGCTCCTCAAGAGAGGCAATCTGTTCTTTAAGATTAGTCTCCCGCCGGGTAAACTCCTTCTCGATGGCAGACAATTCGATCTCTCTGTCCGCTTCAAAGGCTCTCATCTTATTGCTACGACTTTCAAACATCCGTTTAGCTTTCTCGATAGTCTCGTTCTCTTTACGGATCTTCTCGATCTCCCGGTAAAGCTCTCCGACATTCTCGTTATCCCACTTCTCTGCATCGTATCCGGCCGGGATTGTATCGGCAATGTCTTCGATAAATGCTCTCTTATTCCGGATGTCCCGGTTAATATCCTGCCGGGTCTGGAAGTATTCGCCGTTTTCAGATTGGATATCATGGAGAACCTGAAGGATATTCTGGTCATACGATACCCAACCAGGTATTTCTCTGAACCATTCCCGGATTTTATTCATATCCCACGGATAATCAATCATATCCAAGATAATTGCATTCTGCTTTTTCCGGTCCATTGCCATAAATTCTACCGGAGATAGTTGCAACGGGGTGAAGATATCCTTCAAAAAAGTTTCAGGGCTTCCGATTTCGTGACCGTCTTTTTTCACGCTCTTGTAATCTGCCTGGTTTGTTCTGATCTTGCGATCAATCCGCAGCCCATTGTCAGTTTCAATTAAAATTTCCCCTTCTGTCTCCCCGTCTCTTACGATGTACTCGCGGTCAGAACGGTTTGTTAGCGCCAGACGGATCGCATCTATTACAGAAGTTTTGCCGGCTCCGTTTCTGCCGGAAAGTTCTACACTCTGGCCGTCTGCCTCGTATTCTTTGATTCCAAAAAGATTCTTGATCTTGATTTTTGTTAATTTCACGCTTGATTTCCTCCGATTCCTCATATATAATGAGGATGAAAATATGTTTTTTAGTTATTTGAGCCATGGCAGTTCGTACCTGCCGGGGCTCTTTTTCTGTCTTTCTTTTCAGCTTTTTCAAAACAAGCTGTGTCGTATAACTCCAACACTTCCATAATAGCGTTTGAGTAGACCATTTTCTCTTGCGGAGGCGCTTCATTGCGCAAATTCTCCAACCGCAAGATAATGTTGAGAACAAATTTATGCACTCTGTTCACCTCCTAAAAACTTATTGATAAAGTACTGCTGGCCCTTCCCAGTGACTTTCGGCGTTCTGGTTGTTATGTTACAGCCTTTTCCGTCCAGATGAGTACTTTCTTTGATTTCAAACAAGCCCAATTCCATAGAATATTGCGTCGGCATGTTCCAGTCTGCGCCTTTACGCCTGATCAGATATCCGTTATCGCGGAGCCATGTAAAAAGCCGCTGGGCGCCCATATCTACACCGTTCTGCTTTAACAATTTCGCCATGTCTCCAACAAGAATCGACGTTTGACTTGCCGCAACGGCATCGGCAAATATTTCTTTCGGCCTCATTCGGGTGATATCGCTCTGTAGCCGGTTGATTGTCTGATCTGCCATCTTTAACGCCCGGGCGAAGACCTGTTCCGGTGTATTCCACGCTTTTTCCAAATCCAAGAGATACTGCCGCAACTCCATTCCTTTATTTGTTCTCTGCAACATACAAATCTGTTTTGCCATGTCCACAGACAGATCGTAATCTTCGACTTCCCTTCGTACATCTCTTGTACCCTCGGTTTGAACCCGTACTTTTTTGTTCGGGGTTGAAAAATCACTGCCCTGCTCAAAACCATATCCGCGGTACCTTTCAAACCATTTACTAAAACGTTCGGTTCCTTTTGTTCCTCCGTCTTCGGAAAGCAGATCATATAAATCCCTTGCCGACACCGTAGGTTGTCCGCTCTCATAGCTTATTTTCATTAGCTCATCCACTTTCTCACCTCCTATCGCAGCGCCTCCAATCGTGCGCAAACTGCTAAAATGATAATCACTCCGGCCACAAAGATAACCGCCGGCATCAGCCACCGCTCTGTTACTTCCAGCAGGCGGGATCGGCTGTCGTCCTCGAAGTCGTCGAGGTCTGTGTAATACTTTTGCACGGCTTGTCCCTCCTTTCATAATCCCTGCACACATACCGCCGGCTTGCCTCTATGCAGCGGTTACGGCACCGGCAGGTGTTGCATGTTGCATTTGGTTTGATGCAGATCCTCCTCCTTCCTGTAATGCGGGGTTGTCCATCAGTACCGCTATTAAGCGGTTTCATCTTTCTGTACCTCGTCTTTTTTTCTGATAGATTTCACGGTCACTGTACATTCTCCCCGCGCCGTAAAAATCCGAGCCAAAGCCTCAAACGCCCGTTCCACATTAACGCTGTTAAGCGCAACTACAGTATCTTTCATTTCTCACCACCC
>ERZ827150.3651-NODE-3651-length-14592-cov-3.040861_pt1 | contig 14592 bp, 12 predicted proteins | sample MGYA00519779_ERZ827150 | MGnify/ENA primary metagenome ERZ827150 (study PRJEB31778, sample SAMEA3449267) | human gut metagenome | biome: human gut; feature: human-associated habitat; material: faeces | place: United Kingdom | collected 2010/2012 ...
GCAGTTGGTCGGGTTTTAGGTAGCCTTGCGGTGGAAGCCAATGTGTCGGCATTCTGCGTGGGACGTGATGGCCGTCTGTCGGGCGAACGGCTGATGAACGCACTGGTCGAAGGGATTGCAAGTACCGGCATGAAGGTGCTTGATGTGGGGGCGGTGCCGACTCCGGTCCTTTACTATGCAACGAAGTATTTCAATTGCGGCACTGGTGTGGCCGTTACGGGTTCGCATAATCCGCCCGAGTGGAACGGCCTCAAGATGATGGTCGCCGGAATTACGCTTTTTGCCGATGCCATTCAGGACATTCGTCGCCGAGTGGAGGCGCAGGATTGGATTGAGGCTACCGTTCCGGGGGTCGTTGAGAAGGTTGATGCAGTCACCCCCTATATTGGAAAAGCGCTTGCAGGCATCAAAATCGGGCGCCGACTCAAGGTAGCAGCCGATGCTGGCAGCGGAATTGCGGGCCCCGTAATGCTGCAGCTGCTTTCGAAGCTTCCCGTCGATGTCGTCCCGCTTTTCTGCGAACCTGACGGCCGCTTCCCTTTCCACCATCCGGACCCTTCCAAGCCTAAGAATTTGGAGGACCTTATTAAAACGGTCAAGACCGAGGACTGTGACTACGGCTTCGCATTGGATGGCGACGGTGATCGTTTGGGGGTTGTTACAAAGCAGGGCGAAATCATTTTCCCGGATCGCCTGATGATGCTTTTTGCCGAAGATATTCTGAAGCATCATCCGGGTGAACCCATTGTGTATGACGTTAAGTGCTCACGAAAGCTTGTCGACTGGGTGAAAGCTAAAGGAGGCGTTCCGACGATCAGTCCGACGGGGCACTCACTGGTGAAGGCAAAACTGCGCGATACGCATGCACCCTTTGCAGGGGAAATGTCGGGGCATCTTTTCTTCAATGACGAGCGTTGGACGGGGTTTGACGACGGACTTTATGCCGCTGTGCGCCTTTTGGAAATTCTTTCGCGTACCGACGATCCGTCAGGCGTTCTTTCGAAACTTCCTAATGCAGTGAATACTCCGGAGCTCCAGATCCCGATGGCAGAAGGAGAGCCCAAGCGCTTCATTGAACGTTTGCGCGCCGAAGCCGGGCAGTTTACCGACGCGGCGGATGTGATTAAGGTCGACGGTCTGCGTGTTGAGTGGAAGGATGGCTTTGCTTTAGCGCGTTCATCCAATACTACGCCTGTCGTCGTGCTGCGCTTTGAAGGCGATACGCCCGAAGCGCTCAAACGCGTTAAAACCCGCTTTATCGAAGTGCTTCGCAGTATCGAACCCAATTTGGTCATTCCCGAATAAAAAAGTCCATGTCTTCCTCCCCTTCGATTCCATTTCTGCGCGAAAGCGCCACCGGAGATGCGTCACAGGCTGTAGCTTGCGGCATCAAACTTGATCTTTCTCGTCAACGACTCACGCAGGGCGATCTTGAGGGACTCTTCAAATTCGCTGCTGAAAAAGATCTGCTCGGAGCTCACGCACGGATGATCCGTGGTGAGTGCGTCAACGGCAGTGAAGGACGTCCTGCGCTCCATACGTCGCTGCGCGCGTTCAGTTTGTCTGCTCCGCGCTACGCGGAGGTGTCTCAGGAACGTCGCCGACTTTTTGATTTTGCACAGCGAGTGCGTGACGGCCGTTGGTTGGGCTGCCGCGGCGACCGTATTGTGGATGTGATCAATATCGGCATTGGCGGCTCCGAGATGGGACCGAAGGCTGTCTGGCACGCATTGCAGACAGCCAATCCAGATATTCATCTGCACTTTTTGGCGAGCGTTGACGGGGTGCTCTTGGATCGCATTTTGGCGGCCTGCAATCCGCGTTCCACGCTCGTGATTGTTTCTTCAAAGAGTTTCAGTACGCGAGAAACGCAGGTGAATGCTACGGCGGTTGATCAATGGCTTCTTGACAACGGCATAGTTGGTGCAGACCGCAGTCGCCATATGGTGGTGGTTTCGGCTAATCCGCACGCGGCTGAAATGATGTGCCTGCCGCTTGAAAATCAGTTCGCCATGTGGAACTGGGTTGGCGGACGCTTCTCCGTTTGGGGAGGCATTGGGCTGCCCGCGATCATCGCGCTGGGCCCCGAAGCCTTCCAGGAGTTCCTGCAGGGGGCAAACGAAATGGATCGCCATTCGCTCGAAGCCTCTATCGATCAGAACCTGCCTGCGCTGCTTGCACTGACAGCGTATTGGAATTCAACAGTACTGAAGATCCCGACGCACTGCTTGTTGCCTTATGACGAACGTTTGCGTGTACTTGTGCCGTGGCTGCAGCAGCTGCAGATGGAATCGCTCGGCAAGAGCCACGGCATCAACGGCGAGCGCCTCAAAGGACGTACGGGCATGCTCGTCTGGGGTTCCAACGGCAATGAAGCTCAGCACAGCTTTTATCAGTGGCTGCGCGATGGGACGGGCAGCACGAGCATTGATCTCATTTGGAGTGAAATGCCCGGACATCGCTATGCCGAACACTATCGAGTGCTTTTAGCCAATGCTCGGGCACAGGCTGAAGCGTTGGTTGCTCGAGATCCGAAGGCTCCGTATTTCAATGCCGTGTCAACGATTGTGCTTGATGCCGTCACGCCGCGGCGACTTGGCGCCGTGATGGCGATGTATGAGCACAAGACAACGATGCTCGGCACGTTATACAACATCAATCCGTTTGATCAGCCCGGTGTCGAACTTGGCAAACGGCTCTCAAAGTTCGCAGAAACCGGCGCTGATCCTAAGAAGCTGCTTGAGGAAGCTCGCGAGTGAAGAAGATCCTCATCATCAAGTCCTCTTCGATGGGGGATATCATTCACGCGCTTCCTGTTGCCCATGACATCCGACAGGCGTTGCCTGATGCGCGAATTGATTGGGTGGCAGAGGAATCTTTCGCAGATATTCCCCCGCTTGCCTCGGCGGTTGAAAAGGTTTACGTCACGGCCTTTCGCCGATGGCGCAAGTCCCCGTTCTCTGTGAAAACTCGCAGAGAGGTCAGTGCATTAAAAGCTGAGCTGCAGGCCGAACATTACGACATTGTCATTGATATTCAAGGTCTGATTCGCTCGGGACTTGTTGCCCGTTGGACGAAAGCACCGACAGTGGGCTACACGCGGCAGACGATTCGCGAACCCTTGGCAGCCTTTTTTTATCAGCAACATCTCGATCTCCCCGAGGCATTGGGCGCCGTAAAACGCTACCGGATGGCAGCCGCACAGGTGTTGGGATACACAATTGATCCCGAACATGCGGTGTTTGGACTGAAAGCCTGCGGCACCGCGCCGCTGCAAACATCAGGACGGACGGCGGCATTTGCGGTCAATACAAGTCGAGATGAAAAACTTTGGCCCGAAGACCATTGGATGAAGCTCGGGTGCGCGCTCGCGAAGGAGGGTATTTCGCCCGTCCTTTATTGGGGAGGCGCCAAAGAGGAAGCCAGGTGTCGCCGAATAGCTGCCGGGATTCCCGGCGCAGCAGTGGCGCCAAAGGCCAGACTGAGGGATGTGGCGGCTGGTTTGGCGCAAGCGCAATTAATGATTGGGGTCGATACTGGGCTAACACATCTGGCTGCCGCGATGGGTATCCCCAGTGTGGGGATCTTCGTGGCGACACCGACCGCTACGTTGCGCCTGATTGGCGACGGCCCTGCGGAAAGCTTGGGCGGCATCAAGCAGATTCCGAGCGTTGAAGATATTCTGGCCGCTGCGCATCGCGTGATGGCTACTGAGACAAATTAATAATCATGAAAATCACTCCGGGCATTTATCGTTCCGTCTCTACCGTAGCGTTGCCGTTGGCGAGCCTCTATCTGATGTGGCGTTCGCGCCGGCAGCCAGCTTATCGAGACTATTGGGATGAGCGTTTCGCCTGGGGAACGTATCCGCTACGCACAGAACGTCCCCGTGTGTGGATCCATGCGGTGAGTGTCGGCGAAACGAATGCTGCTAAGCCGCTTCTGGAGGCCATGCTGAAGTCATGGCCGGAGTGCGATGTTGTGCTGACGCACATGACGCCGACCGGCAGAGAGGCGGGAAAGCGCCTCGTGAGATTGGCGCCCGAGCGGATCCGCCAGTGTTATCTCCCATATGATGCGCCTTACGCTGTTGAAAAATTTGTCCGCCAAGTACGGCCGACGCTCGGGGTCATCATGGAAACTGAAGTGTGGCCCAATCTCATGCACGAAATGACGGCTCACGGGATTCCTGTGGTGCTTGCCAATGCACGAGAAAGTGAAAAGTCGCGAGCGCAAGCTCAAAAGGCCATTGAAGTCATGGGACCGGCCTTCGGAAGCTTCGCTGCCGTACTGGCTCAAAGCGACGAGGATAAGGCACGCTTGGAAAGCCTTGGCGCCAAGGATGTTTTAGTCACAGGCAGCGTCAAGTTCGACATTGTTCCTGATGCGTCACAAATGGCGGCAGCAAAGGCCTGGCTTACTGTGCTTTCGCGACCGGTAGTGCTCTTGGCTTCCACCCGAGACGGTGAAGAAGCCGCTTTTCTGGAAAGCTTTAAAAAGCATCCGGCATTGCTGGCAGAGACTCTCGTCGTAGTAGTGCCGCGTCACCCGGAACGTTTTGAGCGCGTGGTAGAGCTTTTTGAATCGGCGGGTCTTAAAACGATTCGGCGCTCGACACTCTCAACGGCGGAAGACCTTCCCGCTGACATTCAGATCGTTGTGGGCGACAGTATGGGAGAAATGAGCTTTTACTGCGGGTTGGCTTCCATGACAGTGATGGGCGGTTCATTTGGTCCTTTCGGTTCGCAAAACGTTGTGGAGCCGGCAATGGCTGGGTCGCCCGTCGTGGTTGGACCGTCGATTTTCAATTTTGAACGCATTATCCGCGAAGGCATTGCCGCTGGCGGAATGGTCCAGGCGATGGATGCGGAAGCAGCAGTTCTTCAGCTGGAGCAGTGGCTCAAGCACCCAGAGGAACGTAACGCAGCCGGGGCGGCAGCTAAAAATTTCGCGCAGAAATGCGCCGGCGCCACGGCTCGCATGATGACGGTATTGGAAAAGCTATGGACGTATGCACGCAAGAACGAATCCCGAATGTCCTGACAATAGCAGGCATTGATCCCTCTGGGGGAGCAGGACTGATCGCCGATGTGAAAGCAATCAGTGCTCTTGGCGTTTATGCGGCGGGTGTGCCAACAGCACTTACCGCCCAAAATACGTTGGGGGTGCAAGGTGTGCTGCCGATTCCGGCCGCTTTCGTAAAGGAGGAGCTTGACAGCGTTTTCTCGGATCTCACTATTGATGCTGTCAAGGTGGGGATGCTCAATGATGGCGAAGTTATCGCTGTTGTTGCTGCAGCGCTTCGCCGCTACGCGCCGAAATGGATTGTCGTTGATCCGGTGATGGTCGCTAAAAGCGGTGACAGACTGCTTCGCCGGGATGCGCTTGAGGCGCTTAAGCATGAGTTGCTGCCGCTTGCTTCCGTTATTACGCCCAATCTTCCAGAAGCAGCGGATCTTTTAGGGCAAGCGGAGGAGAGTACTTTTGAAGAGATGACGGTTCAAGGCGAGGCTCTGTTAAAAACCACCGGCGCCGACTGGGTGTTGATGAAGGGCGGGCATTTAAAAGGACAGGAGTCCGATGACTGCCTAATGAGTCTGACGGAACGTCATTGGTTCTCTGCGCCTCGAATCGCCACAGAGAACACGCATGGCACGGGCTGCACACTTTCATCCGCGATTGCAGCAGAATTGGCGCGCTTGAATGATGTGCCCAAGGCCGTAGCGGCGGCCAAAGACTATGTTGCTGGTGCAATTGCCCATGCTGATGAGCTTGAGGTTGGTGCGGGACACGGGCCAACACATCATTTCTGGCAGTTGTGGTGTTAACATCATTAGATGAAACAAAATGTTTCTGTAGGAAATGGCACTATTGACTAAATTCTTAAAATTGGCAATAATTTCCTTCTCGGCGCATTAGCTCAGTCGGTTAGAGCAGAGGAATCATAATCCTTGTGTCCGCGGTTCGAATCCGTGATGCGCCACCAAATTTCAAAGCCCGGTCCGCTTAAAAGTGGTTCGGGCTTTTCCATATGGATCGACGGAGGTTCTCTCCGTCCGTCAATGAATTCCCCGCCATTTTGCCGCTGCCATGCCTGTCGAAATCGATGGGAATGGAATACAGCGGTGCAACGCCACCGGATATAAACCGTGTCTGCGAAAAAACTTTATCTGCGCAGCTTTGGCTGCCAAATGAACGACTACGACTCCAACCGCATTGTTGACCTTCTAGGCGAAGCGATGCAGCTTGAAAAGACTGAAGATCTGAATGAAGCTGATGTGGTTGTCCTCAATACTTGCTCAATCCGAGAAAAGGCTCAGGAGAAGGTTTTCTCCGATTTAGGCCGCATTCGAGAGGCTAAACGGGATCGTCCGGACATGATGATTGCTGTGGGCGGATGTGTAGCTAGTCAGGAAGGTGCTGGCATTGTGAAGCGCGCACCTTGGGTTGATGTGGTGTTTGGACCGCAGACGATGCATCGTCTGCCGGAAATGCTCGGCGAGCGTGCTCGAACAGGCAAGCCGCAGGTTGATGTGAGCTTTCCTGAAATTGAGAAGTTCGATCATTTGCCGGCGCCTCGTGCAGAAGGTGCTGCGGCTTTTGTATCTATCATGGAGGGGTGCTCAAAGTACTGCACGTACTGTGTGGTGCCTTATACCCGCGGTGAAGAAATCTCTCGTCCGCTCGTTGATGTTTTGGTAGAAGTTGCGCAGCTTGCCGATCAAGGCGTCAAAGAGGTGACGTTGCTCGGACAGAATGTCAATGCCTATCGGGGTGTGACGCCAGAAGGCGATACGGCAGACTTCGCGATGCTGCTCGAATACGTGAGTGAAATTGATGGTATCGAACGCATTCGCTACACGACGAGTCATCCGCGCGAGTTTACGCAGCGTCTGATCGATGCCTACACCAAGCTGCCGAAGCTTGTGAGTCATGTGCACCTCCCCGTACAGGCCGGCAGCGACCGAATTCTCACGGCCATGAAGCGCGGTTATTCAGTGCTCGAATACAAATCCATCATTCGCCGTCTGAAGGCTGCACGCCCAGGTATTGCCATTGCGACGGACTTTATCGTCGGATTCCCGGGAGAAACGGCTGAAGATTTCGAGAAGACGATGCGGCTGATTGATGATGTTGGATTTGATGCTAGCTTTAGCTTTGTCTATAGTCCGCGTCCTGGCACGCCTGCTGCGCGTCTGCCCGATGAAACGCCTTACAGCGTGAAGCTCGAGCGTTTGCAGCGACTGCAGCGAAAAATCGATGACAACGCCGCAGAAATCAGCCGTAACATGCTCGGTAAAATCGAACGAGTATTAGTGGTCGGGCCTGCCCGCCGCGGTGAAGGGATGCTTTCGGCACGCACGGATAACAACCGTATCGTCAATTTTGCGGGAGACCCGTCGCTGATCAATCAGATGACCAATGTGCGAATTACGGAAGTGTTTCCGCATACGCTCGGCGGCGAACTCGTCGATTAAACGGCAGCGTCTTCAGAATGGGAGAATTTCCGCAATGACTAAGGAAGTGATGCATACGAAGGCGGCTGCAATAGAACAGCTGTCTTTTTCCGCAAGTGCTGGTCAGACGGCGCTCGCGCATTTATGCGGTCCGCTCGACGAGAATCTCCGGCAAATGGAAACCATTCTGGGCGTGAAAATCGTCCGTCGAGGCGAACAGTTTCGAGTGTCGGGCGAGAAGCATGCTGCGCATAGAGCGCTGCGTGCGCTTGAGGTGCTGCTTGATCGCGTTGCGCGTACCGGAGCCGAACTCACGCCGAATGATATCCAGTGGCACTTTGTGGGCGGAGACGACGAACATCGTGCAAAGACGGCCAATGCTGATGAGGTGAGTGCTGGGGAGGTGCTCCTCAAAACTCGTCGACACGATCTGCGAGGACGTACACCCAATCAGCGGGCTTATCTGCAGGCGATTCTCAGTCATGACATCAGCTTTGGCATCGGTCCGGCTGGTACGGGTAAAACTTATCTGGCGGTTGCGGCGGCTGTTGATGCATTTGAGAGAGGAACGGTCGAACGAATTGTTTTGACACGTCCGGCAGTCGAAGCAGGCGAACGTCTGGGATTCCTGCCGGGGGATCTTTCGCAGAAGGTAGATCCGTATTTGCGGCCGCTTTACGATGCGCTTTTTGACCTGATGGGATTTGACAAGGTTCAGCGCCTGATGGAGCGACAGTCCATTGAGGTGGCGCCGCTGGCTTATATGCGCGGTCGTACGCTCAACAACGCCTTTGTTATTCTCGACGAAGCACAGAATACGACGGGCGAGCAGATGAAAATGTTTTTGACGCGCATCGGGTTCGGGTCCAAAGCGGTAATTACGGGCGATATTACGCAGATTGACTTGCCTCGCGGCGTGCTCTCCGGGCTAAAGGAAGCAGCAAGAGTGCTCCAAGGTGTCCGCGGCATCAGCTTCACGCACTTTCGCTCGAGTGATGTTGTGCGCCACCCGCTGGTGGCGCGCATTGTTGAGGCTTATGATGCGGCAGCTGTTCGTGATGAGATTGAACGGCGCGCAGAGCGTGAGCATCGTAAAGCAGAAGGAACGCGCTCCGCAGAAAAGGACTTGCATCATGCATGAATTGACACTTCACCTGCAGCAAGCAGGATTGTTCAAGGATAAGCTTCCGCATCGCAGTACGATGGCTCGCTGGATCCGTGCCGCGTTGGAGCTCGACGGAGAATTCACCGTTCGCTTTGTTGATGAAGAGGAAGGCCGCGAACTCAATCATCAATTTCGCCGCAAAGACTATGCGACAAATGTTCTGACGTTTGACTATCAGCGTGAGCCTGTGGTGATGGCAGACATCGTCATCTGTCCAGCTGTATTGGAGCGTCAAGCAGCCGAACAGCAAAAACCGCTGCGCGACCATTTGGCTCATCTTCTCATTCATGGCGTGCTGCATGCGCAGGGTTACGACCATCTGGACGATGAGGAAGCGGAGGTCATGGAGGCGCGCGAAACCGAAATCATGGAGAGCCTTGGGTTCCCCAACCCCTACAGCGACCGCATTGGTATGGTCCACGATTAAAACGAGGCGGCGGAATTCGCGAAGCGGTGCTAAATGCCGTTAATATGAAAGTTCCGCATGCCGCAGAAAACTCCATGTCCTCCGAACCCCATTTAGAAAAAAACAAAAGCTTTCTTGACCGGCTGACCTCGGCCTTTCGTTCCGATGAAGATGCCGGCGACGCTAAACAAGACCTCATTGGCGCACTTTCTGAAGCGCGCGCGGACGGTCTGATCGGATCTGATACCTTCTCCATGATGCAGGGCGCGCTTGAGGTTTCCAGCCTGCGTGCATATGACCTGATGGTGCCGCGCGCTCAGGTGGATGCTGTTGATTTGGAAAAGCCTACCGACGAAATGATCCGTACCGTGATCGCCTCCGGACATTCTCGGATGCCGGCTGTTGAGGGTGATCTCGACAATGTGCTCGGCGTGCTTCACGCCAAAGATCTCTTGCAGCTTTTGCTCGATCCCTCTCGTAATGTACAGTCACTGCTTCGTCCCGCGCGTTTTGTGCCGGAAAGTCAGCCGCTGAATGTGCTGCTGCGTGATTTCAAGGAAACTCGGAACCACCTCGCGCTGGTCATTGATGAGTTCGGCAGTATCTCCGGTCTGATTACGATTGAAGATGTGCTGGAACAGATCGTGGGCGACATCAGTGATGAGTTTGATCACGACGACAGCAGCACCAACATCGTGGCTGAGGACAACCATTGGCGCGTACGCGCCGTCACGCCCATTGAGCAGTTCAACACATTTTTCGGAGCAGACTTGGTTGACGAATACTGCGAAACTATCGGCGGTCTCATTACTGACCGATGCGAGCATGTGCCGCAGATAGGCGAAGAGATTGTAGAAAAGGGTTATCGATTCCGCATTCAGCGCGCAGATGCCCGTCAGGTACAGTTGCTCACGGTTGAGCGCGCCTAAAGGTTCAATTTCCAGGCATGCGGACGTTGACACTTTTTCGCACGAAATCGATCGCTGCGCGCTGCGTGCTTTGCCTTGTCAGCGGAGCGATCTATGCGGTGGCATTCGCTCCGTGGTCAGCACATCTGTGGGGGCTCACGGCCCTGCTTTTCGGACTGGGGTTAATTGTTTCTGCACAAAGACCGGCCCAGGCAGCGTTCTTTGGGTTTTTATTTGCACTCGCGGCTTTCACTATCGGATTGGAATGGTCGGTGCGCTCAATGCATGAGTTCGGTCGCTTGCCGCTCGTGCTCGCTTGGGTAGGGGAGGTGCTGCTTGCGGCTGTCTGTGCGCTTTGTTGGGCGGCAGCGGCATGGGTGGCTATATGGCTCACTCCTTCGCGCAAGGCGCTTCGATGGATTGCACTCGCGCTGACACTTACAGCTGCAGAATGGCTTCGCGGAGCTGGGGGATTGGACTTTGGCTGGCTGACGCCGGCTTTAGCCACACTCGACACGCCATGGGCATCGTTAGCTCCATTGGGCGGGACGATGGGGGTAACGTTCGCGCTTTTGCTTTCGCTGACTGGAGTGGGCGCTTTGATGACGTTTCTTTTCAGTGCTTTTCGTCGCAGGCGTTTGGAGGGCTCTGAAACCGCTCTGGCTGTCGGCATTGCAATTGTTGTACTAGGACTTTCGTTTTGGAGCGGGCGACAGCTTTGGTCGACGCCAGGACCCGCCGTGGCACTTCGTTTGGTGCAGATGGATCTGCCGGTGGTTGACGGCTGGACACGTCCAGACTCAGTCACTCGACTCGTCGAAACGACAAAATGGATGGAGACGCCTTGGGAGGCAGCGCAAAAGGATCTGACGCGTGTTGTATTGACGCCCGAAGGCATTCTGTCGGCTGATTCCGTTCGCCCGAGTGCAGCCCTTCGTGCAGCCATGGGGAACTTTGCGGCTGCGGCTCAAGGACCAGTGCTCTTCAACGGATTTCGCCGAGGAACCGAAGGAAACTGGTACAACAGTGCATTCTTTGTGGATGCTGAAAATCGTGTTGCGACCGTGGACAAACGTAAGCTCGTGCCGTTTGGGGAATTTATTCCGGCAGGGTTCCGCTGGTTTGTTGATCTCTTAGGTATTCCGCTTTCTGATCTTGCTCCCGGGAAGCCGGAGCAGCCCAATCTCAATCTCGGCCGCGGCATTTATGCGGGGCTATTGATCTGCTATGAAAATATCGATGGTGAGGTGCTCCGCAGCTTCTGGGCAGATCCAGAAAGGGGCCCAGGTATCTTTTTCGTGACGGCCAATTTGGGGTGGTTTGCACCCTCCATCATTCCGCAACACCTCGACATGACAAGACTGCTTGCACTGGCCTCTGCTCGGCCAGCGGCATCTGTCAACATGAATGGACGCTCGGCGGTAGTAAATGCCCGCGCAGAGGTTGTCTTTCAGGCACCTGTTTCGGGACGCGCTGTGCTGGATGCGTCCTTGCCGACGGGTATCGGCAATCCGACGCCGTTTGTTCGCTGGGGAAATATTCCGACGGGGATCTTCTGGGGGTGTCTCCTCCTGCTTTGGGCACTGATGCGTTTGCGCGGTCATTTTTCGTCAAATAGGACAAGCCGTCAGGCTGAGGGCTGAGGCATTTCTTTGCGATGGGATTCCTGCCGAATCAAAGGGAATCGGTCCTTAGGTCGATATAATTAGCTTTTTGCGTTGAGCGCCGTGCTCTTGAGCAGCGCTTTCCTTCAAATTTGCCGCCGCCCGCAGAGGGCGGCGCGGACAAAACGATGATTACTTTTCAGGAAGTGATCCTGCGCCTGCAGGAATACTGGAATCGGCAGGGCTGCGCGCTGCTGCAGCCGATCGACTTGGAAGTCGGCGCCGGCACCTCCCACACCGCGACGTTCCTGCGGGCTCTTGGTCCCGAACCCTGGCGCGCTGCTTATGTTCAACCCTCGCGTCGTCCGAAGGACGGCCGTTACGGCGAAAATCCCAATCGTCTGCAGCAGCACCATCAGTATCAAGTGGTTTTGAAGCCTGCTCCTACGAACATCGTCGACCTTTATCTGGGCTCGCTGCGTGCATTGGGGGTCGATACGGAAGTCAACGATATCCGCTTCGTCGAAGACAACTGGGAGAATCCGACGCTCGGCGCCTGGGGCCTCGGCTGGGAAGTCTGGATGAACGGGATGGAAGTGACGCAGTTCACCTATTTCCAGCAGGTGGGCGGTCTCGAATGCAAGCCGATCACGGGTGAAATTACCTATGGTCTTGAGCGCCTGACGATGTACCTGCAAAACTGCGACAACGTGTACGACTTGGTGTATACGACATGGAAGGAACCTGACGGTTCTGAGCGCGTCCTCACGTACGGCGACGTCTTCCATCAAAACGAAGTCGAGCAGTCAATTTACAACTTCGAAAAGAGTGACTGCGACAAGCTGCTCGGTCAGTTTGATTTCTATGAAGGTGAAGCCAAGCGTTTGATGGATTTGAACCTCGCGCTTCCGGCTTATGAAATGGTGCTCAAGGCCGGGCACACCTTCAATCTCCTTGACGCGCACGGCGCCATTTCTGTCACAGAGCGCGCGCATTACATTGCCCGCATCCGCACGATTTCCCGCAGTGTTGCGCAGAGCTACTACGACTCGCGCGAACGCCTGGGCTTCCCGATGCTTAAGAAGTCTGAAGTCCGTTGAAACGCAAGGGATGGAGAAAAATAAAATGACGAATCTTCTCGTTGAACTTCAGACTGAAGAGCTTCCGCCGAAGGCGCTGCGCAAGCTTTCGGAAGCTTTTGCCGAAGGTGTTTGCAAGAGTTTGGCTGATGCGCATTTCCTTGCCGACAGCAGCGTGACTACCGCCTACGGCGCTCCGCGCCGTCTGGCTGTGCACATTACGGATGTGCTTGCCAAGAGTCCGGACGAAACGTTCCGCCAAAAACTCGTGCCCGTTAAGGTGGGTATCGGCGCAGACGGTCAGGCGACGCCGGCACTCGTTAAGAAGATGGCGGCTCTCGGCATCAACTGTGCAGTCACGGATCTGGAGCGCGTTGATGACGGCAAGAACGAACAGCTTTATTACGAAGGCGTGCGTCAGGGTGTTGAGCTGGCCTCAGGACTTCAGCATGCGCTCGAATATGCTGTGAAGCATCTGCCGATTCCCAAGGTGATGACCTATCAGCTCGCGGACGGTGTAACGACGGTTTCCTTCGTGCGTCCGGTGCGTCATCTGACGGCGCTTTTGGGTACAGAAATTGTACCGGTCGAACTCTTCGGCCTGAAGTCTGGTCGTCTGACGCGCGGCCATCGCTTCCATACGAGCGAGCCGATTGCCATTGAAAATGCTGACAGCTATGTTGAGCAGATGAAGGCTGCGTTTGTCATGCCTTGCTACGATGAACGCCGTGCAGTGATCGAAGCTGAGCTCAAGCGCCGCGCAGCTGCGCTTGATGCCGAAGCGATCATGCCTGAAGACCTTCTGGAAGAAGTTACCGCGCTTACGGAATGGCCGGTGATTTATGAGAGCCAGTTTGAAAGCGAATTTCTCGCGGTTCCGCAAGAATGTCTCATTCTTACGATGCAGCTCAACCAGAAGTACTTCGCGCTTCGCGACGCCGAAGGCCGCCTGATGAACCGCTTCCTCCTCGTCTCCCAGCTTGAGGCCAAGGACGGCGGCGCCGCCATCTCTTCGGGCAATGCCCGCGTCGTGCGCGCCCGTCTTGCCGACGCCAAGTTCTTCTACGATCAGGACCGTCAGGAAAAGCTTGAGACCCGCGTTGACGGCCTCAAGCACGTCGTCTACCACAACAAGCTCGGCAGCCAGGCCGAACGCATGCTCCGCGTCAAGACGATGGCCGGCCTCTTCGCCGACCTGATCGGCGCCGACCTGCGCGATGCCTACCTGAGCGGTGCCAACCTGCGCGATGAAATAAAAACAATAGGACAACGCCCTTGTTTTTCCATCGGCCCCATCGGATCACGCCGTGACACTTTGTTTTCATGGGTTACTAATAAAGGGTTAATGCTGCAAGTGGGCTGTTTTTTTGGATCAAAAGACGAATTTTTAGCCGCGCTCAGTCAAGAACATGGCGACAACAAACACGCCGATGAATATAAGGCCGCGCTCCTGCTCGCGGAAAAACACGCTGAATTATGGGAGGACGAAGAATGAAACGCGACTATTACAAATCACCGTGGTTCTTGTTGTTGGTTGCATTCGCAATTTGGGGATGTGGCTATATCACGGCGGACGATAACCGGATTGAACGCGAACAAGGACTGAAAGTTCATTATCAGAAGGAATGCAGAAAATGAGCATGTTAAAACCAGCAAGAAACAAAATGGCTTATTCAAAAGTCGGAATTTATGGAACGGCTGGATCAGGAAAGACTAGAACAGCAACTGAAATTGCAATCGGGCTACATAAAGCCATCGGCTCAACTAAACCCATTGTTGCATTCGATACAGAACCAGCATTCAGCTTTGTTCTTCCTATTTTCGAAAAAGCAGGAATTGAACTGCTTATTGCAGACGAAAGCCGTGCTTTAGCTGACCTGATGCGATTTATGGATGAAGCCGAACAAGTTTCCGATATTGCGATTATCGATTCCATTACCCATGTCTGGCGTGACGCGCAAGAGAGCTATCTT
>ERZ827150.3660-NODE-3660-length-14564-cov-3.910676_pt1 | contig 14564 bp, 7 predicted proteins | sample MGYA00519779_ERZ827150 | MGnify/ENA primary metagenome ERZ827150 (study PRJEB31778, sample SAMEA3449267) | human gut metagenome | biome: human gut; feature: human-associated habitat; material: faeces | place: United Kingdom | collected 2010/2012 ...
TCCCGTTCCTTATCCATGAATTTCTTTTTCGAGAAATGCATCAACCGTACCCCTAAAGTCGTGGCAACCGCGATAAATACCGAATTGATCGTGAACAAATAGAATGCCCCGAAGAAATAACTCAGGTTGCCGCTTGCCAACCCGAACCCGGCCGTACATAACGGCGGCATCAAGGCAGTAGCAATAGCCACTCCCGGAATCACGTTTCCTTTCAACTTCGTCGAGGACGCCACGATTCCCGCCATCCCACCAAAAAAAGCGATCAACACGTCATAGATCGTGGGGGTTGTCCGTGCTAGCAATTCCGAACGAGCTTCGTTCAAAGGCGATAACAAAAAATATAACGTAGACGTTAACACGCTGAATATAGTTGCGATCAGCAAATTACGGAAAGCCTTCTTGATCAGTTCAAAATCATTGATTCCAACTCCCAGACCGATCCCCATAATCGGCCCCATCAGCGGGGAAATTAACATGGCTCCGATAATCACGGCCGTCGAATTCGTGTTCAATCCCAAAGACGCGATAAACGTGGCAAAAATCAATACCCACAAATTTGTCCCCCGGAACACGATTCCCTTACGGATAGCCTCCACCGTATCTTCTTCCCGCTCCTGTTCATCTGACGGGTCCAAGATTTGACGCAAATACACCCGAAAACGCTGTAATAATATCATCATTCTTTAAATCTATACATCTACAAAAAGCTCAAAATAGCTCATATTCTTTAAATCTTCGCAAAAGTATAAAATCTATTACATATTCTTCCATTTTTTCCCATATATAAAAGAACTAACAATAAATGAAACGCCCCCAAGAGCTTATTATCAAGTTTCTTGGGGGCGACTTCATGCAAGAACAAAATTGTTCTTATATCATAATGAACTGTTATTTTATAATCTCAACAAGAACGCAACGATTCCAATCATCCTTGTCATAACGAGAACTAACTCCTTTATGATCTTTCACAATACGGTCTTTATTTATTCCATATTTACTAATAAACATATCTGCAACCGCATTTACTCGCTTTTCAGAAATAATCATATTTGCCTTCTCAGTTCCTCGTTTATCGGCAAAACCTGTCAAACGAACACGCACCTCGGGGTTCTCCTTCATAAATTGAACCAAGTTATAAACTCCAACCTCCTGAGTAGGATCAATTTTGTAACTGTTGAAAGCGAAGTTTATCGTTGTCGGTAAAGCCTTAAATACCACGTTCGTTTCAGTTGTTGGCACCTCTTGTTTTACCACTTTAACAACGGTATCCGGGGTACGGCTAATCAATTCTTTGATTCGTGCGTCTTGTGCTTTTGCTAAATTCTGAAGGTCTGCATACTGTTTCTGGCTAACAGCCTTTTTAAACGAACGATTCTTAAATCTGAAAGTAACTCCAACACTCAGATTACTAATCCCGTCATTAGGGAATCCGCCTCTGGTCACGAGATCATCATCCAAAATTATCCCACCATATTCCAAATTCAAATCAAAACGTTGAGATAACCGGAAACGAGCTTGAATACCAGCATTAATAGTAAAAGATTGATCACTACCGATAAAAGCACCACCTATTCCTGCAAAAGGTATCAAATCAAAGCAACGATTCTCGTTGTAACGACCGAAGAAGTTTAACAAACCAAACATAAAGTCTCCATGAACAGCTCCATAATGTTTGTGCAACATCATTTTCCCATCATTTTGAAAACCATGTAAAGCACCTCCCAAACCTTGAACTCTCAATCCCCACCAAGGCGTAAACCATTTACCAACAGACAAGGCCGGCATAAAGGTTAATCGATCACCGAACTTTGCATCAGTAGACCCCTCAGCATAGAGGGTTTGAGCCCCTAAATTCAATGAAATAAACCAATTATCCCAAAATTTGTTAGTTTCAAATGATGTTTTATAACCCGGCAGTTTCTTTTCCTGATTATTCTGCGCAAACGTAGAAATGTGTAATACTACCAATAGTACTAAAAATACGATTTTTTTCATTTCGAAATAGTTAAAGTTTATATTGCAACCTTTCTCAAATAAAATTGGAGAAAAACGCCGCAAATGTATAAAAAAAACAATTACTGTATTTTATTATACACAAAATAACTACATCTTTATCGCTAATAATCTTAGAACGTGATCTTCAAGTTCACCGAAAAAGTACGTCCGAAACCATAGAAAACCTTAGCTGTATCTTTATTATGCCCAGCACCATCCTCCGCATCAGCGATATACTCTTTATCCAAAAGATTATTCACGTTCGCGAAAACCATCACGCCAAACATCTTACTCAACGGGAACCGATAGTTGATATTAGCATCCAGAACACCATATGCCGGCATTCTCCAAGGAGATTCAAATGCTTTTTCAGCTCCCAAATCATACCCTAAAGAAGGAGTAAACTTTGCATAATTACGGGCAAAATGAGAATAATCCACTCCCACATGTACCCCTTTCAAAAACTGATAACTTCCCCCCAAAGTAAAAGTCGTCTGTGCGGAATTACCCACACGCACATCCTTCATTTTCACAACATTCTGAGCATGATTCTCTCCCCCGACCTGGTTTACCGGATCTCCATTCTTATCAACCGGTTCTCCGGATGAATTATAAGCATATCCTTTACCGTCTCCATTCCAATGCCAATCACCCATGGAAAACATCCCGGTAACCTTCAGATCTTTCAACGGACGTAACACGAAATCAACCTCAATCCCTTGATGTAACGCATCCAACCCGGTCAAATTCACCCGCACCCGTTCCCCGTTCTTCTCAAAGAAATTGGCCAACGTCTTATCCATCCATGAAGTACGATACAAATTCACGTTGGCATCCAACCAAGATGAACGAAAACCGTACCCCAACTCAAAAGTAAACACCTTCTCGTTCACGGCATCCGGATTCGTTTCGTTACTCACATCCTGCTGCAAAAATACTCCACCTTGCATGTAAGGAGCCCGGGAAAAATACCCAATATTTGCAAATACGTTATGATGATCCGTCAAATTATAATTCGCCCCGGCTTTTACCGTTCCACCCAAGAAACTCTCCTTATCCGATTTCGCCTCATTTTTCGAATAATAAAAACGATCTTTCCGCCAATAAGTTATATTTGAAAGAGACCCGGCAACAAACACGCTCAAAGCATCCCGGTTATATTCCCCTTGCGCAAAGAAACCTTCCTGCATCATATAACCATCATAATCACGGTAAACAATATCCCCTTTCTTCAATTCCTTGTTTTGCCATGTATAATCGTCAGCCTTATATTTTACATTCATCCGACTATCATCAATAAAATATTTTCCCCCATACAAATCCACGATCTCATTATAATGCTTTCCTTTATAATAGCGTAAATCAATTCCCCCGTATACATCAAAATATTGTCCCAGTTTGGTCGTATATGTAGAAATCAATCCATACCAATTATGCTCGTTCCGGCTCATAGCCATGATCATTTCCGAACCGGTCACACTTATCGAATTCAAATTATAAACAGCCGTATAATTAAATGTCCCATCGGCTGCTCTGAAATCACCCGTCGTAGGCTCCCCCTTCGAAGTTCCATACCAATCATATTTATGAGCTTTATTAGAGCGTCCTCCATATCCGCCTCCTCGCCCTAAAGACAAGTAAAGCACGCTAGACAAACTTGACTTATCGTTAATCTCCCAAAGGTGATTCAATGAAATTTGAGGCTTGTGATATTTATTATATGCCGAAACTTTCCGCACCTTCTCTCCTTTCCAATCTGCAAAACCGTAAGATGGATTATACTTCGTATCGTCCAACTTCTCCCAAGCCTTGATAAGCATCTTATCATTCCTATTACGTTGATTATGCCATTGCGGAGCACCAAGAGCAGTTAGGGACAATTCATGATTCTCTCCTAATCTCTTGGAAACATTAATAAAATAAGAGTATCCCACGAAATCTGTTCCTTGTATATACCCGTCCCCCCAAGTTCTTGCTCCCAAAATAGACATGGCCCATCCATTTTTTAACAAACCGGTAGAGAGGCTAAAAGCCACTTTGTTATAACCATCATTCCCCACTCCGTACGAAACAGAACCTCCGACCTCTGCATTCGTCGTATTCGTCACGATATTAATAGAACCGCCAACAGACGGCACTGCAATCTTTGATGCCCCTAATCCTCGTTGTACTTGAATAAAACGGGTCACATCTGACAAACCTGCCCAGTTGGACCAATAGATTCCACCCCATTCCATCTCGTTCACGGGTACCCCGTTCACCATCACGGCTATATTCTCCGTCTCGAATCCCCGCAAATTAATCCGTCCGTCTCCAAATGCCCCCCCCTCTTTCGTGGCATAAACGCTCGGCAAAGATTTCAATATCTCCGGAAATTCCTGTGTTGAAAGCTTCTCTTCGATCTCTTTCGCAGTCACCACCGACAAGGCTACCGGAGTCTTCCGGTCCACGGCCAAAGAACCTTTCACCACCACATCTGCCAAATTAATATATTCCGGCAACATTCCCACTGTCCCCAGATCCATCTTTTTATCATCCACAACAACACTTTTTTTCACTTCCGAATAACCTACACTCCGAAATACCAACACCACCGTTCCCAAGTTTTCTATCTCCAATTCAAAATATCCATCCGCATCCGTGGCACACCCGACTGTCGTACCCTCCACGTTCACGGTAGCCCCAACCAACACCTCTTTTGACTGAGAATCAACAACTCTCCCCTTAATTACCCCTTTTGCCATGATATTCCACGACATACCTAACAGGAACATAGTCCCACAGATCACCTTTAATAACATGCTCATATCACCCTTATTTTAACTCAACAAACAAAGTACCTACTATTTAGCACAAATCATGCTTGCGAAGGTAAGTATTTATTTACAACACTCCTAATCATTTATTAGTTTTATTATGCAGTTGCGATGAGATGTTCATAATCAGAAAAAAAGGTATTCTTCCAAACAAATTATCGAAAAAAATCTAGCAAATTTTGCATATAAAAAAGAGGTGCCCATATCGTCAACATTCACTCCTTTAACCTCCATCAGCTTCGCCGCCAAGAGAGTACGGCGAAGCCGGAAGGAATCTGAATATGACTTTCAGGGCTTCCTCTTCAAAAGCACACCATCAATTCAATCGATCCGATAAAATCAAAAATTCCTATCTTCCCCTCCTCCTTAACAAAATAAAGACTGCGGCAACCAGCATCAAACAAGGCAAAATCCAAGACAGGAATATATCCCAGAAACGCACAAGAGAACCGCCAACTTTATAATCATCATCCAAAAGTGCCGGTCTACGAACATCAATAGGTACCTCGCCATCCGACAACCAATAAAATCCCCCCATAATCAAAGTGTAATTGGCAGAACGAATTCCCGCACGTCCCATACTCAACTCTCCATTGCTAATACAATCGGCATCCCCCAAGATTATGATTCGCTGTTCACGTTCCCCCACCTGACGAGTCAACGCCACCGAAGTGATATATTTCTGTTGAACCTCCCCGCTGGCAACATCCAAGCTTACAGAATCATCTACAAAATCTGTTGTCTGCAACTCATTCCATACCAACGAATCCGTCTCAAACAACGGGGTCAGCTTAAATCCTTTATCTTCCCCGTATGTCAAAGCAGAAGCAGAAGGCATTGTCACACAATACCCTTGATCCAATATGGCTCCAAAATAATATATTTGTTCACAAGCCTCCCGAGTTGGTAAAGTCTGAATTAATTCCGGGGCAAAATCCTTTGTCGGTTTAACCAGAATACCCGGCACCATCTGTACCCCAAAATCTGCCAAAACAGGCCCCATAACATCCCTCCTGTTCGGTTCACTCAGGATGATCAAATTCCCTCCCCGGGCAACATATTTTTCCCAATTCACCCGTTGTTCCGGTGTAAACGGACTACGCATTTCCGCAAGCAGCAAAATATTAATCTCTTCCGATATTTCATTATCCAAAGAAACCTCTTTTACATCAAACCCTTGATTCATCAACGCATAACGAAAATGCCGATCTTCCCCGAAAGCCGTGTAATTTCGATCTCCGGTCTGATGGATATTCCGTTCTCCATGTCCGGTTACAACTCCCACGGTCGGCAATTTCATGGCCAGCCTCTTCATCGCTGCCGTAATCTCGGCCTCCTTCGGCATCCGGTCCATTCCTCTGAATATGCGTAAAAATGTCTTTTCCCCACTTTCCCGTTCCAACACTCTCACAAACCAATTATCCTCTCTCACTAAATCAATTTTCGCTCTTATTTGTTCCGGAGTCAACACCTTTGTCGAATCCAACCCGTAAATTGTCATTGCCTCATGCGCCCGTTCTTTCAACGATTTAGTCTGCATATACCGACTCGGTTCCACCCCAAGAAGCGTATCATAATAATACACGTATTTCATCTCAATTTCCGGTTTGAAACGAGTATAATGACGGAAATTCTGCTGGTCAGACTTGTAAGCGCTAGGTACTCCCCAATAGATATTATTATCATCCAACAAATTTACGTAGGTCGTAATAGTCAATCCTCCTTTTAATTGGGAGATCACTTCCTGACTATGCTCCGTTAAAGTATTTCTTTTGGTAGCGGTGGCATCATAGTAGGTCATCAAAGACGGACGAGAAGTAAAATACCCTAATACCACAATAACCATGATCACCCCTAGATACTGTCCAGATGTTTTTGTCCACCGTTGTTTCTGCCGAGCGGCTTGCAAACGGATCGTCGCTAAAGTCAGAAACATAGCTGTCACGATGATAAAATACAGTAAATCTTCACTACAAATCAATCCCCGAATAAACTCATTCGCCCGTCCGGAAATAGAAAGCCAATAAGTGATTTCCCGTACGAACTCAACATCCTGCCACATACTTCCCACGTAATTTAACACGCCCAAAATCGTCAAGGTCAGCATGGCCGCCACCACTTGATACGAAGTCAGGCTAGACATGAACAACCCGACCGCCGCATAAACACAAAGCAGCAAATACAACCCCAGTAATCCGGTAAACACCATCGGATAGTCAAAATCCTTAATGGAACACCAGGCCACGACAATATAAATTAACAACACGAACATCATCACCAATCCGTATATCATCATAGACAAATACTTACCAAAAATAATCTGTCTGTTCGTCACGGGTGAAGAATACAACAATTTGATGGAACCACTGCTCAACTCCCGGCTCATCACTCCCATGGTCAACAGAGGAATGTACAAATACAAATATCCCTGAATTACTGGAAATATTCCACCGCTCCATTGATCCACAAAAAGTTTGTATGTCAAATCCGACAAAGAGTATCCCAACTCCTTACCCATAACCATTCCTGCCAGATGTCCCCCGAAAATTCCGGCACTCTGGAACGTGAAAATAATCAATATCAACCACGCAATGGGAGAATAAAACAAAGATTGTAACTCCGCACGTGCTATATCATATATATTTCTCATACTATCCTATTTTATTATTTCTTGATTTTAGACAATTCGGCAAAAATATCATCCAAAGAACTTTTCTCCAGCCGGACTTCAGTCAGTCGCCAATCTTTCGCAACACTGGTCTGCACCACTCTCTCGATCATTTCTTGAGGTGAGTCAGAAAACCGTAACCGATAATTCGATCCTCCCAATTCATCCACGTCAACCACCCCGGGGAGCTGCTTTAATTCCTCTATCGGTGGAGCTGCTACCAACGTGGCAAACACCGTGTTCGGTAAAATATAGTTATCAAACTCATCCACTGTACCGGAAAAAACCAAAGTCCCCTGCCCGATCATCCGTATATAATTACAGGTTGCCTGTACCTCCGAAAGAATATGAGTAGACAAAACGACCGTACATTCTTCGGCAATCGCTTTAATCAAGTGCCGGATCTCTAAAATCTGATTCGGGTCCAACCCGTTTGTCGGCTCATCCAGTACCACGAAATCCGGACGATGGATAATCGCTTGAGCAATACCCACCCGCTGCTGGTAACCACCAGACAAATTATGAATCAGCCTTTTTCTAAAATGAGAAATACCGCAACGTGCCAGTACCTCATCCACGACCTTTCCTTCCTCCGCCCGGGCAATCTGGCGTAACCGGGCACAATAAGTCAGGTATTCCTCCACCGTCAAATCCGTGTGTAAAGGAGGTTTTTGAGGCAAGAAACCGATATGCCTTTTCGCTTCCACCGGATTATCCCGCATATCAATTCCCTTGATAAACACGTTACCTTCAGTTTGTTTCAACACTCCGCAAATAATATTCATGGTGGTAGATTTACCGGCCCCGTTAGAGCCGAGTAAACCGTAAACACCATTTTGAGTAATTTCAAAATTAATATCCCGTATCGCCCACTGCACACTATAGCGATGCGACAGGTTTTCCACCTTTAAAATTGATTGTTCCATACAATGATTTATATAATAGTTTACCCGACGAATAGACTTATCCGTCAACATCCTTTCAATAATTTTGAATTAACAATCAGTTTTCGTTATAGCTACGATTCCTGGGTTTATACAACATTTCCACGATCTCCCCGGCAACTCTTTCTTCTTTCCATTTCAACCCTTTCGTCTCAACATCATAACAATAAACAGCTCCTCGATACTCTCCGTTCGGGGCATCTACTGCCACATACAATTCTGATTTATCCTCATTTAATATCATTTTTTTGATCAAACTACCGGAAACTCCCACGGTATAATCCGATTGCGTCGGGAAATTTCCCGCAGACAAATAATTATAGCGATAAATCTCGTTTCCAACCGAATAATACAAAATATTCTCTTTCGTGCTTGATGCAAACACACTTTGGCCATTTATTTCCGCTGCCGCCGGATATACCGATTTAAATTCAAAAACCGTAACTTTTGACCAATTAACATATTGCTCGGATATATTCAGATATACCACCTGATTTTGTCCATTCTTATCTTCCAACAGAATAAGTATATCTTCTTCGCTTACCCCAAGAAGCATTCCATATATTCTATCCACTTCAACCACTTCATCTCCGTCCTTGATCGGATGAGGCAAGACATCATTCGCACTAAATAAAACTTGATTCTTCATGTCAAATGCCAACAAATACCTATGATACTTTTCTCCATAAACAACCACTCGATCAGACAACTCAGCATCCGGGAAACTTCCATATTTTCCCGTTAACCCCTGTTGAAAATTATTCCGGAAATAAGCGTTATGACAATCATAATCCAATGTTTTTCCATCAGTCATAATATACAAATTATGATCTTTTTCCAGTATCCGATCCACCCCCTCTTCCGGGTAAGCGATCTCTTCCAGCACCTGCATCGTATAATAATCCAATTTCAAAAAACGGAAAGGATTCTCTGTAACAAGATAAATATAAGGGGTATAATATTCCGTTGGAGAGCAAACTATAGCTACCGGCTCAGTTCCCAAAGGTATCCCCGCATTATTCAACGCATACACATCTTTTTCAAACCCTCTCTCCGGCCAGTTATCATTACGGAAAGAAATTATCGAATGCCCGTCATATTTACTGAAAAGCAAAAGACCTTCGTCATAAGGATTAGGTACTCGCAATTTAAACTCCTTGAAAATAGCTCCATCCTCATTATAAACCTTCAAACGGCAAGGAAAAAGTCCGCAACTATCATAAGCATACGTCAAAACTCGCTCTGTTGAAACTACCTCATAATTGATCTGCCATTCATACGACAAAGCTTTATCTTGACTTTCCTGCTTCATTTCGGGAGCTTCAATCATAAATTCTACGTTTCTCTCCGCATAATACAAGGTATCCAACTCCATCTTAAACGATAAGTAAGAAATGGCATTTTCACCCATTTTCGTCTGGTCATCCAAACAACCGATCAACGAAAACAAAACTACAACGATTGATATTAATTGTTTCATCTGCTCTGCTTTTTAATTCATTAAAAATCTACTACTCGTAAGGCCACGGTGTTGCTTCGGGAAACTCCATACCAAACTCCGGATGTAACTTAAAATAATCATACATTTTTTTCCCACACAAAATCACTTGAATCATGCGACTAACATACTCCTCATAACTGATTGGTCCACCCCAGTATTCCATCATTTTCTGATACTTTTCCGGACGATAAGCCCCCCAGTACACGAACTCCAAAGCATACCACCAATCCGGTTCCTGCAAATAATTACTAAACACCACCTTACTCTGCAACTTTTCCTTTACACCCAACCCGAACTCATCATTTACCTCCAAATCCAACACGATCCGATACACAGTGTCTACCATCGGGTCTATTTTACTTCTCAACAATTCGATCGGGATATAAGCATTCACGGAATCCTTATCCATCACAAATTCCCCAGGCAACAAGGTATAAACATCTTCCGGAGCTGTCGTTAAGTCTTTATTTACATTAACCTTAAACTTCCTACTCTCTCCAAGAGGTTCCCCCAATACTTTCACCGGAACCTGCACCGTGTAGGTTTCCACATCCATCAGCATCTCTCCCAAACGATAGATAAGACTGTCCTTTACAAAATAAACACGGTCTATATCCTCGTAATACCCGCTTTCTCCATTTTCATCACACCCTGCCAATAAACAGGCCGCAAACACGATTAACAATATATATAACTTTCTCATCTTTTTATATTTATTGGTTAGTAACTCCATATTCCTGCTCGGACTTAGGCCATGGAAGAACAAAAATATCCTTGGAGGGAACTATATCTACTTTATCTTGAAAATCCCGGAAACCTAAGTTATGACACTTGTAAAAACCAAACATCTGGCCTTCCCCGTAAAATTCTCTCATGCGTTCCCTCGTCATCTCCTTCATAAATTTATCCCGCGAATCAACCAAGGACACCTCTATATCGGCTAATCCTCTACTCCCTCGAACTGCATTTAAATAATCGAGTGCCTTCTCTTTATCTTTCGAATAATTTACCTCTGCCAAGATATAGTACATTTCAGGCAAACGCACCAAACAACTTCCTCTAAAATAGAGGGTTGGTTTATTACTTGCCATCTCCGTCGAATTCAAAAGTCGAATAAAAAGATGCCCGTCATACCCCTTATCCTGGAAAAAGCTTGTATATCGCAAATCCTTACTATCTGCCGTAAATTGTGCCACCTCGTACAAAGCTTTTATATCTGTCCGTTGAGATGCATTCAATGTAACAGCATTATTCAAGAACAATTCTTTATAATCCGTGTACATTTTATTGGTAAATACCCCCCAAAGCAACTCCGTGTGCTTCCCGTAACGTTTTACATGATCGAAATTCTGCCGTTCTGTCAATCCCACTTCCGGAGAAGCAACCACTTTATCCGCATAATAAGCGGCACTATCCAAATCCCCTTTGGTATAAAATACCCTGGCCTTAATCGCCCATGCGGCGTACAAATTACAATGTGAATAACGTTTCTTATGATAAGAATCTTCTGCAAAATCATTATAAATATCACCATCCCCGGCCAAATTACGTGTAGCCACATTCAAATCTGCCAACACATTATCGTAACACTGTGCCAACGTGTAGACTTTCTTATTACTCAAATCAAACGTATAGGCATAAGGAATTCCTCCCGCCTCCGGATTCGTTCGGTAATTATCACAAAACAAACGCATTACCTCGAAATGTAAAAAAGCTCTTACCGCATAGGCCTCACCCTTGATTAATTTCAAGTCTGGATCCTTATTTAAAGCCTCATGATCTACATTGACAATCACATTATTCACATAAGAAATACACTCATACAACTTCGTCCAGATAGATTCTATCTGCTTTTCCATCCGCTGATCCTTATAATTATAAACCGAGGCATACTTAATATAAGCATATTTACTAGCGGTCCACCCCTCGCTCGCATCAGCAAACAACCCGTATTCATCTCCGAACTGCTGGGCAAGAACATCTACCAATCCCCAATTCATCATCATCCCGAATAACTCCCCTTGGGCCATCGACGCATAAATCCCGTACATCGCATCCCGATATCCTTGCACGTCTTTAAACTGCTCATCCTGAATTAACTCCCCCTCCGGCTTGATATCCAAAAAGCTGTTGCAACTACCCAACGAAAGTAGCATCAGCATCACCATCCAAAATATATCTCTATTTTTCATATCATCTGTTTTAGTAGTTCGTATCAAAATGCTGCACTAAGCGAAAATTCAAAACTCCGGGCGAAAGGATACGAAAACCCTCGTTCCTGCTTGATCGTTGAAGCCCGGAACACGTCATTCATCAAGAACTCCACCCGCAAACGGCTCAAATAAAGTTTTTGACAAATCTCCGGGGTAAAATCGTATGAAAGGCTCAAACTCTGCATATTAACCATATACTCGTCCCGAACAAAACGGCTGGTAATATCAGGAGTTGTCTGATCTGCAATATTCTTGTATTTCACCCGATCACCCACCTTTTTCCAACGACTATGGAACACTCGTTTATCCGCATTACGTTGCGGATTGGCTCCTTCCACCCGGGTAACCAACGTCTGGTTATAAACCGTTGCCCCCAACTCGTAATTAAACAACATATTCAACGAAAATCCTTTAAACGTCAAGTAAGTACCGAACGTTCCGGATAACGTCGGATCTGAATCCCCGTACGTCCGTTTATCCCAGTAATTATAAACAAAAGTTGGATTACCGAAACGATCAATAAAAACTTCCTGTCCGGTAGCCGGATCAATCCCCCCGGACTTCACGGCTTTCACGGCACTCAAGGATTCACCTTCCACGTAAACAGGCGGCGGCAACAACGTCCCCTCTGCCGTGTTCAACTCCTCGTTCATCTTTTCCAACGCATTACTGATCTTTTTAATTTTATTCTCGTTATGCTGCATATTTAACGATAATGACCAATTCAAGTATTTATTGGAAATTGCCACGACCCGAGTTTGAAGCTCAATACCGGTATTTAATAATTTACCCATATTTTCCTTTGCCGTCGTCGTTCCCACGGAAGGAGCCTTTGCCACATCCAACAACAAATTATCTGTTGTCTTGTTATAATACTCCAGCGTAAAATCCAATCGGTTCTTAAATAAAACTACATCCAATCCGACATTATAAGTCAAGGCTCTTTCCCACTTTAGGTCCGGATTACCGATAGCCATGGGAATCGCACCAATCCCTTTGTCATAATCCAACCCGGCATCATACTTATAGGTTGTCATTGCCTGATAGGGAGAAAAAGAAGCGTTACCGGTATATCCCAAGCTCCCGCGTAATTTAATCCTATCCGTTCCTGACATATTCAAAAATTTCTCTTTATGAATATTCCATCCTAATCCCAAACTCCAGAAAGGAGTGAAACGCTGATCCTCTCCGAATTTGGAAGACCCCTCGTATCGAATAGAAGCATCAGCAAAATAACGGTCATCATAAATTACGTTAGCATTCAAAAATAATCCCATAGAACGCTCCAATCCTTGACTTCCTTGCGGAGTTGCACCTTCCGGATACCTTGTCGCAAAAGCGGGATGTCCCAATTTATCCGAATAAAGCCCAACTGCCGTATAACCATTACCATTGTTTTCCGAAGATTGTATGTTCGCACCTCCCATAGCGTTCAACAATGTTCCCGTTCCAAACATCTTATTATAAGACAAGGTTACACGTCCTTCATAAGTCATCGATTTCTTATTAGATATTTCAATCCTCCCGGATTCGGAAGCCTCTTTGTTATTAAATTCATGTGCTTCCGGAGAAGTAAATTTTTCCGTATCATCTTTTGACTTATTCAATGAGAAAAAACCTTCCACCCGGAAACCCGGCAAAACCTCCACACGTAAATCCAACACGTTATTTAAATAAAACTGCTCGCTTCGGTCATAACTTCCCAAAGTAGCCTCGAATAACGGATTGGGAACATTAAAACTCAACACCTTATTTAACGAGCCATCCAAATTATAAGCCCGGTCATAAGGGTTCAACTCAACATACTTATTAAAAGTTCCATAAGGAGACTCCTCACTATTCACCGAGGTTATTGTTGTTGAATTGGAAACATAAACCTTATCCTGTTTGTTATATGACAATCTGAAATTCAAAGAATAACGATCACGTTTTGACTTTTCCATTACTCCTTGTTCCGAACCGTAACGAGCTCCTAAACTATAACGAATATACTCATCTCCTCCGGCTATATTCAAATTATGATTCTGTGAAACAGAATTACGCAACGGCTTGGACAACCAATCCGTATCCACTCCTTCCCGTACCCGCTTGAATTTTTCATTATATTCAGTATCTTTTTCATATTGAAATTTTCCATTGTCATCATATACCCCGGCCAATCGTTCGTACTCCAATTTTTCTGCCGCATTCAACAAATCATAATCCCGCACGTCTGGAATTGATGTCCGCAAAGTTCCGCTATAGGAAACCCGCAACTTTCCGGCACGTAAAGGTTTTGTTGTGATCACCACAACCCCTTTGGCCGCTTTGGAACCGTACAAGGCTGAAGCCGAAGCATCCTTCAACACGGTCACCGTCTCCACGTCATTCATATCCATATCAAAAACATAATCCAAATCGACTTCTGCCCCATCCACTATAAAAGTC
>ERZ827150.3664-NODE-3664-length-14536-cov-2.970375_pt1 | contig 14536 bp, 9 predicted proteins | sample MGYA00519779_ERZ827150 | MGnify/ENA primary metagenome ERZ827150 (study PRJEB31778, sample SAMEA3449267) | human gut metagenome | biome: human gut; feature: human-associated habitat; material: faeces | place: United Kingdom | collected 2010/2012 ...
TATATATGTCCCAGAATACGATTAATCTGATAAGTTTTCAAAAACTGAGGCAGATTATCCTGTTGGATATACCAGATAAATCCACCAAAACATGGAACAAGAATCAGGATCATAATACCTATGAGTTTCAAACTGAGTCCTGCTACAAATATAACAATAAATAGTGTGACCATAATACAGATCGAGGTAGACAAATCGGGTTCTGCCACGATCAGACCAACAGGAACAGCCAAAAATACCGCAAGCTTTGCAAGTACCTTTGGCGTGTTCAAATCTTCGTAGTTTTTTTCCAGAAAAACTGCTGTACAAATGATCAAAATAATTTTAGCAAATTCTGATGGCTGTATTGTGAAAGAGTCTGATATATAGAACCAACGGCGAACACCCTGATCTCCTCCTCCGGAACCGACCAACAGAACTAGCAGAAGCAAAAGTATATTTCCTGCATAAAGGATCATATAATATTTGCATATAAAATTGTAATCGATCAATGATACAATGATCATTCCAATTACACATGCGCCTACACCGATCAACTGTTTCGTCTGAAAATCCGGTCGAACGCTGCAGATTGTGATTGTTCCCATAATCATAGCTGCGATCACAAATAATACAAGCTTAAAATTATAGTTGATCAGACTGTATTTTTTTCCCGTTGACATGTCCATCTGTTTCATGTGTTTCATCTTTTTCTTTGTCCTTTTTCATATGTATTCCTACAACCGGGATTCGTGCAATGATAAATGAATCCGAAAGCTGTACTGTCATATTTGCTGAATCGATATTAACATAGGCCGCAACGCATTTTCGCATATCATCCCGAATTCTTGTTACGACATCCGGAGTACAACCTATTCGATCAGCCATTAATATATTTTTTAATCGTTCTCTGGCATAATGCCCGGAATTATAGCTTATCACATTCGATACTGCTCTGTTTTCTTTCATAATATTAAACTTCACCCCTTTATGCATGTTTTTTTCTGAATAAACGCTTAAAAGGTTTTCGTTTAAAAACATTAAAATCTGTAAGAGGAATGCTGTCACCAAGTATCCGTCTGCAAATATCGATATAAGCATTTCCTGATATGGTATTACTTCCCGCGAGTGGTTCTCCTTTATTCGTTGAAATAACAATCTGCTCATCATCCGGGATAACCCCAAGCAAGTTTACTGCAAGAATATCGACAACATCATCTACAGACATCATATCACCTTTTTTCACCATATCATAACGGATACGATTTATGATAAGGTCGATCTTGTCTATTTCATTTGCTTCTAATAATCCTATAACACGATCCGCGTCACGAATTGCAGATACCTCCGGTGTAGTAACTACGATGGCACGATCTGCTGCGGCAATAGCATTTTTAAATCCCTGTTCGATTCCGGCCGGACAGTCGATAATAATATAATCAAAATCAGCCCGCATTTCGTCGACAAGCTTTATAATCTGTTCCGGTGAAACTGCAGTCTTGTCTCTTGTCTGTGCGCATGGCATCAGAAAAAGATCCGGGTTGTTCCGATCCTTGATCAAAGCCTGTTTATACCGACAGTTTCCTTCTACAACATCAACAAGGTTATATACAATCCGGTTTTCCAGTCCAAGGACAATATCCAGATTTCTGAGACCAATATCGGTATCTATCATAACGACTCTCTTTTTCAACCCTGCCAGTCCGGTTCCGATGTTGGCTGATGTAGTTGTCTTGCCAACTCCTCCCTTTCCTGATGTAACAACAATTACTTCACTCATAAAACACCTCCGTCAATATCTTTTCCTGTTTTAAAATATGCTTTGAAATTTTATCTTAAAGTGAAGTCTGTGACAGCGCCTGAAAAAGAAGTTGTCCATTTTCGCAGCTTGCCATCATCGCATCATCTGTATGAAATTGTTTTCGGTTCTGTTTTGTTTTATTATAAACAGCTGAACCGATCTTTATATGAACCGGCTCCATCTGAAGAGCCAGAACAAATCTGTTTTTTAAGTGATCCTGTCCGGCAATCACGTTTCCTGAAAGTTTTCCGAGAACAATGACATTTCCATTCGAAATAATCGTTGCTTTTTTCTCTATATTTCCGAGTATGATTATACTCTTTTTTACCTCCAACGTCTGACCTTTTCGTAAATTTCCGCAAAAAAACTGAATCGTATCATTCTTAAATATATCCGGTGGTAATGCTTTTTTTTCTGTTGTTGAAAACTGTTTGTCAGACAATTTCTTTTGAACATTTTTTTTGACCTGTTTTTTTTCAGGTGGACTCTTTGCTCTGTGAGGTGGAATATCGATCTGACTACACAGATCCTGTTTGGAAGCTTCCAGACAGAATTCCACTTCGGTATTTGGAAGATGATTCAATTCATATAGGATCTGTTCCTCTTCTCCGGAGGATAACAGTCTCCCTTCAAATGTAACCGGTACTCTTCCGCTTTTTTTCAAAAATACTTCCTGACTGTATAATTTCTCTCTGATATCAGAAAGAATCTGTTCCATTGAATTATCTTCATTCAGAATGATACGTATTCCATGGCTGTTTGCCTTCATAACAACGTCGGTATTCATATTCAATCCCTCATCATAATAAAATGCCTGCAAACCAAGGCTCTTTTATCTGGTGTATCTGATATCCAAATTGTTATATTCAATCAGGAATTTAATCGGAAAGTGCATTGTTACCGGTAATAGTTGTATTCTCAAGAACATCAGGATCATACAAATATGCATATACGAGACCTGAAAGCTCGACTGCATTACCGGAAGAATATCCAAATGGTATTACACTTGTAACCGTTACCTCAGGATTTTCATATGGTGCAAATGATACAAATAACGCATGGTTCGGTCTGGCTTCGCTCTGCTGGGCAGTACCTGTTTTGCCTGCTACTGCAACATTGATCTGATTGATCAGTGCACTGCTGCTTGTATGAACGGAAACAACCTGTCGCATACCCTGTCTTACAACATTCCATTGTTCTACAGGAAAATCAAGTTGGTTTTGAACCTTATGCTCATTTTTATATACAACATTGCCATCAATATCCTTTATTTCCGAAACAAGGCTTAAGTCATAACATGTGCCGCTGTTTGCAAGGGTTGTAACATACCGGGCAAGCTGAGTTGCAGTGAAGTTATTCGTACCCTGTCCAATCGCAGTACGGATTGAATCCGCATCTGATATCTGAGGTTTACTTTCAGGCAGTTCAATGCCTGATGTGCTGTCAAATCCAAACATACCTGCATATTTCTGAAGCCGTTCCACACCGGTTATATCGCTGTAGGTTCCTGTATCTTTTGTTGCCATCCGATATCCAAGTTCATAGAAGAAATAGTTACAGGATTCCTCAATTGCCTTAGATATACCGATTGTTCCATGTGCAGACGGATAAATCCAACATTTAGCAGGTGTCTCTGTTTTATCAAAGTATCCTTTGGTCTGGATCACATCGTTGACCCCGATAACGCCCTCATTCATACCGGCAAATGCGGTGATCATTTTGAATGTAGAACCGGGCGCTGTCTGCTGCATAGTTGCCCTACTGTACATTGGTGTTGTTTTGTCTGTCGTAATCTTCGAATAATAATCTGCATCAATCATATTGGTAAGACGATTATTATCATAGCTTGGATAACTTGTCATTGCTTTAACTGTCCCATTATTCGGATTCGTAACGACAATTGAACCGGAGCAAGGATCAAGTGCCAGCATTGCCGGAGTAATCTCAAGATTTTTAATTTTTTTACATATGAAGTCATAGCTTCCCATAACACCGGCTTTATAATCGGAATAATCTGCGTCTGTTGCCATATTAAGGATACCCTGGTCATATAACAGGTTAATTACCTGACTTCCTGTAAGTTCTCCTGATATTATCATATATTTAAAAACAAGTTTGTCGAAACTGGTATTATTTTCAAATTCTTTTAAGATATATTCTGTCAGTACGTTGTAAATCTCATCTGTATCATAATAATCGCTCTTTGTTGATATGCCGGAGATGTCGATGGCGCCCTGGCTGATCGCATATTTCAGATATTCGCACAGCGAAATACTGTTGTTTATATACGAAACATAAGCAGCATCAGATTTGTCAATCTTGCTCGGGTTGTAAATTCCCATCTCACTTAACTGTTCACAGATAAATTCCATATAATCCTGATACTGTAATGTCAGATCATGTAATGGAGTATGACTGACGTTTAATATATCATCCAGTCTTGAAAGTGTATTTTGTTTTGCGGACTGGAAGTAAGAATTAACGGACTGTTCCAGTTCAGATGCATCTTTTGCCGCAAGGTCATCAATGCTTATAACATTATTATCAAATAAAGCAAAATATACATCGGTGATCGGAATATCATCCTTATCCGTGGATGTCGTTACATTCTTTATATGGGCAAGAAGAATGGATGCAATTTCTGTTTCAAGCGCATTATAACAATATTTTTGCAGATCGGAATCAATTGTCAAATAGATATCATTACCTGCGACAGGATCTTTGGAATCGATCACTTCTATTACCTTACCCATATTATCGACATACATCTTCTGATATCCATCTTTGCCGCGCAGATAAGATTCAAACTCACTTTCAAGTCCCATTTTACCGACCATATCATTTGCACTGTATTTTTCTGAATCATCCAGAGTTTCATTATATTTTTCCAGTTCCTCATTGGAGATATTTCCGATGTAACCTATGATCTGAGCAAAATATACAGAATCATTATATACACGATGTGATTCAACACTTACCTCCATGCCGAGAAGTTCATCCGAATTTTCTTTGATTGCTGCATAGCTTTCTTCACTGATACCATCAGCAAGCTGAACAGACATATACTGCTGGTAACGATTCAGCCATATCTCATATCGTACCGCGAGGATCTTTAATGCCGCCTCATCGGAATATGTTTCGGAGATATTGAATAAATCTTTTCCACGCATATATTTAAATATATCATCGGCAGTTGAAGACGCCTGCTCTTCTGTCAGACTGTCGACAGAGCTTGCACCATATACATTCATTAAAAAAGTATTTAACGTATTTCCGGATACAGTAAATTCAAAGCCCTTCGAGGTTAACTTCAGAGGAAGACTCACTGACATCTTATCTCCGTTTTGTTCAAGGATCAGAATAGTTTTATATACTATGTCATTACGCAATTCATTCGAAGTCGTTTCCTTTGCGGCAGCCGCTTCCGTCAGGTCCGTTCCACTTATATAAGATAAAGTATAGGATGCTTCGTTATAAGCCAGAAGCTTTCCGTTACAATCGTATATATTTCCCCTAGTCGCTTTTACCGCTACTGTCTTTACGGATTTATAAGTAAAACTCTCCTGATATTTTTCGCCATTTACGATCTGCAGATCGAACAAACGATATATAAGTATTCCAAATAGAACCAGAAACAAGACCGTTACAACAAACAGACGATGCTTGACATGTTCAATTATTGATTCTTTTATCAAACTGAAAAATTCTTTAAACATTCTTACGTTCCTTTCACGATCATATAATCAGACAATTGCCGGATCATTCACTTGCTTTTTCCATTTTTTTCAATGTCTTATTTACAAATGCAAAAAACTTGAATACGATCAACGTGATAAGTGCTGTGTAGATCATTTCGGGTAATATGATATCTTTTAAATAAGTTGCGAACTCCAGTCTGTTCCGCATAAGGAAGAAAATTACATAGGTTGCAAAATTAAAAATAAGATCATCAACTAAGATTATAATTATTGGAAGAAGAACATCTTCTACCAGATAAAGTCTGTGGAAAAAACCATTACAATAGCCAAGAATCATATATAAGATCATAAATGGTCCGATGGCATATCCAAAATATACATCATATAAAAAACCACAGAAAAACCCAACCAGCATACCTTCTTTTCTTCCCCGCATCAGTCCGAAGGAAACAGTAAGGATCAGCATAAGATCCGGTGCAATACCTGCTATTTCAAGAAACGGGAAAAGGGCAGTCTGCAAAACAAAACATATTGTTATTAATATTCCAAGTATTATTACTCTTTTCAATGTTACACTTCTTTCTGTTAATCCGTGATATTTTTCTTAGTCTGTAAAATTACGAGTACTTCTTCGATGTTTGAGAAGTCGGCAGCAGGTATAATATAGGCAGTCTTCGTCAGATTGTTGGAATCACTCTCAACCTTTGACACATAACCAATATTAATACCTGAAAGATATTTGTTTGAGACATAGGATGTTACAACCTGATCCCCTTCCGATATTTCGGCATCTTTATCAATATTTTCAGCAATCATATATCCGTCTGCGTAATTCGTCAGACTTCCTGACACATTACAGATGGATCTGCTTGGAAGGATCATGGCATTAACATTTGATGTATCATCAATAATCGTACGAACTTTTGCATAGGATTCACCGATTTCTGTTATGATACCACAGAGTCCGTTACCATACAGGACATTACATCCAACAGATAAGCCATCCTTTGTACCTTTATCGATATAAAAGACATCAAACCAGTTGCCGGTATCCTTTGAGATTACGCGGGCTCCGGTCTTTTCATAATCTGTATAAAGAGCATCTAATTCATATAATTTCTGAAGCCGGTCAAGCTCATAGGAATCCTGCTGATACTGCGCAAGCTTTGTTTCGTAGGAAGATATCTTCTCCTTAAGCTGTTCATTTTCAGTTACTACACTCTCGTAATTGTGGAAGGCTTCTACCTTGGATTCAACCCATGTACCTACTGTATTAACTCCCTTTTGCATCGGTACAATAAAAGTATTAGTTACATTTCTGACGGATGACATCATTCCGTCAAAAAATAAAGAAGTAACCATCAGCACCACACACAAGATTGTAAGTGCCAGCAAAAAATATTTTGGTGTAATTTCTATTCTTTTACGATTACGTCGTCTCATTCTATGATTCCTCTTTCTGCCAGGCTGACAAAACAATTATTCCCTAATATAATATGATCCGATAAACGTATCCCCAGTGTTTTTCCCGCTTCCTCCACACGCTTGGTCAGAAGAATATCCGGGTTGCTGGGTTCCGGATTCCCTGAGGGATGATTGTGCAATAGTACGATATATACAGCCTGATATTTTAATGCATCAATAAAAATATCCCTCGGCGATACAACTGCATGATCGACCGTTCCCTCTGACAGTCGACACTCTTTTAACAAATGATGGCTCGAATCAAACATTAATACATATACCTGTTCTTTGCACAAATATCTGGTGCGCTCCATATAATAGTCTGCAATACTTTTCGGATTACCAAAGGTAACTCCTGACCGGTGTTCTGATCTTGCCATTCTTCTGGACAACTCAGCGATACACTGCATCTGAATTGCTTTTACTTTTCCGATACCATCAACATTCATAAGATCATCAACCGACAGATAATTCAATCCGATGATCCCTTTATGAACCGGGTGTGCAGCTAATATTTTCTGCGCAGTCAACAAAGCATTCCCATGTCTGCTTCCACATCGAAGTATGACTGCCAGAAGTTCCGCATCTGATAAGACGGCTGCACCTTCCAACAGACATTTCTCATATGGGCGTTCACATTCCGCCATATCTTTCATTGTAAATTCTGATCTCATTTTTCCTCCTTCGTCTCCGTCTCTCCACGAATCGGTAAGGAGTATTTACCGTTTTTTCTTTTCGGCTTTTGTTCTAAAATAATCTACCACACTATAAGGTTATTTTCTACCATTTTTTGCAATGTCATTACAATTCCAAATTTTGCATGCTGATAGGTAAGCCCTCCCTGAAAATATACAGCATACGGTTCTCTCATAGGGGCATCCGCACTAAGTTCAATTGAAGAACCGGATACAAATGCACCGGCCGCCATGATGACAGGAGAATCATATCCCGGCATATCCCATGGTACAGGCTTTACATAGCTGTCAACCGGTGCAGCCGCCTGAATCCCTTCACAGAAAGCAACTACACGTTCCGGTGTCTGAAGTTCAACTGCCTGTATGATATCAAAACGATCCTCTGTCTTATTCGGAACTGTCTTAAAACCAAGATTTTCATATACATTTGCAGCAAAGATCGCACCTTTTAAAGCACTTGCCGTAACCGATGGAGCCATGAATAAGCCCTGTGCAAAAGCCTTTGTATTATTTAAAGATGCACCAACCTCTTTGCCAAGTCCCGGAGTTGTAAGACGGTATGCGGCATTTTCCACATATTCCTTCTTACCACAGATATAACCACCGATCGGAGCCAGTCCGCCACCCGGATTCTTGATCAGGGAACCTGCGATCAGATCTGCGCCATAGTCTGTTGGTTCTTTATCTTGCACAAATTCGCCATAACAGTTATCTACCATACAGATGATGTCCGGACGGATACTCTTTACAAATGCGATTGCTTCTCCGATCTTCTCACAGGATAAAGTCGGACGTACGGCATAACCCTTGGAACGCTGGATCTCCACAAGCTTTGTGTGTTCATTGATCGCATTTCGGATTCCGTCAAAATCAAACTCTCCTTCCGGTGTCAGATCTACCTGGGCGTATGTAACACCATATTCTGCCAAAGAACCCGGTGAGGGGCGAAGTCCGATGATCTCATCCATCGTATCATATGGTTTTCCTGAAATTGCAAGCAGTTCATCTCCCGGTCTTAAGTTACCAAATAACGCCGTACAGATCGCATGTGTTCCACAGGTGATCTGAGAACGGACCAGCGCATCTTCCGTATGGAATACATCTGCATAGATCCGTTCGAGTGCATCTCGTCCGTCATCGGTATAACCATATCCGGAGGAACCTGCAAAATGCGCTTCTGCCAGACGATTATCCTGCATGGCTTTGATGACCTTCATCTGGTTGATTTCACAAATGGCATCGATCGCTGCAAAACGGTCCTTTAAGCTGTCTTCAATCTTCTGACAGTAATCAAATACCCGTTCATCAATGTGTAAGGATGTATAATAATCTTTTAATAATGTGTTCATTTTATCTGCTCCATTTTATTTTATGAAATAATTCCCTTTGACCGCAACTGTTCAAGCATGAAATCCATAATGGTATCTTCTGATGTGAATTCACTCTTATCCACCCAGGTGACTTCTTTTTCCCTCTTAAACCATGTGATCTGACGCTTGGCAAAATGTCTGGTATCACGTTTTAAGATATAGAGGGCTTCATCCAGAGATGTTACACCATCCAGATAATCGAGGATCTCTTTATATCCAAGTCCCTGCATGGATATTAGATCTTTTGTATATCCCTGATCCTTTAATGCCTTTACCTCTTCGATCAATCCCTGTTCTACCATGATGTCAATTCGCCTGTCTATTCTATCATATAATTTTGATCTTGCATCATTTAACACAAAATATTCAAAATTATATGGAGAAATCCGTTTGGATTCTTTCTCGTTATGTTCGGAGATCGGGATTCCTGTCTCTTTATAGAATTCCAATGCCCGGATCACACGTTTGCGGTTGTTATAATGAATGGCTGCGGCTGACGCCGGATCCACTTTTTCAAGCATCTGATGAAGGCAGAGATTTCCATGTTTTTCCGCAAGCTGTTCCAGATAAGTACGGTAGCTTTTATCATCGTCATTTTCATCGAAATGAATATCGTATAAAACTGCCTGAATATAAAAGCCGGTTCCGCCGACAATGACAGGTATCCGTCCTCTGGCATAGATATCATCCATCGCCTTTGTTGCAAGTTCTTTAAATAATACAACATTAAACGGCTCCTTCGGATCTAATACATCGATCAGATGATGGGGAACTCCATCCATTTCCTCCGGCATGATCTTGGCAGTTCCGATATCCATCTTTCGATAGACCTGCATGGAATCTGCAGAAATGATCTCACCATTTATTCTTTTTGCAAGACCGATCGACAGATTTGTTTTACCTACGGCTGTCGGTCCGGTTAATATAACAAGAGGCTTCATTTGCTGCTCCGTTTCTATATAAGTTTAATTACTAAACAATTCGTTTGAATTTCTTTTCCAGTTCTGTCTCTGTCATGGAGATCAGGGTTGGTCTGCCATGCGGACAGGTATATGGATTTTCAAGCTTCATCAACTGGTCGATCAGGGTGTCTGCCTCCTTAAAGCTAATGGAAGTATTCCCTTTTATCGCAGCTTTACACGCCATTGTGGAAAGTTTGCTGATAAAGGTGTCGATCGTCTGTTTCTGTCCGTTTTCGGATAACTCTCCGATAAATTCCAGAAACAGTTCCCTGCCGTCTAATCCGAACAAATTTGCCGGAACGGCTGACAGTTTATATTCCTTTCCTCCGAAGCCCTCGATCTGAAATCCCAGATTCTGGAAAAATTCCAGATTTTCCCGTAAGAACTCTGATTCTGTTCCGCTCAAGGATACGATCGCAGGCGGCATCAGGTACTGTGGAATGGCTGTCTTATTCTTATAGTTTGCCATTAATTCCTCAAATTTTACCTTTTCATGTGCGGCATGCTGATCCATGATAAAGAACTTGTCTTCATACTCGATCAGCCAGTATGTCTTAAATAACTGTCCGATGATCCTGTGCTTTTTCTTAGCTTCCGGTGTCAGAAACTTATCTTCAAACATATCCATCTGCTCATATTTGACCTTAGCTTCCGGGGTGATCAGTTCCTGTTTCTTCTGTTCTGATGTTTCGTTAGTCTGTACACCCGCTTCAGCAGGATTTAATGCTGTCTTTGTCGGTTGTGTCAAATACGAAACAATATTTTCAGTGACCATATTATTTGTGATATTTTTACCAGACTGGTTATCTTCTTTCAAATATTGGATTTCAACCGGCGAGCTACTTCTGTTTTCCATCGTAACAGATGGTGTCGGCGTTGGTTGAGCAGATATACCTGAATTTGCCGGTTGCATTGGCATGCTTGGCTTTTTCTGCTGCGCTGGCCTTGCCGGCTGCGGAGGAAGCTCTGCGGCTCTCCTGTTAGCTTCGAATGGCTCCGGACGTTTCTCCACCTTGCGTTCTGCCAGTGTCTCCGGCCGCATATCCTTTCCCGGTGTAACAGTCGGGATCAGCTCTTTAAATAACAGGGCCTTTCTAACGCTGATATAAGTAAAATCATACATATCCGGTTCATTTATGAACTTCAATTCCCGTTTTGCAGGATGGATATTCACATCGATCAGAGATGGATCAATCTCAAAATTGATAACTGTAAATGGAAATTTATGAACCATAACAAAGGTACGATATGCATCTTCGATTGCCTTTGTTAATATATTGCTCTTTATATACCTTTGATTCACATAATAATCCTCGAATGAACGGTTACCTCTGGATATACTCGGTTTTGCAAGATATCCTGTGATCTTTACCTGATCATTTGCTGCATTGATCTCAAGAAGGTTATTCGTAATATCTCTACCATATATATGATAGATGATCTCTTTTAGTCTGCCGTTGCCGGATGTAAATAGCTTATCTGTCCCATTCATAATGAACTTAAATGAAACATCCGGATGTGACATTGCCATACGGCAGACAAGATCGTAAATATACGAGCCCTCTGTTGCAGGCGTCTTCATGAATTTCTTTCTGGCAGGTGTATTATAGAACAGATTTCTTACAACGATCGTTGTACCAAGCGGTGCGCCGATTTCCTCATTTGAGATCTCTTTTCCGCCATGGATCTGATATCTGGTTCCGGTAAGCGCATCTTCCTGCTTGGTGATCAGCTCTACCTGGGCAACTGCGGCTATACTAGATAACGCCTCGCCACGGAAGCCTAAGGATGCGATCTTTAACAGATCATCCGCCGTCTGAAGCTTGCTGGTTGCATGGCGAAGGAAGGCAACCGGGACTTCTTCTTTTGAGATACCGCATCCATTGTCTGTGATACGGATAAAACTCATTCCGCCTTCCTTGATCTCGATGGTGATCGCGGTTGCACCCGCATCGATGGAATTCTCCACTAATTCTTTTATAACCGAGCCGGGACGCTCGATCACTTCACCGGCTGCGATCTTATCAATTGTATATTGATCCAGTAATTTAATCATAGGTTCTCCTTAACGGATTCGCTCCTGTAATTCATTCAGGTATAACAATGCTTTCATCGGTGTCATGTTGGATAGATCCGCATTCTTGATCTCCTCTAAAATAGCACTTTCTTCCGGATTTGCCAGAAATGACATCTGGGTATCGGAAGCACTTTTATGAAAATCATTTGTTATCTTGATATCTTTTAATTTCGTCGTTATATCCGTATCGATAAGCTGGTTGCAGATCTCATTTGCACGATCGATCACGATATCCGGTACTCCGGCAAGCTTTGCTACCTGAATACCATAGCTTCGATCCGCTCCGCCTTTTACGATCTTTCGTAAGAATACGATATCATCACCGTCTTCTTTTACTGCAATACAGTAGTTATTTACAGAGGATAACTTACCCTCTAATTCTGTCAGCTCATGATAGTGGGTGGCAAATAACGTTTTTGCTCCAAGCAGTTCACTGTTACTGATATATTCCACAACTGCCCATGCAATACTAAGTCCGTCATATGTACTGGTTCCTCGTCCGATCTCATCTAAGATCAGCAGACTGTTCTTCGTTGCATTTCGAAGAATATTTGCAACCTCACTCATCTCTACCATGAAAGTGCTTTGCCCGCTTGCAAGATCATCGGATGCCCCTACTCTGGTGAAGATACGATCACAGATACCGATATTTGCTGAAGCAGCAGGAACAAAGCTTCCGATCTGCGCCATTAAAACGATCAGTGCCGTCTGACGCATATAGGTGGATTTACCAGCCATATTCGGTCCGGTTATGATCGATATCCTGCTCTCAAAATTATTCAGATAGGTGTCATTTGATATGAACATACCGTTGTTCATCATCTTCTCAACGACAGGATGGCGACCTTCTTTGATATCAATTACACCATCTTCGTTTATCTCCGGACGAACAAACTGATTGGCAGATGCCACATATGACAGCGAACAGAGACAGTCTAATAAAGCAATCTGTCTTGCTGTATTCTGCACACGCAGGATCTCACCCGCAATCTTATCTCTGAGCGCAATATAGGTTTCATATTCCAGTGCATATAATTTATCTTCAGAACCAAGAATCGAACCTGCAAGATTGTCCAGTTCTTCTGTTGTATATCGTTCTGAATTTGCAAGTGTCTGTTTTCTTATAAAATATTCAGGTACCAGATCCTTATAGGAATTAGTCACCTCAAAATAATAGCCAAATACTTTATTGAACTTGATGCGAAGATTCTTTATTCCTGTCTTCTGCTTTTCCCGTTCCTCCAATTCTGCAAGCCATGTCTTGCCATCTGTCTTTGCCGATTTTAAAGTATCAATTTCTTCCAGATAACCATCCTTGAAAATACCGCCTTCACGGATCAGTATCGGAGGATCGTCGTTGATCGAACGCTCTAACAGGTCATAAATATCCTGTAATTCATCCATTTTCTCATAAATATCTGCAAGAAGCCCATCCGGATAGATCTGTAAAAGCTGTTTGATATACGGCAGATATGAAAGGGATGTCTTAAATGCAATCATATCGCGTGGATTTGCGGATCGTAGGGAAATCCTTGTCATCAGTCGCTCCAGATCATAGATCGGGTTCAGATATTCCCGCATCTCATCACGATTGATCATATCATTATTTAACTGTTCTACTGCATCAAGTCTTGCTTCGATATCCTTTTTATATATCAAAGGCTGCTCGATCATGCTTCGAAGCATTCTCGCACCCATTGCTGTCTTGGTTTTATCCAATACCCATAACAAAGAACCTCGTTTCTGCTTGTCACGAAGTGTCTCACAAAGCTCCAGATTTCTTCTGGTTGCGGAATCAAGAATCATGAAATCGTCGATGGAATACAGCACGATATGATTGATATGTGCAAGGAAATTCTTCTGTGTCTCATGCAGATACTGAAGCAGGACTCCGGAGGATAAGATACAGTCAGGGAAATCCTTCAGTCCAAGCCCGTCCATATTATTAACGCCGAACTGCCTCATAATTGCATCTTCACATAGCATTTGATTGAAATAATGCTCCGGCGCTTCAGAAATGGAAATTTTCATTTTCTCCCTCAGATAAACGAAATCCAGATCACAATTCATGAAAGAATGATTGCCGATGATCTCGGCAGGAGAATATTTGTTGATCTCATCCGTAAGCTTTGATAGGGATGGAACTCTCGCTGTCTTAAACTCGCCGGTCGTGATATCTACCAGTGAGATTCCGAATGCACCATCGTTTTCAAAAATACTCATCAGATAATTATTTCTTGTTTCATCAAGAATTGCATTTGACATATTTGTACCCGGTGTTACCACCCGGATAACCTCACGTTTTACTATGCCTTTTGCAAGCTTTGGATCTTCAACCTGTTCACAGATTGCTACCTTAAAACCATTCTCGATCAGCTTATTCAGGTAGACATCACAGGCATGATATGGAACGCCACACATCGGTGCACGTTCAGGCTGTCCGCAGTCCCTTCCGGTCAAAGTGATCTCAAGAACCTTGGATGCGGTCAG
>ERZ827150.3675-NODE-3675-length-14502-cov-17.305254_pt1 | contig 14502 bp, 12 predicted proteins | sample MGYA00519779_ERZ827150 | MGnify/ENA primary metagenome ERZ827150 (study PRJEB31778, sample SAMEA3449267) | human gut metagenome | biome: human gut; feature: human-associated habitat; material: faeces | place: United Kingdom | collected 2010/2012 ...
GTGTCACGCCTTCGAAGAAGTCGCTTTGCCCGTGGGCGAAGTCGTACATCGGATAAGCCTTCCAAGTGGTGCCCGTGCGATGGTGCGGATGCTTCACTACACGGTAGATGATAGGGTCGCGGAAGTGCATGTTGGGGCTTGCCATGTCTATCTTGGCGCGGAGCACCATGGCACCTTCCTCAATCTCGCCGCTGTTCATCTTCTGGAACAAATCCAGTGTTTCTTCGATAGGACGGTTGCGGTAGGGACTTTCCACACCGGGCTGGGTGGGAGTTCCTTTCTGGGCGGCAATCTGCTCGGAAGTCTGTTCGTCGATGTATGCCTTGCCCTCTTTGATGAGGCGGATAGCGAAGTCCCACAATTGCTGGAAATAGTCGGAAGCGTAATATTCGTTACCCCATTTGTAGCCCAGCCATTGGATGTCTTCCTTGATGGCTTCTACATATTCCACATCTTCTTTGGTGGGATTGGTGTCATCGAAACGCAGGTTGCAGACACCGCCGTGTGCGGCGGCAATACCGAAATCAAGGCAGATGGCCTTGGCGTGTCCGATGTGGAGGTAACCGTTTGGTTCGGGCGGGAAGCGTGTCTGTACTTTTCCCCCGTTTTTACCCTCTTTCAAATCGTTTTCTACTATTTGCTCAATGAAGTTCAAGCTCTTTTTTTCGCTTGTTTCTTCGCTCTTTATTTCTGCCATAATGTTACTATTTTCGTATCGTGGGGACAAAGATAGGGTAAAAAAATGAAGAATGAAGAATGAAGAATGAAGATTTATTCTTTATGTACCGGGATATATCCGCTCTCTTTGATGATTTTCTGTCCTGCGGCAGACAAGATGAAATCGAGCAGAGGGGCTACGATCGAGGCGTTTTTTCGGTTATAATAATAGTATAGCGGGCGTACTATCGGATAAGTCTTATTGATGGCATTCTCCAGCGTGGGAGCGGCATAATGTTGCCCGTCGTATGAAACGGCGAGTGTCTTGATTCGCGGCGATACATAGGCTAGGCCCACATATCCGATGGCACCGCGTGTCTGGCTGACGGATTGGATAATGGCTCCCGTGGCAGGCATGGAGAGACTGCTGCTCATGTAGTTCTTGTTTTTCAGTACACTTTCCTTGAAGAACTCGTAGGTACCGGAGGAAGTCTCTCGGGAGTAGACTACGATTTTGCGGTCGTCTCCGCCCACTTGCTGCCAGTTGGTGATTTTGCCCCGGAAGATATCTTCCAGTTGTTGGCGGGTCAGTTGTTTCACCGGGTTGGAGGGGTGAACCACTACGGCAAGGGCGTCGTAGGCGATGGGTACTTCTGCCAAGTCTTCTCCGGCAGCTTTGACTTTCATCTTTTCGCTGAACTTGATGGCGCGTGAAGCCATGGCGATGTCCGTGGTTTGGTCCAGCAGGGCTGAAATACCGACACCTGTTCCACCGCCGGTCACGGTGACACGGGCAGACGGGTTTAAGATCATAAAGCGTTCGGCGGTCTGCTGCGCTATGGGGAGCACGGTGTCGCTGCCTTTGATGCGTTGCGCCTGCATGCCGGTGGTGGCTGTCAGTGCGAGGAGTAGAAGTAATTCTCTTGTCTTCATAAAACACATGATGCAAATTGGGTAAACACATGATGCAAATTAAGGTAATGGATATTACAAATGTGTTACATGGAATGTGCTTTGAGTCGTTGTAATAGTTTTGTAACACCTTTGAAACATTTCTTTCAAACGTTAGTCACACTGCCTTAACATCCGGCCCGTTCCTTTGCATACAGAAATCAATAGGCAACATGAAAAAGATTTTTGAGAAGATTGTAGAAGGTATACTGGCTTGTAGCGGCTTTGTGACGAGTCTTACCATCGTACTTATCGTCGTGTTCCTCTTTTCCGAAGCGCTGGGCTTGTTCAGCAGCAAGGTGATAGAAGAAGGGTATGTATTGGCCTTGAATAAGGAGAACCGGGTGGGCGAACTGACTCCGGCACAGATAAAGAATGTTTTTGATGAAGAGCTGACAAACTGGAACGAAGTGGGAGGGGAGGACCTTCCTATCCGCCTTTTCCGTTTGGAGGACATCACACTGTATTATACGGAAGAGCAGTTGGGCGCTTCCTACGAAAATGCAGGTGCCTGTATTACGGAGCTGGTGGAGCGTACGCCTGGCATTATAGCCTTTGTACCGCAGCAGTTCATTGTCCGTCCGGACTCGGTGCATCTGCTGAAAGACAACACCATTTCGGTGAAGGACGTCTTTGCCGGTGCCGAATGGTTTCCCACGGCAACACCTGCTGCACAGTTCGGCTTTTTGCCGCTCATTACGGGGACGTTGTGGGTCAGTCTGTTTGCCATCCTTTTTGCACTGCCGTTTGGTCTGTCGGTGGCAATCTATATGTCGGAGGTAGCCAATTCCCGGGTAAGGAATCTGCTGAAGCCCATCATTGAGTTGCTGAGTGGCATACCGTCGGTGGTTTACGGCTTTTTCGGTTTGATTGTCATTGTGCCTTTTTTGCAGCAGGTCTTCGACTTGCCGGTCGGCGAGAGCGGGCTGGCGGGCAGTATTGTGCTTGCCATTATGGCACTGCCCACCATCATTACGGTGACGGAAGATGCGATGAGAAACTGCCCTCGTGCCATGCGTGAAGCCAGTCTGGCACTGGGAGCGTCGCAATGGCAGACTATATATAAGGTGGTGATTCCTTACTCCATTTCGGGCATCACCTCCGGAGTGGTGTTGGGCATCGGCCGTGCGGTGGGCGAGACGATGGCTGTGCTGATGGTGACGGGCAACGCCGCCGTCATTCCCCATACCATCCTGGAACCGCTGCGCACCATTCCGGCAACGATTGCCGCGGAGCTGGGCGAGGCACCTGCCGGCGGACCTCACTACGAAGCATTGTTCCTACTGGGTGTCGTGCTGTTCTTCATCAGTTTATTGATAAATTTCACGGTGGAAGCAGTTTCGCCAAGACGAAAATAAAAGAAGGTAGATATGGTCAATAGAAAGCATCTTTCGCAAAACATGGCATTCGGCTTGTTCCGTCTGTTGAGCCTGAGTGTGGTGGGGATTCTTTTTGCTATCCTCGGTTTCATTATATATAAAGGTATAGGAGTTATCAATTGGGAGTTCCTCACTACGGCTCCTACCAACGGTATGACTGCCGGTGGAATCCTTCCTGCCATTGTAGGTACGTTCTGCTTGATGGCGGGCAGTGCTTTATTTGCCTTTCCGGTGGGAGTGATGAGCGGTATTTATATGAATGAGTATGTGCCGAAAGGCTGGGTGGTACGCTTCATACGGATGATGACGAATAATCTGAGCGGCATCCCTTCCATCGTGTTCGGTCTGTTCGGCATGGCACTGTTCGTCAACTATATGGATTTTGGAGACAGCATCCTGGCAGGTTCGTTGACACTGGGCTTGCTGAGTCTGCCTTTGGTTATCCGCACCACGGAAGAAGCACTGAAAGCCATCCCCGACAGCATGCGCGAAGGAAGCCGCGCGTTGGGAGCCACCAAGCTCCAGACCATCTGGCATGTCATCCTGCCGATGGGAATGCCCAATATCATCACCGGACTGATTCTGGCGCTGGGGCGCGTTTCGGGCGAGACGGCACCCATCCTTTTCACCTGTGCCGCCTACTTCCTGCCGCAACTGCCGACCGGTATCTTCGACCAGTGCATGGCGCTTCCTTATCACCTCTATGTCATCTCTACCAGCGGTACGGATATGGAAGCGCAGCTTCCCATCGCCTACGGCACGGCACTAGTGCTGATACTCATTATCCTCCTGGTGAACCTGCTGGCAAACGCCCTGCGGAAATACTTTGAGAAGAAGATTAAGACGAATTGAAAACATATACAATAGGTATGAAGAACAAGATAGAAACCCGTGACGTGAACTTCTGGTATGGCGATTTCCATGCCCTGAAAGGCATCAGCATGGACATTGAGGAGAAGTCTGTGATAGCCTTCATCGGTCCCTCGGGCTGTGGAAAGTCTACCTTCCTGCGCCTGCTGAACCGCATGAACGATTTGATTCCCGACACCCGTCTGACCGGCGAGATACGCATTGACGGACAAGACATCTATGGAAAAGGAGTGCAAGTGGACGAACTCCGCAAGAACGTGGGCATGGTGTTCCAGCGGCCCAATCCTTTCCCCAAAAGCATCTTCGAGAACGTTGCCTACGGACTCCGTGTGAATGGCATCACCGATAACTCCTTCATCCGTCAGCGGGTGGAAGAAACCCTGAAAGGCGCCGCCCTTTGGGACGAGGTGAAGGACAAGCTGAAAGTCTCTGCCTACGCCCTCTCCGGCGGTCAGCAGCAACGTCTCTGCATAGCCCGTGCCATGGCGGTGTCTCCTTCGGTCCTGCTGATGGACGAGCCGGCATCCGCCCTCGACCCCATCTCCACCGCCAAAGTGGAAGAGCTTATCCACGAGTTGAAGAAGCAGTACACTATCGTCATCGTCACCCACAACATGCAACAGGCAGCGCGTGTCAGTGATAATACGGCTTTCTTCTATATGGGGCAGATGGTGGAGTTTGGAGATACCCGGAAGATATTTACGAATCCCGATAAGGTGGAGACGCAGAACTACATCACGGGACGCTTCGGGTAGCGGATTGTTCCATACAAGCAAAAATAAGTTGTACAAAAGTAATCTTAAAATAGAAACATTATGGTGAAGTTTATCGAATCTGAACTCGTCTTGCTGAAAAAGGAAATAGACGAAATGTGGACCCTGGTATATAATCAGCTCGACCGTGCAGGTGATGCCGTGCTTACGCTGGACCGGGAACTGGCCCAGCAGGTATTGGTGCGCGAACGTCGTGTCAATGCTTTCGAACTGAAAATAGACAGCGACGTGGAAGACATCATTGCCCTTTACAACCCCGTTGCCATCGACCTGCGCTTTGTGCTTGCCATGCTCAAAATCAATACGAACTTGGAGCGTCTGGGCGACTTTGCAGAAGGCATCGCCCGCTTTGCCCTCAACTGCCATGAACCGGCATTGGATACTGAGCTGGTCAAGCAACTCCGTCTCGAAGAGATGATAGCCCAGGTGCTCTCCATGCTCGAACAGGCAAAACAGGCGCTTCAGGAGGAGAGCCAGGAACTGGCTACCGCCGTGTTTGCCAAGGACAATATGCTGGATGAAATCAATGCTGAGGCCACTGCCATTCTTGCCGACTACATCAGCCGGCATCCGGAGAGTGCACTCTCTTGTCTGAACCTGGTGAGCGTGTTCCGCAAGTTGGAGCGTTCCGGCGACCACATCACGAATATTGCCGAAGAAATAGTGTTCTTTATCGACGCAAAAGTGTTAAAACATAGCGGGCAGACAGACGAACACTACTTAAATGATAAGAAATAAACAAAATTTTAGGATAATTTCAGTGTTTCATGGAAAATAGCCTTATATTTGTCCATTGAAAACGATTGCAGGTGTAGAAAAATGCTTTGAAATGATAATAAACTTAAATGATTTTTCAAAAAGATGTTATAAGACATGTTTTTTAATTTGGTTAGTATCACGAAAAGCGCCTATATTTGCATCGTTATCCTGAAAACAATCTTTTTACCTTAAAAAAAAACTAATACCTATTGAAAACTGAAAAAGGAGGCTTTGTGAAAAGCTTCCTTTTTTTTGTACCTATACGAAGGGCTTTTTGTATCTTTGCGCATATTAATAATAAATCGCGTATAACCTAAAAGTATATAGAACCATGTTTTCCGGAATAGTAGAAGAATGTGCCACATTGGTGGCGATGGTCAAAGACCAGGAGAATGTACATTTTACTTTCAAGTGTTCATTCGTCAGTGAATTAAAAATAGACCAGAGTGTGTCTCACAACGGTGTTTGCCTTACAGTAGTCAGTCTGACAGATGATACCTATACCGTGACGGCCATGAAGGAAACGCTGGACCGTTCCAATCTTGGCTTGTTGCAGGTGGGAGATGAAGTGAATGTGGAGCGTAGTATGATGATGAACGGCCGGCTGGATGGCCATATCGTTCAAGGACATGTGGACCAGACTGCCACTTGCATCGATATAAAGGATGCGGAAGGAAGCTATTACTTTACTTTCCGGTATGCTTTTGACAAGGAGATGGCAAAGCGCGGCTACATCACGGTAGACAAAGGCTCGGTAACGGTCAATGGTGTCAGCCTGACCGTGTGCAATCCCACCGACGATACTTTCCAGGTGGCCATTATTCCTTACACCTTTGAGCATACCAATTTCCATACTTTCAAAGTGGGCAGTGTGGTGAATCTGGAGTTCGATATCATTGGTAAGTACATCAGCCGCATGATACAATATAAATAAGGTAACGGCACTATGGACGATTTCCTGCAATTAGTGGCATCCCGTCAGAGTGACCGTGCCTATGATATGACTCGTGCCGTGGAGCCTGAGAAATATCGGTGATTTACTTTTTAGACACAGATGACGCAGATGACGCGGATTTTTTTAATATTCCAATCCGCGTCATCCGCGTCTAAAAAATAATCAAAAAGAAAGCAGATACGGAGTTTCCGGAAAGACTTCCGCGTGCTTACAAATCCTTCAGCAGCACCTTGCTTGCATTCTTGTAGTATTCCTCCCGTGCCTTCAGCAATGCTCCCCATTGGTTGTTGAATTCATTTTCCTTATCAATTTTGAAATCTTCTGAGCCGTGCGTGTCCAGTTTGTCCAGTAGGAGGGCCACATTCATTTTGTTGATATCCATGGAAGGCTGGTAAGCGATGTCTTCACTCTTTTCATCGGTCACCACTTCATGTAGGAGGTTGATTTCCTGCAATTCATAAAGGGTTTCGTGTGTCAGCCGGATGGGAATCTGGCACTCTTCGGATATCTCTTCGGCTGTATAGGGCTGGGCGTCTTGTTCAAAGCGCTTGGCTATGAGAGACATTATCAGGATGGAGATAAAATCGCGGTAGCGCCGGCTGATATTGCGCGCATCCTTGTCGAAGCTGAAGTTCCGGATATTCTGTCCGGCGTAGGTCAGTTCGGCACCGAATAGGCAGATGGTCCAGGATACCTGCAACCATAGCAGAAACATCGGAAGGGCGGCAAAACTACCATAGATGGCATTGTAACGGGAAACCCACAACTGGCTGCTGATGTAAAGGAATTGGAATGCCTGGTGTGCCGTACCTGCCAGAATACCGGATATGAGTGCGTGTTTCAGCTTGACCTTTGTATTCGGCATAAAGACGTACAGTGCTGTAAACATGAACCAGGTCAGCACGAAGGGGATGAGGCGCACCATAAACTTGCCGACGGGAGCCAGCAGGGTAAAGTCTTCGAGGTTCTTCACCATCGTACTCATGAAGATGGAAAGACCACCGGACACCACCAGCAGAATGGGCATCAGCAGAAGCATAGAGAAGTAATCCGTTATTTTGCGGTACATGCTGCGCGCCTTTTTCACCTGCCAGATGCGGTTGAAGGTGATTTCCATATTGTTGATTAGATTCAGGACTGTCCACAGCAACATAATCAGACCCACTCCGATGAATATTCCACTCTTGGTCTGAGACAAATACGAATTCACGAATTGCAGGATGACTTCCGTGGTTTCCGTAGGACCGCCGAAACCGTTGACAATCTGGCTTTCCATCAGATTATCGAATCCGAAACCGCGGGCTATGGCAAACAAAATGGCAAGAATAGGCACGATGGCAAGCAGCGTACTGTAAGTCAGCGCCGAGGCTTTGTTTACTATCCGGTCTTTGGTGAAGCGGTTGATGCAAAGATAAATCGTCTTGATGATATTGTATACGGAAAAGGTCGTTCGCGTGACTTCATCTTCCGTAATACGCCAGATGTCGTAGGTGAGGAATTTCCAAAGGGCAGCAATACGCTTGTTCATGCTATTATCTCGATTATCCATTGTCAATAAAAAAGCAGTCAGTCTGTAAGCCGGGTTCTGTTCTTCTGTTTCTGAAAAAGCCTAATTAGGAATTATCCATTCTTCATTATCCATTCTCCATTAAAGAAGTGTCTGTCATTTATCTGAGCCGCATGTCACCATACAAGCTTTAGCGGTCTACCCTCCGACATGGAGCGAGCAACTCTCATAACGTCGGTTTACATGACCTTACAACTCCCAAGACGCACAGCCCTTGTGTCGCCACAAGACTGGTAGGCTCTTACCCCACCTTCTCACCCTTACCGTAGCCCAAGGGCGACGGCGGTTATTTTCTTCTACGTTACTCTACCCTCACGGACAGCTTTCTGTTAGGAAGTGGGACGCTCTGTGTTGCCCGGACTTTCCTCATACGCACGAGGCGCAAGCGACAGACCGACCAACTGCTTTATAGGGTACAAAGATACGGAATATTAATGAAGAATGAAGAATGAAGGATGAAGAATTTGTTGTGCAGTGTGCGGATGCAGTACGGATGAATCCTTCATTCTTCATTCTTTACCCTTAATTATCTTAAAAACATGTATCTATTTCGGAATAAATTCGTAGCTTTGCTATTAGTAATAACCCCCAAATCCTTTTGGCCAATGAAAAAGTTATCCTCTCTTTTTTCTTTATTTCTGTTAATCCCGCTTTTTGCTGTCGCTTCGGAAGTGGGTGACCGTACAATACCTGCAGAAGTGGCGCAACTCGCTGACAGTTTGAAACAAAAGTTTGCACCGGACAAGCGCGTGGCTTTGTTCGATGTGGATTACTCTTTCTCCGGAAAGAATGTGATGTTGCGTGGTGTCACCACTTCGGCAGAGGCAAAGACGGCTTTGCTGGATGGTTTGGCAAAGAAAGGATATGCGGTGATGGATTGTCTGCAAGTGCTTCCGGATGAGGCCGGACTTGAAGGCAAGACGTATGGCATTGTCAATGTGTCTGTGTGCAATCTTCGGGTAGCCCCGGATTTCTCTTCAGAAATGATGACGCAAGGCTTGATGGGTATGCCGGTGCGGGTGTTGCAGCGCGACGGCTGGTACCGTATCCAGACACCGGACAACTACATTGCATGGGTACACCGAGTAGGCATACATCCCGTCACGCGGGAAGAGCTGACCGCTTGGAACAATGCAGAGAAAATAGTGGTGACTTCGCATTATGGCTTTGTCTACTCACAGCCCAGCCAGGCATCGCAGACCGTCTCTGATGTTGCTGCAGGAAACCGCCTGAAGTGGGAGGGGACAAAAGGTGCCTTTTATAAGGTGGCTTATCCCGACGGCCGTCAGGGATATATCTCCAAATCCATCTCCATGCCTGAGAAGAAATGGCGTGCCACCTTGAAGCAGGATGCCGCCAGCATTATAGCCACGGCGCATAGCATGATGGGCATCCCTTATCTTTGGGCTGGCACTTCCTCCAAAGGGGTGGATTGTAGCGGCTTCATGCGCACCGTTCTTTTCATGCACGACATCATCATTCCGCGGGATGCTTCCCAGCAGGCATGCGTGGGCGAGCATATCGATATCACTCCTGATTTCAGTAACCTCCAGCCGGGCGATTTGATTTTCTTCGGGCGCAAGGCGACGCCGGAACGCAAGGAACGTGTGGTACATGTCGGCATGTATATCGGCAACAAGCGTTTCATCCATTCGCAAGGCGATGTGCGCGTCAATAGCTTCAGCCCTGACGACGAGCTGTTCGATGAATACAACCTCGGTAGACTGTTGTTCGCTACGCGCGTGTTACCTTATATAAATAAGGAGGCGTCGCTCAATACAACGGAAACGAATCCATTTTATTCAATGTAATAATGTGCTAATGTGCCAATATGCCAATGACCTGCGGCGTGACGGTGCAAACATAACGTAGCATATACATAGCGCAGCCCATTGGCACATTAGCCCATTAGCATATTGGCACATTTAATACACACACAATTATGTCAAACAGAAGAGATTTCCTGAAAACCGCCGCTTTTGCCGCACTCGGCTCAGGCATGGCAATCAATCATGTATTTGCCGGAGGAAATGACGCTCCTTCCTTGTTCAACGTGAACAGTAGGGCAGGTGTAACCCCCAAAATGAAACTGCGTTTCTTCCCCTATGAACTGAAATTGCGCCATGTCTTTACAGTGGCCACCTACTCGCGTACTACCACTCCCGACGTTCAAGTCGAGATAGAATATGATGGCATTATCGGTTATGGTGAAGCCTCCATGCCCCCGTACCTGCAACACGAATTAGGCACGATGGACAGTGTACTGGCTTTTCTGAAGAAGGTGCAGGATGTTATCGGCCAATTCTCAGACCCCTTTCAGCTGGAAGATATACTGGCTTATATAGACAGCCTCTCGGCAGGGGATTCCGCTGCTAAAACTGCTGTGGACATCGCCTTGCACGACCTTGTGGGCAAACTGTTGCAAGCCCCTTGGTATAAGATATGGGGGTTGGACAAGGAAAAGACTCCCTCTACAACTTTCACCATCGGCATTGATACGGCCGACGTGGTGCGTGAAAAGACGAAAGAGTGTGCCGACCAGTTCAATATCCTTAAAGTGAAGCTGGGGCGGGAGAACGACAAGGAAATGATAGAGACCATCCGTTCGGTGACGGACCTTCCGATTGCCATTGATGCCAACCAGGGTTGGAAGGACAAACATCATGCGCTCGATATGATACATTGGCTGCACGAAAAAGGAATTGTCATGATAGAGCAACCGATGCCCAAGGAACAACTGGACGATATTGCATGGGTCACCCAGCAAAGCCCGTTGCCCATATTTGCCGATGAGTCCATTCAGCGTCTGAAGGATGTGGCAGGCTTGAAGGGTGCCTTTACGGGCATCAACATCAAGCTGATGAAGTGTACCGGCATGCGCGAAGCCTGGAAGATGGTGACTTTGGCACGTGCATTGGACATGAAAGTGATGGTAGGATGTATGACCGAGACCTCTTGTGCCATTACCGCTGCCTCCCAATTCTCTCCGGCAGTGGACTTTGCCGACTTGGACGGTAGTCTGCTGATTGCGAACGACCGTTTCAAGGGTATGGAGGTTGTGAAAGGTAAGATAACGTTGCCCGATTTGCCGGGTATTGGAGTGGTGAAGTTATGAGAAAGCTATTGTATACCGTCGCTCTGTTTGTGATGGCTTCTGCATGCAGCACGAAGCCCGAGAGCAAGCCCTATAATTGGGAGGACGACCTGTACCAACGTCTGCTTACGGATTTCTGTATGACGGAATCCCAGGTGAAGGACTATATCCGCAAGTATATTCCCGACGTGACCGATGAGCAGATGCGCCAGTGGGAAGCCTCCAAAGCTTTGGAGTGCATGATGCTGGATGGAGAGAAACGCTATTTCCGCAATGCCGGACCTAATCTGTTTCGTGTGGACTCCACTTGCTATGACATCAAGATAGCCAAGGAAGGCACTTCGCCGAGTGGCAGCGAGAAAGTGAATATGGAGAACCTGCCCGAAATCATTTCTGCTGTGAAGAAAGAGGGCAAGGCCATTGTTGCGCCGAAGCGCATGCGCGTCACCTACACGTTGACCGTAGATACCAATGCCGTGCCTGCCGGGAAAATCATCCGTTGCTGGTTACCCTATCCCCGTCAGGACCAGGCCCGGCAGCAGGATGTCAAGTTCATTTCGGCCAGCGAACCGCAATACACCTTTTCGTCGCCCGAGTGCCGTCACAGTACATTGTACATGGAGAAACGTGCTGTCGAAGGCGAACCGACCGTATTCTCCGAAACCTTTGAGTTTACCGCCAACGGCGAATGGCATAATCTGAAGCCGGAAGATGTGCAGCCCTATGATACGACGACCGCCCTTTATAAGGAATATACTGCCGAGCGTGAGAAGCATATCGTCTTTTCCCCGCGCTTGCGCGAACTTGCTGCCAAATTGACAGCCGGTGAAAACAACCCCTACCTGAAAGCCAAACGTATCTTCCGTTGGGTGAATGACAACTTCCCGTGGGCTTCTGCACGCGAATATTCCACCATTGAGAATATCCCGGAATATGTGTTGGACAACCGTCACGGAGACTGTGGCCAAGTCAGCCTGCTGTTCATTACGCTTTGCCGCATCAGTGGTATTCCCGCACATTTCCAGAGCGGCTTCATGATGCATCCCCGTGCATGGAATCTGCACGATTGGGCAGAAGTCTACTTCGAGGGTGTGGGTTGGGTGCCTGCCGACCAGTCATTCGGCATTCCTGCCTTTGCTCGCAATGCCGACGAAGAATATTTCTTCCTGGGTGGTATAGACTCTTGGCGCATGATTGTGAACACTGATTACGGCATGCCGCTACAGCCCGAAAAGCAGTATCCCCGCAGCGAGACCGTCGACTTCCAGCGTGGCGAGGTGGAGTGGGAGGGAGGTAACCTCTACTTCCCGCAGTGGGACTACCACATGGACATTGATTACTTGAATTATTAAGGTACTATCTGCCCTCTAAAAACAGATGATGCGTTCAGCCCGAACACATCATCTGTTTGGTATAAACGCATCATCTGTTTACCCCAAATGCATCATCCGTTTCGGCCGCAACGGGTGATGCGTCTTTTTATGCCCTATCTGTCAGTTCTTTAACAGTCAGCAATCGTACATAAATGCTAATTTGTCAGTCTTTGCCGTTAACCGCTGTTAAGCCCTAAATATCCTCTGTTAAAAGAGAACAAAAAAGAGTGACAAGCGGAATAACTGAACGTTTTTTGTCGTTATTTTAACGTCGTAATGTTAAACGAAACTTGAATATTAACAATTTAAAGAATAGGAAGAATAGTATGAAACAGACAACAAAAAACATCCTTGGAGTTGCGGCTATCGTGCTCCTGAGCTCTGGAGTGGCTGGATTGACCACTTATAAGATGCTGAATAAGGAAAAGCCTGCCGCATTCAGCGAGTTGTTCCAACAGAACCCCAATAATCTGCTACCGGCGGCTTTCCATGCAACGGATGCCCAGCCTGTGGATTTGACACAAGCAGCGGAGAGCTCGCTCCATGCTGTAGTGCATATACGTGCCACTCAGTTGAGCAAGACTCAGACGGTGCAAGAACAGCCGGATATTTTTGACTTCTTCTTTGGAGACGGTCGTGGACGCCAGCGCCAGATACAGACCCAGCCGCGTGTAGGTTTCGGTTCGGGTGTCATCATCTCCAAAGACGGATATATTGTGACGAACAATCACGTGGTGGAAGGTGCTGATGAAATCACTGTGAAACTGAATGACGACCGTGAGCTGAAAGGACGCATCATCGGTACTGACCCCAGCACGGACTTGGCATTGATTAAGATTGAAGGGGATGACTTCCCGACAATTCCGGTTGGTGACTCCGACCAGTTGAAGGTGGGAGAATGGGTATTGGCAGTAGGTAATCCGTTCAACCTGAACTCTACCGTAACAGCTGGTATCGTCAGTGCAAAAGCCCGTTCCATTGGCTCTTCTGCCTCCAACGGACAAGCTGCAAACATCCAGTCTTTCATTCAGACGGATGCTGCCATCAACCAAGGTAACAGTGGTGGTGCGTTGGTGAATGCCAAAGGCGAGCTAGTTGGTATCAATGCCATGCTTTACTCACCCACGGGTGCTTATTCCGGCTATGGTTTTGCCATCCCTACCAGCATTATGACAAAGGTGGTAGCCGACTTGAAACAGTTTGGTACCGTGCAGCGCGCGCTCCTTGGCATCAAGGGTAGTGATTTGAGCACAGACCTGCAGATGGACGAACGTTGGACCGAAGAACTGAAGAAGAAGGCCGACGAACTTGGTGTGAAAGAGGGTATCTATGTGGCCGAAGTTGTTGAAGGTGGTTCCGCTGCCGGCATCTTGAAGGAAAATGATGTAATCATAGCATTGAACGGCAAGAAGATTCACAAGTTCTCGGATTTGCAGGAAATGCTGGCAAAACACCGTCCGGGCGACAAAGTGAAGGTAACAGTGGTTCGTGACAAGAAGGAAAAGGAATTCGAAATCACGCTGAAGAATGAGCAAGGCACTACGAAGGTAGTGAAGGATGCCGGAATGGAAATCTTGGGTGCAGCCTTCAAGCCCGTATCTTCCGAGCTGAAGAAGCAGTTGAACCTGGGTTACGGTCTGGAAGTTACCGGGGTTACCAATGGCAAGATGGCCGATGCAGGTATCCGCAAGGGCTTCATCATTCTGAAAGCCAACGGAGTGCCGATGAAGACGGTGGACGATTTGGAAAAGGCGATGAAAGAGGCAAGAAAGTCTCCTGAGCAAGGTTTGTTCATCACCGGTATGTTCCCGTCAGGAAAACGTGCAATGTATGCCGTTGATTTGACTCAAGAATAAAAAATAGGGATAGTTAGGTAAGAAGATTGTAATATTAGCTAACAATAGCGAAAAAGGGGGTGTCGGTACAATACATACCGGCATCCTTTTTGTTATATAGGATAAGATATAAATAAGGTGAAAAAGTTGGGATGAAATTATTGTAACAAAATAATTTGTCGTACCTTTGCAACCCAAATCTGTATTATAAGAATGAGACAACTTAAAATTACAAAAAGTATCACTAACAGAGAGAGCGCTTCTCTTGACAAGTATTTGCAGGAAATCG
>ERZ827150.3684-NODE-3684-length-14479-cov-3.625971_pt1 | contig 14479 bp, 13 predicted proteins | sample MGYA00519779_ERZ827150 | MGnify/ENA primary metagenome ERZ827150 (study PRJEB31778, sample SAMEA3449267) | human gut metagenome | biome: human gut; feature: human-associated habitat; material: faeces | place: United Kingdom | collected 2010/2012 ...
TGAAAGATGTGGAGAGCCGTAAGACCCTGGTGGAAGAACACTATGCCGTATACAGGGCACTCAAAGCCAGAAATCAGCAGCAGGCAGTGAAAGATATCTGTATTCATATTGTCAATCAGCAGAATGCGATTCTGCGAAGCCTGGAGCAGATGAATAAAGAAGAACAGTAAAAATAAGGAAACAGAGAAGCAGAAAGATGGGAAGATCATTAGGGTCTTCCTGTTTTTCTGCTTCTCTGTTTCCTTATTTTACATGTTCGGGTTTTACGGGTATAGAACCGGAAGAACCGGGGAGAATAAGGAGAGTGAAAGAAAGGAAGGAAAAGGATGACAGATGGAACACCGGTAACAAAAAATCTGGAAGAAAACGAGGTCTGGTTTCGAAGCCGCTGCGAAGGGTGTTCGGATATTAAACTCCAGCCCATGAGACTCGGGAAAGACGGCAGCGTCTCTGCGCTTGCCATCTATGTGGAAAATACCGTACCGAATCTGATCCTGGAAGAATCGGTGCTTGGACGGATGTTTATCGACATGGCGGGGAAAGATCCGAAAGAAGTGTATCAGGCAGTGGAAGCAAACAGCCTGGGGCTTTCGGAAGCACAGCCACTGCAGACCCGGGAAGAAGGGATGAATGCAATGCTGGCAGGGAATCTGCTTCTTCTGGTAGAGGGATATGATAAAGGGCTGAAAATCGGAAGTAAGGGATATCCCGCACGCTCTGTAGATAATACAGATACAGAAAAGGTGTTGAGGGGATCCAACGAAGGATTTACCGAGTCGGTAAAAACCAATACAGCACTGATCCGAAAAAGAATTCGGAGTACAGATATGAAAGTAGAAGAGCTGACCGCAGGTGTCCGGTCAAATACAAGGCTGGTACTGGTATATATGAAAGAGCTGGTATATCCGGAAGTGCTGGAACAGATCCCGGCGGACAAGCGGGATGCCCTACTCGGCGTGCTCCGCAGCGACCCCCGCCCCAGCTACCAGCACGACCCCGAACGCCTGTACGGTCTGAGCTTTGGCGGCGTGGAGGTAAAGTTTAAGGTGGATGGGGATGTGTTGACGGTGGTGAGCACGGGAAAATTAAAAAAGAATAAATAATAAAGAATAAAGAATAAAGAATAAAGAATAATGAAGGTGGATCGCCTTCGCTGCGCTCGGCTCAAAAAAAATTGGGCTGGGCGCGTTTTTTTATTGGGAGATAAGGGGAGAGATGGAAAATAAGAAGAGAGATATTTCCAATAGGGGCGTCGGGCCTATTTGAAATGTGCGTGCGCGGCACGCACACCGGCATTATTCTTTATTATTTATTCATTATTCTTTCAGCCAAAGGCAGCTTTTGTCGCATGTTTCAACGCTTTGGATATCCCACCGAGGTTATCAACGCAATGTATTCACCTTTTCCACGGTGAAAATGTTGAAAACTCGGTTGAAAGTGTGGAAAACTAAACGGGTTTTCCACACTTTACACGCAAAAGTTGTTTTTTCATGGGGATATATGCCGGCTCGACAACAAAATATTGAACTTTTACCCTGGAGATGCTACAATAAACACACAGTTTACCGCCCTGACTGTCCACTATGGTTGTGGAAAACTGTGCCGGACGGGGCGGAAAATGCTGAATTTTCAACAAACCGGAGGGCTTATGCGCTGGATCGATAAGCTGGAACGCCGATGGGGACGGTATGGCATCCCCAATCTGATGAACATTATCCTGGTCGGGCAGTTGATTGCCTGGGTCATTGTGATGGTCATCAATCAGAACTTCTACTATGCCATCACGCTGAACAGGACTTCTTTAATGAGCGGGCAGATCTGGCGTGTTGTGACCTTTTTGTTTGTTCCGCCGCTGTCAACGGGCATTCAGTTGCTGCTGACGCTGTATTTCCGCTGGTGGGTCGGCAACTCATTGCAGCGCGCGTGGGGCGATTTCCGCTTTATGATGTACATTCTGGTGGGCATGGTGGGTGCATTGGTCGCCTGCCTGATCACCGGGAGCGCGGGTGCATCGGGCATTTTCCTCAGCCTGTTCTTTGCCTATGCGTGGATGTGGCCGGAGCAGCAGGTGCTGCTGTTCTTTATCCTGCCCATTAAGATGAAATGGATGGGCATTGCGGCTGCGGCTATGTGGGTGCTGGAGTTTTTGACCGGCAACTTTGCCAGCAGGGTCAGCCTGCTGTTCGGCATTGCCGGGTTCCTGGCGTTCTTTGGTGGTGAGATGTTCACCACGGCCAAGGATGCTATTGTGAGCTACAAGCGCCGCAAAGACTGGGAGAAAAAAATCAACCGGAAATAAGGCGATGCGGCATTTTCGGCGGGGGAAACGAATAAAGGTGGTACAGCATCATCCAAAGATGTGCGGTGCTGCCTGAACCATACAGACCCGGCGGGGTTTGTACCGACCGGACTTTTGGTGTGACAGAATTTCAATCACAAAATGGAGGTTTTGACCATGAAACTGATTACTGCGATTGTAAATAAAGAAGATTCCAAAAATGTTTGTAACGAACTGATCAAGGCAAAGTTCTATGTGACCCGCCTGGCCACCACCGGCGGCTTTCTGATGGCGGGCAACATGACCCTGCTGATCGGCACCGAGGACGAGCGTGTGGACGACTGCATCAAGGTGATCTCCCGCTGCTGCAAACAGCGCACCGAGATCGTTCCCGGCACCGCTTCCATCGGCGTTGGGCTGGAAACCGCTATGCCCATTGAGGTGACCGTTGGCGGCGCAACCATTTTTGTGACCAACGTAGAACGGTTTGAAAAGCTGTAATGCCAATGCTGGAACGCATTGCGGGCAACCGTGAACTGAAACAGGACTTAAAGACGGCGCTGGGCAGCGGGCGGATCGCCCACAGCATTTTGCTGGTGGGGGAGCCGGGCTGCGGTGCCGGCTTTGCCGCGCGCTGCCTGGCGGCGGATTATCTGTACCCCAATGGTGGCCCCCATGCCGAGGCGGTTCTGCGCGGGCAGGATACCGAATCCATTGTGGTGCGTGGGGAGGGGGCTTCCGGCCAGATCAAGGTGGAAGCCATCCGGGATGCGCGGCAGAATATCCAGAAATCAGCTCTTTCTTCGGATGCAGAGGGCCGTGTGCTGTTTATTTATGGCGCGCAGAACCTGAATGGGGCTTCGGCCAACGCAATGCTGAAAATTATGGAGGAGCCGCCGGAGGGAGTCATGTTCCTTTTGACGGCTTCCAGTGCGGCGGCGGTGCTGCCCACCATCCGCAGCCGGTGTGCGGCTTACACCATGGCGCCGGTGCCGACCGAAGAATGTGCCGCTGCCCTGCGCACAGCACAACCGGAGCTGAACGAACAGAATGCACAGGATCTGGCTTTTTTGTATGAGGGGCACATTGGCCTGTGCCTGAAAGCGCTGACCGACCCGGCGGCCAAGGTGGCTCGTGCCGCGGCGCGGGAGCTGTGCCGCCAGGCCCAGCAGCAGGACACCTACCGTGTGCAGGCGCTGCTGGCGGGCTATGAAAAAGATAAGGACAGCGCTGCCGCTGTGCTGTGGCAGGCGACCCAGGCCGCCAGCGCCGCTCTGCGCCGCCCCGGTTTTGACGGCGTTCAGCCCGATACCGCAGCGCGGATCCTGCGCGCGGCGGAAGCCGCCCGCCGCGCCATGAAGGCAAACGGCAATCTGCGCCTTGCCCTGACCGTGTGCGGCATGGAAATGGCTGCCAGGTAGGGCAGGTACACCCTGAAACGATACACCAATCCCGATAGATAGGATATTGAAATGAAAGTTATCTCTGTTAAATTTAAGGAAAGCGGCCGCGCCTATTACTTTGACCCCAAGGAGCTGGAAATCAAGGAAGGGGAATTTGTGATTGTGGAGACGGCCCGCGGCGTGGAATGCGGCGAGGTCGTGCGCAGCGCACATGAAATTGCCTCCGGCAGCTTCCCGCGGGAGATCAAGCCGGTCATCCGGCTGGCGGACGGCGTGGATGTGCGCCGCATGCGCCAGAACCGTGCGGACGAGAAAGCCACCTTTGAACTGTGCGAAAAGCGCATTGCCGCCCATAAGCTGCAGATGAAGCTGGTGGATGCCGAGTACACGCTGGACCGCAGCAAGCTGGTGTTCTATTTTACCGCCGACAACCGTGTGGACTTCCGCGAGCTGGTCAAGGACCTGGCCGGGCAGTTCCACACCCGCATTGAGCTGCGCCAAATCGGTGTGCGCGATGAAAGCAAGATGCTGGGCGGCTTGGGCGTGTGCGGCCAGCCGTTCTGCTGCAGCCGGTTTTTGAAAAACTTCCAGCCGGTTTCCATCAAGATGGCAAAGGAACAGGGGTTGAGTCTGAACCCGGCCAAGATCAGCGGTGCATGCGGCCGTTTGATGTGCTGCCTGGCTTACGAGCAGAAGAGCTATGAATACTTGAATTCCATCACCCCGCAGCCCGGCAGTGTGGTGCGCACGCCGGACGGCGAGGGTACTGTGCTGGAAGCCAACGTGGTAGCCGGTACCCTGAAGGTGCGCAGCAATGTGGAAAGCCTTGCCCCGAAAATCTATAAACGGAGCGAGTGTACCTACCTGCGCGGGGGCCGCCGCGCACCGGTTGAGCCGGATCCCGACCATACCTGAGAAGAAACTTGGTTAGTAAAAACTAACAGTATGCCGAAAAGTCTGATTTTATGCGCCGGGCGGCAAACCCCGCGTGAAATTTGCCAAATGCCTTGAAAATCGAAGGTTTCCGTGCTACAATAATACAAACGCGAAAAGCGTGCCGTCCGGGGCTCAAGCCAACCGCACAGGATCCGGGCGGGCTTACATGAATTGTGCGGAGATAAGGAGATTACCATGGCTCATAAGGTTACTGACGAGTGCGTTGCTTGCGGCGCTTGTGTTGACACCTGCCCCGTTGGCGCTATCAGCCTCGAGGACAAGGCCGTTGTCGATGCTTCTGCTTGTGTTGACTGCGGTGCTTGCGAAGGTGCTTGCCCCACTGGTGCAATCCAGCCGGAATAATCACTCGGTTCCAAATCCCCTGTGCAGCGTTTGCTGCGCAGGGGATTTTTTAATGCAGAAATTTATAGATGATTTGATACAAGCCCTGTACCCGGCGGCAGAACTGTTTCTGCTGCTGTGGTACAGGGCTTTTGCATTATTTTACACACTTTACGGCACCCTTACCCACTTTACAGAACGCTTGCAGGGCACAGCAAAAAATGTTCAGTTCTTTACACAAACTATACGGCAGCATGGTCGATACCGGCTAAATTTCGCCGTACAATAGGCTACGGAAGGCAGGGAACAGAATGACCATACAAAATTTGCTGCAGCAATGCAGAAAAAAATCCCACAGCAAGGTGCTGAGGTTTTGGGTGGTGCTGGCGGCAGTTGCACTGCTGCTGGTGCTGGCCTGCCGCGACTATGACTGGGACGCTTTAGGCCGCTACAAAGGGGATAACATCTCCAGTCTGCATTATGTGCGCGGCCGCGTTGTGGAAGTGCTGCGGGATGATACCAAGCCCGACCAGCTGGACCCTGCCCGCAGCATGGGCACCCAGGAACTGCGCATCCTGCTGCTGGAAGGTGCTAACAAGGGTACCGAAGTGACCATTGCCAACTACCTGACCCGCACCCAGAACGTACGGCTGCGCCAGGGGGAAACCGCCATTATCTGTGAGGACCTGCCCGACAGCGCGGATGCTTACTATACCGTATACAATTACGACCGCGCCCCGGTGCTGGTGCTGATCCTGGCGGTGTTTGCCGCCGCGGTGGTGGCCATCGGCGGCTGGAAAGGCGTGCGCACCCTGCTGGGCCTGGGCTTTACCGGGGCAATGATTGCCTGGTTGATTTTGCCGGGCATCTACCACGGGCTGCCGTCCCTGCCGCTTACGGTGGCGGCGCTGGCTGTGTGCACCCTGGTCAGCCTGCTGCTGCTCAACCCGCCCAGCCCCAAAACATGGGCGGCCATGCTTTCCACTTTGGCGGGCGTGGCGCTGGCGGGAGGTGTGTTCTACCTGTTCAGCACGCTGCTGCACCTTTCCGGCATGAACGATACCAACGGTGAGGGCCTTGTGCTGGTGGCCGGGCAGACCGGGCTGGAACTGCACTGGCTGCTGCTGGTAGCGGTTCTGATCTCCTCCCTGGGCGCTGTGATGGATGTGGCGCTTTCGCTGGCATCCTCCCTGCACGAGCTGCGGGAAGCCGATGGGAAAATGAGCGGTCTGCAGCTGTTTGCCGCGGGCATGCGCATTGGCCGCGATATGATCGGCACAATGAGCAACACATTAATCTTAGCTTTTGCCGGTGAGGCTGTGACCACCCTATTGTTGCTGATGGCATACGGCTGGCATTCCAGCCAGCTGTTTGCATCGGATTACGCCGCCATTCAGGTGGCGCAGGGCGTGGCATCCACCCTGGGTGTGGTGCTGGGGGTGCCCATTACCTCCGGGATATGCGCGGCACTGTACCGGCCGCTGAAACGATAAAAGCAATGCCTGCATCAGCGGGCTGTAGATATACCTCAAAAGCCGGGAGCGGGCATTGCTGAAACTCCCGCCAGAATTTGATTCGGATGAATAGAAAGTGTGTGTGAAGAAAAGTGAATTTGAAGAACTGGAATCGTCTGACTGCCTGTGCCCTTGCGCTGATCATGAGCGCGGGCATGACCGTTACCCCGGCGCTGGCCGAGGAAGCCACCCCCGAAGCCGCTGCCCCGGCGGAAACCGTGGCGGTCGATGCCCCTACTTTTTACGCCAACAGCCATGATGTGAAAGCTGTTGTGATGAACATCGGTGCTGCCCAGGATTCCGTGAACGTGACATGGTACGGCAGCACCCCCACCGGCGGCATGTTGAAATACGGCGTACAGGGCGGCGAGATGACCACACTGCAGGCTGCCGTGGCCCCCACCAGCAGCGAAGGCTGGTACAAGAATACCGTTACCCTGACCGGCCTGCAGAGCAACACCACCTATGAATACGCTGTCAGCGCCGATAAGGACGAAGCCCATTACGGCGAAACCAAAACCTACACCACCCAGACCTTTGGCAAAGATGAGCCGTACACCTTCCTGGTATTCGGCGACCCGCAGATCGGCTGCAGCGGCAGCATTGACGATGACAACGGCGGCTGGACCAACACCCTGAACCACGCCCTGGCCAAAGCCCCCAATGCAAACTTCCTGTTCAGCATGGGTGACCAGATCAACGCCTATTATAAGTACGACACCAGCAACCTGAGCCAGGTGGAAGAAGAGTATGACGGCTTCCTGAACGCCCCGCAGCTGACCCAGCTGCCGCTGGCAACCGAGCTGGGCAACCATGACTGCGGCTACAACACCGCCCTGTACGGACAGCATTTTACCCTGCCCAACATCAGCGAAAAGTACGGTCAGGTCAGCGGCGATGCCTATGGCGATAACGCTGTGGATTCTGAGTCTACCGGTGACGGTGACTACTACTTTACTTACAACAACACCCTGTATATGGTGCTGAACACCAGTTGCCTGAGCATTGCTGAACACAAGGCATTTCTGGAAGAAACCATCCAAGCCAACCCTGATGTGACCTGGAAAGTGGTTTCTTTCCATAAGTCCATCTACAGCGTTGCCAGCCATGTAACGGAATCCGATATCGTCACGCTGCGCAACGGTCTTTCCCCGATTTTGAGCCAGCTGGGCATTGATATTGTCCTGCAGGGCCATGACCACGTTTACGCCCGCAGCTACATCATGGGCGGCGAAAGCGGCATGACGGCTGATGTTCAGAAGAACGCTGACGGCAGCGCCCTGACCGAAGTGACCAACCCCGATGGTGTTCAGTACATTACCATGAACTCTGCTTCCGGCAGCAAGTTCTATAAGATCAAACAAACAAGAAATTCGATCGAACAGTTGAGCCTGCAAAGAGAGGATACACAGCGAAACCTGCAACTGGCAATCAAGCAGTATATAGATAATATGAATACCTGCGTCAAACGTTTCGACGCTTCACAAAAGGGAGTAGAGCAAGCCGAACGGGGATATATGATCTCACAGAAACGATACGACACAGGAGCCGGGACTCTGTTAGAAATGAACGATTCGGAATTAGCATTGACACAGGCCAAACTGAATTTCAACCAAGCTATTTACGACTATATGGTAGCAAAAGCTGACTTGGAAAAGGTATTAGGCCAGCAAGAGTTTTAAAAAACAAAAAAATAGACATTGAATAAAAATATCACAAAATGGAAACAAATAAAAGACAACACTTTATATCACTCTTCATTTTATCTTTGTTGCTATCCTGTTCAGGGGAAAAGAAAGATTCGGCACAAACGGAAACCGTCAGCAACAAAGCCATTGTGAGAATAGAAACTGTTTCCGCACAAGATGTGGAGCAGATCAGTGAATTTACAGCAACAGTAGAAGCCAATATTTCGAATAACATCGCCCCACAAAACCCAGTGCGCATAGAGAAACTGTTTGCAGAAGTCGGCGATCATGTAAAAGCAGGTCAACTCTTGGTCAAGATGGATGAGACAAACCTCAAACAGACAAAAATACAATTGGATAACCAGGAACTGGAGTTCAAACGTATTGATGAACTGTACAAAGTAGGCGGTGCTTCCAAATCAGCCTGGGATGCACAGAAAACACAATTAGACGTAAGCCGTGCGACCTACAAGAATTTGCAGGAAAACACACAGTTATTGAGTCCGATCACCGGTATCGTCACTGCCCGCAACTATGATAGCGGCGATATGTATAGCGGAGGTTCGCCGATCTTCACCGTAGAACAGATTCGTCCGGTCAAACTGTTGATCAACGTATCCGAAAGTCTTTTCACGAAAGTAAAAAAGGGAAAAGATGTCGACATCCGGTTAGATGTATACGGAGACGAAGTTTTCAAAGGAAAAGTCAGCCTGGTTTACCCGACTATCGATCCGAATACACGCACATTCCCTGTCGAAATCAAAATCGACAACAATGACGAACGTGTCCGTCCGGGGATGTTCGCCCGCGTGACGATCGGTTTCGGAACACAAAACCATGTGGTCGCTCCGGATCTCGCCATCGTAAAACAGTCCGGTGCAGGAGACCGCTATATATATGTATACAAAGACGGTAAAGTTTACTACGAGAAAGTGGAGTTAGGACGCCGTATGGGAAACAAATATGAAGTCATTTCAGGGGTAAACAGTGGCGACCAGGTTGTAATATCCGGTCAAAGCCGCCTAAACAACGGAATGGAAGTAGAAATCGAAAAGTAAGAGACAAACACTATGAGCTTATATGCAACAGCGGTAAAAAAGCCGGTTACGACTGCCCTTGTCTTTGTGGCAATCGTGATCTTCGGTCTTTTTTCATTAACCAGATTATCAGTGGACCTGCTGCCAGAGATCGAGACAAACACGATCATGGTCATGACCTCCTATGCCGGCGCCAGCGCTGCGGATATCGAAATGAACGTCTCCAAACCGTTGGAGAACGTGCTGAACAGTGTCAGCGACCTGAAACACATCACGTCACAGTCACGTGAAAACATTTCAATCATCACACTAGAATTCGACTATGGTACGGATATCGATGTGGCGACAAACGACGTGCGCGATAAACTGGACGTTGCCGAGCCAATGCTGCCGGATGATGTGGACAATCCCATTATCTTCAAATTCGGGACGAACGATATACCGATTATCATCCTTTCGGTTACGGCGGAAGAGAGCACGAACGCCCTATACAAGATTCTGGACGATAAGGTATCGAACCCGCTTGCACGTATCAGCGGTGTAGGAGCGGTTTCCATTTCCGGTACGCCGGCACGTGAAATACAAGTCTATTGTGATCCGTACAAACTGGAAGCATACGGAGTTTCAATCGAAGGAATATCCGCTATCATCGCACAGGAAAACAGGAACACTCCAGGCGGCAGCGTGGATATCGGTTCCAACGCCTATGCGCTCCGTGTACAAGGTGAATTTACGGATGCGCATCAGATGGACGATCTTGTGATCGGTCATAAAGATAACAAGACTATCTATCTGCGTGATGTTGCCCGCATTGAAGACAGCATCGAAGAGCGTGCCCAAGAGACTTACAATAACGGTAAAAAAGGCGGCATGATCGTTATCCAAAAACAATCGGGAGCCAACTCGGTGAACATAGCCAAGAAGGTTCATCAGAAGTTGCCGGAAATTCAAAAAAGCCTTCCTTCAGATGTCAAGTTAGGGGTAATCATGGATACCTCCACTAACATTTTGAATACAATCGACAGTCTGAAAGAAACCATTTTCATCACCTTCATTATCGTTATGTTAGTGGTGTTCGTATTCCTCGGACGATGGAGAGCGACATTTATCATTATTCTGACCATTCCGATCTCGTTGATAGCCTCGTTCGCTTACTTGCTTGCATCCGGCAATACACTGAATATTATCTCGCTGAGTTCACTCTCTATTGCTATCGGTATGGTTGTGGATGACGCGATTGTGGTGCTGGAAAACATTACTACCCATATCGAAAGAGGTAGTGCCCCAAAACAAGCGGCCGTACATGCTACAAACGAAGTGGCCATCTCTGTAATCGCCTCAACCCTGACCATGTTGGCCGTGTTCCTGCCCCTGACAATGGTGACAGGTATGGCGGGTATTCTGTTCAAACAGTTGGGGTGGATCGTCAGTATCATCATGATCGTTTCGACAGTCGGTGCTTTGACCCTGACTCCGATGTTGAGTTCTCTACTACTCAGGCAGAATCCTAAAAAAGGCCGCTTGTACACCTTGTTCTTCACACCGATCGAAAAGGCATTGGATGCGCTGGACCGTGGCTATTCCAGTTTTCTTTATTGGGCAGTACGCCACCGGAAAACGGTCATATTCGGTGCGACTTTGATCTTTGCGGGAAGTATGCTATTGGTTCCAACTATCAAGACGGAATTCTTCCCGACTCAGGATAACGCACAGATCAGTGTTCACATCGAGTTACCGGTCGGAACCCGCCAAGATATCACCCGTAAGCTGGCGCTTGAAATCGACGAACTGTTCCGACAGAAATATCCGGAAATAAAAACCAGTAACTTCACCGAGGGGCAAGCCGATTCCGATAATACCTGGGCTCAATTGAGTAATAACGGAACACATATTATCGACTATTACATCAATATGCTGAGTGTCGGCGATCGTGAACGCGGTATGGTTGAAATCTGTGAAGAGATGCGTAAGGACCTGGCAAAATATCCGGAGATCAAGGCCTTCAAGGTGATCGAAGGCGGACAGGAAGAAGGTATGGGCGGACAGAACGCTGTCGACATCGAGATTTATGGTTTCGATTTCGGCCGGACCGATGCCGTAGCCGCCGAACTGGCCGAAAGGATGCGTAAGGTAAAAGGTTGTTCACAAGTCAACATCAGCCGTGAGGACTACATACCCGAATATCAAGTTGATTTCGACCGGGAAAAGCTGGCGATCAACGGATTGAATATCACAACGGCTGCTATGGCTTTGCGTAACCGTATCAACGGCTCTACCGCTTCCAAATATCGCGAAGACGGTGACGAGTATGATATAAAAGTACGCTACGCACCAGAATTCCGTCAGTCGGTTGAAGACATCGAGAATATCCTGGTTTATAACAATGCCGGTCAGGGAATCCGTATCCGCGACCTGGGTAAAGTAGTAGAACGAATGACGCCTCCGACCATTGAACGCAAAGACCGTGAACGTGTCATCACCGTATCGGCAGTAGTCGGAAAAGGTGCAGCCATGAGCGATATCGTAACAGCTGCCCGGAATCAACTGAAGGAAATGGATATACCTTCGGATGTCAGCTGGCAGTTAGGAGGAACGTACGAAGACCAGATGGACACCTTCTTCGACCTGACAATCCTGATGGTCCTGATCATCATTTTGGTATTTATCGTAATGGCCGCTCAGTTCGAATCGCTGACAGACCCGTTCGTAATCATGTTCTCCATTCCTTTCGCCTTCACCGGTATAATTTTGGGACTGGCAATCACACAGACCCCATTGGGCGTTATGGCATTGATCGGCCTGATTATGCTGATGAGGATCGTTGTTAAGAACGGTATCGTGCTGATCGACTACACGATCCTCTGCCGGGAAAGAGGAATGGGAATCCTAACCGCAGTAGTGACTGCCGGAAAATCCCGCCTCCGCCCTGTATTGATGACCACTTTGACTACCGTATTGGGTATGATCCCGATGGCTGTCGGAACAGGCGAAGGCTCGGAAATGTGGCGTTCGATGGGTATGACGGTTGCATGGGGACTTTCGGTGTCAACATTGATCACCCTGATAATCGTACCGGTCGTATACAGTGTATTTGCCGGAAACGGAGTCCGGCGCAGACGCCGCAAGATCGCAAAAAATGGAATATCTTCTAAAAAAGAATAAATAATAATTAGGAATAAGTTAATATGAAAGCTATATTTGTATCATTTAATCAAGCATATTACGAAATGATCCTGAATGTGATGGACCGAAACAATATCCGGGGCTTCACATACTGGAACGAAGTACAGGGACGTGGAAGTAAGACCGGCGAGCCCCATTATGGAAGTCATGCCTGGCCGACACTGAACTCGGCAATCCTGGCAATGGTCGATGACGAAAAAGTCGACCATTTCCTGGAGATACTTCATCAGATGGATCAGAAGACGGAAGCGCAAGGATTACGTGCTTTTGTCTGGAACATCGAAAAAACAATTTAATAACATAATGAACGATCTTTTTAACATTCTCATTTTCAGCAAAGACTATAATCAGGGAGTTATCATCCAGGACTATATAAAAGCTATTGGATACAACTCACAAGTATTCGACCAGGAAGAAGCGGCATATGAGGGATTCCTTTCCAGAAATTTCACACTCTGTATTATCAACCACGATATAGACACGAAAGAAACACGGACATTGGCAGCCATGATCAAAAGTTCGGAAAATATCATCCCTGTCGTTTTCTTGTGTGAACATCCGACGAGAGAAGAAATAGCATTGCTGTTTTCGTTCCATGCAGACGATGTGATACGCAAACCTCTTGACACAGATATCTTACAAGCCCGGATTAAAGCAGTACAAAGCCGTTACCAGCCCCAACGCAAGAAAGAGGTCAGGACTTATATTTTCGGAAAATTCAAATTCGACTTGCAAAAACAGATCTTGTCCATAGAAGGCAAAACAACCAAGCTGACAACCAAAGAGGCCGATTTGCTTACGTTGCTGTGCCAACACGCAAACAATATGGTAGACAGGATGCACGCCCTGCAGATCATATGGAGAAGCGATAACTATTTCAGCGCCCGCAGCATGGATGTTTATATCACCAAATTACGCAAACTATTGCAAGATGATCCTACCATCAAAATAATAAACGTTCACGGAAAAGGTTATAAATTATCAACACGCGAAAATGACAACTGAACATTTCACCTTATTTCTAATTGTTATGGCAGCTATCGCCGCCATAGTCTTCATAGCCCTTTATTTCGTCGAAGCCGGTTATGGAATGTTGTTCGATAAAAAATGGGGACTTCCGATACCGAACAAGATTGCTTGGATTTGCATGGAAGCGCCGGTTTTTATCGTCATGTTTTTGTTATGGAACGGATCGGAACGACAGTTCGAGACAGTACCGTTCCTGATATTCTTATTCTTCGAACTGCATTATTTCCAACGATCTTTTATTTTTCCTCTGTTGATAAAAGGCAAAAGTAAAATGCCGGCAGGCATCATGCTTATGGGAATCACCTTTAACCTCCTGAACGGTTATATGCAGGGAGAATGGATTTTCTACTTAGCACCGCAGGATATGTATACGAAAAGCTGGCTGCACAGCCCTCAATTTATAGTCGGGACAATCTTGTTCTTCACCGGCATGGCAATCAATATCCAGTCAGACCATATTGTCCGCCACCTCAGAAAGCCTGGCGACACGAACCATTATCTGCCTAAAAAAGGCCTGTTCAAATATGTGACATCAGCCAACTACTTTGGCGAAATCGTGGAATGGTGCGGATTTGCAATCCTGACCTGGAGTGCAAGCGGAGCTGTTTTCGCTTGGTGGACATTTGCAAACCTTGTACCTCGCGCAAACACCATCTATCATAAATACAAAGCGATGTTTGGTAACGAACTGGAAAACCGTAAACGGGTTATTCCTTTTATATATTGAATGATTAACTCATAATAGATATGGAAAAAGAATCTATACTGTTCACTCCCGGTAAAATCGGGCCGTTGACCCTGAGAAACCGGACGATACGGGCGGCTGCATTTGAAAGCATGTGCCCAGGAAACGCGCCTTCCGACATGTTATATGACTACCATAAATCGGTTGCCTCCGGCGGGATCGGTATGACGACTTTGGCCTATGCGGCTGTTACGCAAAGCGGACTTTCTTTCGAACGTCAGCTCTGGATGCGCCCAGATATCATCCCCGGATTAAAACGCATCACCGATGCCATCCACAAAGAAGGGGCGGCTGCCTCCGTACAACTCGGACATTGCGGAAACA
>ERZ827150.3689-NODE-3689-length-14438-cov-5.065772_pt1 | contig 14438 bp, 10 predicted proteins | sample MGYA00519779_ERZ827150 | MGnify/ENA primary metagenome ERZ827150 (study PRJEB31778, sample SAMEA3449267) | human gut metagenome | biome: human gut; feature: human-associated habitat; material: faeces | place: United Kingdom | collected 2010/2012 ...
GCTTACAGCGTATAGCTGCTTAGCACATTATTGAATTATTAACGAACTATTGTTTCATAGATTCCGGAGATTTCCATTATCTTACGGAATATTGGGTGTCAAGAATTCATGAACCTTTCTCGCTTATTGTTTTCGATCATCATCCGGATATGCAGCAACCAGAATGGGAGGGTGTTGTTCTACAGTCAGGCAGAGATAGACCATCACCAGGCTTGACCGTCGAAGGCAGGTAAACTTATACATGAGCCGGTTTACATATCTATAGATAAGGATGTATTGAGAAAGCAGGATACCATCACCGACTGGAACAATGGAGATATGACACTTATGCAGCTCCAAGCCATGCTTCGCATCATCTATGCCCATGAAAAGTGATAGGGGTAGATGTTACAGGCGAATGTTCAGCACGCTTGACTATTTCTCTGAGTTGGAGGATGCAGAGATTAACAACGAGGCAAATGAAGAATTGCTAAGGATGATTCTGGAGGAGAACCATCCTTAGCCTTCTTAAGCGTAAGCTTGAAGAATATGGTCTAGCTCGTCGAGTTCTTCCTCCTTTGTTGCCCAGCTTGTAACGAATCGGCAGATGATTTCATGTTCGCTCTTTCTTTCCCATATCTCGAATGCTACTTTTTGGGAAATGGCCTCGTAGAGGGCAGGTGAGAGTACTACAAACTGTTGATTGGTTGGAGAATCGTAGGCAATGGCGATACCATGCTTTTCGAAGATGCTGCGGATGCGGGTAGCCATAGCGATGGCATGGCGCGATATCTTGAAATAGAGCTCATCCGTAAACAGCGTGTCAAACTGGATGCCGAGCATTCTGCCCTTGGCAAGCAAGGCTCCATGACGCTTTACGTTGGTGAAGAAGTATTTCGGTGCCTTCATGCCCGAGAATACCACAGCTTCTCCCATCATGGCACCCACCTTGGTTCCGCCGATATAGAATACATCACAATGTTTTGCAAGGAATGGCAAGTCATAGTCGCATGCCGCTGAAACCAGACCGTATCCCAGTCGGGCACCATCGATGAAGAGACGGAGGTCATATTTCTGGCAGGTTGCATACAGCGCAGCCAGTTCTTCTCTGGTGTAGACCATTCCGAACTCAGTCGGCATCGAGATATAAACCATGCCTGGCTGTACCATGTGAGGGTGCGATTCGTCGGCTAGGAAGGTATCCATATAAGCTGACAGGGTGCCGGTTGTCAGCTTGCTGTTTTTTCCTGGCAGGGTAATGACCTTATGCCCGAAAGCTTCTACTGCTCCTGATTCATGTACCTCGATATGACCGGTTTCCACACAGATTACTCCTTCGCATCCCATGAGGACGGAATCAATGACCGTGGTGTTGGTCTGCGTACCGCCTATCAGGAAGAACACTTCTGCATTCTCATTGTCCACAGCCTTGCGGATTTTCTCTTTTGCAGATTCAGAGTATGGATCAAAACCATAACCAGATGTTTTATCACTGTTTGTCTTGCCAAGAGCTTCTAGAATCTCTGGCAGCATACCATTGTTGTAATCACTTTCAAATGAAATCATATTCTTAATATTACGTGTTTTAATTTGAACTAATTTCTTTATTCTGTTTCTATTTTTACTTCTGTCAGTTTACCCGTCTGTGAGTCGATGATATAACCATACAGATTGCAAAGGTAATGATATCACCCTTAGAAAAATGGGAAGCATGCAAAGTTAAGAAAAAAAATGGTTAACAATGGCAAATAACCAAGAAAAATTCCATGAAATAATAATTTTTTATAAAAAGAATATTATATTGGACCTTTTCTTGCGTAAACAGGAAATTTTAGTTACCTTTGCACGAAAAGCACTACTTGGCATGAAAATTCAAGAAGTAATGAAATGATTTGTGTTCTTCAGCGACCAGATGTCATCGAAGAAACGGATGAAAACGCAAAGTAAATGAAAAACTAAAATGAAAAGAGAATATTAACAAATGGAACAAGAAGAAAAGAAACAGAAATCTCAAGTTGCAGAGAATCAGGCATCCTGCTCGCCTCTGCAGCCAGTTGAACCACATCCTTTTATTTCTGTCATACCGCTGGCAGTACTTATCACCCTCATCATCCTGGTTGTCAAAATCTTCCCTGATGATGCCTTGGCTGGTGCCTCTCAGGTGGCCCTCATGATAGCCACAGCAGTATGCGTGGCACTCGGTATGGGCATCTATAGGATGAAATGGAATATCTTTGAAGAGATGATCAAAAAGACCGTGGGCGATGCCGGAGTATCTATCCTGATCCTGCTGCTCATCGGAATGATGTCAGCTACCTGGATGATCAGTGGTGTGGTACCCACATTGATATATTATGGTGTACAGATCATGTCGCCAACCTTTTTCCTTCCCTGCGCATGCATCATCTCCAGCATCATCTCTGTGATGACGGGAACCTCATGGACCACTATTGCCACCATCGGTATTGCTCTGATGGGAATCGGTGATGCCCTGGGAATACCAGCCCCCTATACCGCTGGAGCTATTATCTCCGGTGCCTATTTCGGGGATAAACTCTCGCCAATGAGCGATACCACCGTCCTTGCTTCGAGTATAGCCGGAGCGGATCTCTTCTCACATATCCGCTATATGCTCTATACTACCATACCAAGCATCCTGCTCTCGCTGGTACTCTATCTCATCATCGGACTCTGTTATGATTCCAAGCCAGTGGATATCAGCCAGTATCTCACCGGTCTGAGTCATGGTTTCAATATCTCCTTGTTTACGATGCTGGTTCCGGCTTTTACAGGATGGCTCATCTACCGCAAGACTCCATCTCTCATCACACTTCTTCTTTCAGCCCTTTCAGCATGCATCTGTGCCCTCATTCTCCAGCCGGAAGTACTTGTAGGGATAGCAGGTGAAGACAGCATCTCTGCCAAAAGCCTCTTTGAAGGAATCATGACCACCTGCTATACCCATACCCAGGTAGATTGCGGTATGGCTAACATCAATGATCTCGTAGCCACCCGAGGCATGGCTGGCATGCTCAATACCATCTGGCTCATCCTCTGTGCCATGTGTTTCGGTTCATGTATGGTAGCCAGCGGCATGCTCCACGCCATTACCCACATGCTCCTGAAAAGCATCCACAGCACCGTATCACTTGTCTGCAGCACCGTGACATCAGGCGTCTTGCTCAATCTCGTTATGGGTGACCAGTTCCTGAGCATTATTATGAATGCATCTATCTATAAGGATGAATATGCCGAACGAGGCTATCGTCCGGAACTCTTGAGCCGAAGTACAGAGGATAGCGCTACCGTAACGAGCGTATTGGTTCCATGGACAGCCTGCGGTATGACGCAGAGTACGGTTCTTGGTATCCCGACACTTGTCTATCTCCCCTTCTGCTTCTTCAATATCATCAGTCCTTTGATGAGTTGTCTGGTTGCCATCCTTGGCTTCGTACCCAATCCACAACCCAAGGAAAACAAAGCATCTGCAGCGGAAGAGACTGATATCCATTAATATTAATAGGAGATTCATTGATTCTCAATGACGGCAAGCAGACGCCGATAATCATGTGCTTTATGATGTGTGTACGCAAACAGTTTGCATAAAGCGTGCAATCGTTTGCACAAAAAAAATGTGCCCTTTTTGAAACTTTTTCTTGCTTCATATTGGATTTCCTCTTAAATTTGCAGCCGAAAAAAGATACCAACTGGCGAACGAAGGCTAAGTTTAATATAAACGAAACCAAATATAAAAGTAAAGATATGATGAAGCAAACATTCATAAAATCAGCTATGTTGCTGCTGCTGATCCTTTCAACGGCAACGACGCGAGCGCAGGAGGTCGCTCTGAAGACCAACTTACTGGGATGGGCTTCTACATCTGCCAACGCCGGCATAGAAATCGGCACAGGCAAGAAAACAACCTTCCAACTCTTCGGAACCCTGAACCCCTGGAAGTTCTCGGGCGACAAGAAGATGAGATTCTGGAATGTCATGCCGGAATACAGATGGTACACCTGCCAGAAGTTTGGAGGCCATTTCTTCGGAATCCATGCCTTAGGCGGTGAATACAACATTAAAAACATTGACATGCCCTTCGGCATCCTGCCGAAAACTCTGGAGGGCAGGCACTATGAAGGCTGGTATGTAGGTGGAGGCCTTACCTACGGCTATCAGTGGTTGCTTAATAAGCACCTCAATTTCGAAGGGTCTATCGGTTTGGGATATGCCTACAGTCCTTACAAGCTTTACGGACGATGCGAAAAATGTCTCGACAAAGACCACCGCAACTATGTGGGCCCTACAAAAGCCGCACTATCTCTCATATACGTGTTCTAAGAATTTTATTTAACTGTTGTTTTAACTGACAATATAAACACGTAATAACTAGACAGAATACAAAAAATTTTAGGGAAATCATAATATGGATAAAATGAAGCTTTATGCGGTCATTTCGCCTCTCTGCATACTCTTTTCTCAGGGCATCATGCCTGCTCAGGCTCAACAGCTGGCAGGGGGGAAGATTCAGGTAGAAAGCGTTTTAGCACGCAAGAACGGCAACCGGATGGACGTTGCCTTCCGTATGAATCTGAACGATTTGAAGATGAAATCAGAGCAGCAGATTGTTTTCACACCGGTAATGGTAGGAACTGATTCTATCGCTCTCAACCCTATCATCATTCAGGGTAGAAACCAGGCTGTAAGATACCGCCGACTTGCCGACAGCAAGAAGAATCCGCAGGCACAGGTTTTTACGCACAAGAACAAGACCAATCAGCAGGTTTACTTCGCCCAGTCTGTTCCTTATCAGAAATGGATGAAGAAGTTCAAACTCTCGGTGAAAGAAGATCTTTGCGGATGTGGCAACCTGATAGAACAGGACAATACGCCGATTGCGGATATCGACCGTACACCGAAGATTACGAAGGATTTCTTTGTGCAGCCGAAGGCGGAAGCCAAGAAGGTGAGAGCCGAAAAGGGTGAAGCCTATCTCAGCTTTGTGGTTAACAAGAGTTATATTCTTGCCAACTTCCGTGAGAATGCTACTGAGCTGAAGAAGATTACTTCCACCATCGACCTGGTGAAGAACGACAAGAACGTTGAAATCACAGATATTGATATCCATGGTTTTGCTTCGCCCGATGGTTCGTATGCCAACAACAAGCGCCTTGCCAACGAGCGTGCAGCTGCCCTCCGTAAATATGTGAGCAGCCTCTACACCTTAAACTGCAAGCTCTTTACCTATCAGGCTACACCGGAAGACTGGGAAGGATTCAAGAAGAAGATCCAGGCTAGTCATCTGGCTGATAAGGAAGCAATTCTCGAGATAGCTAACTCCTCGCTGGCTCCCGACGATAAGGACCTGAAGATCAGAAAGCTCCATCCGGCTAGTTACCGCTATATCCTGGATCATATCTATCCTCGTCTCCGTCATAGCGACTATACGGTAACCTACACGGTTCGTCCGTTCAGCATCGAAGAGGCCAAAGAGATATTGAAGACCAAACCACAGCAGCTTTCTCTGCAGGAGATGTTCCTGGTGGCACAGACTTACGAGCCAGGTTCGCCAGAGTTTAACGAGGTATTCGACATTGCCGTCCGCCTCTTCCCAGATAATGAGACAGCGAATCTCAATGCCGCCTGCACCGATTTGCAGAAAGGTGATCTTACTTCTGCCGAAAAGCATCTTGCCAAGGCAGGCAACTCGAAAGAGGCAGAGCGTGTAAGAGATGTCTTCAAGCAGATAAAGGAATTGGAATAACAGAAAATTAGAGAATAACGATTATAAACAAGCTTAACTTTCAAAGATTATGAAGATTAAACATTTATTTGGCTTGGCTGTTATCGCAGCTATGACAGCAAGCTGTTCAAGCAATGAGGACCTGGGAACCGCAGGTCCAGGTACTGGTACTAATGAAACTGGTGTTGGTTATGCAACTTTCACCATCAACTTGCCTTCTACAAACGGCACTCGTGCAGGCGGTGCTCCTACTTATGATCAAGGTACAGCTAAAGAGTATGATGTAAACGATGTTACTTTGCTTATCTTCCAGAAGGCTGGTGCATCTGAAGACGAATACACATTCGTAGAAAGAGCTGATTTGGGTAATATGGCTCCTTGGAAGACAGAAGGAGCTGATGGCATTACTGCGTCAGCTACTATTACTGCAAAATTAAATAATGTTGCACTTACAAGTGAAGGTTCAACAAGTGACTATTATGCTTTAGCTATTCTTAATAATAAGAATTCAGCAGATGAAGATAAGATAACTTTGCCTACTTCATCGCCTACTTCACCCGTAACGTACGGTAACTGGAATGTAGCTAGTAACGCCGATGAAACAAAATTTAAAGATAACACAAAGGGTTTCTATATGGCAAATGCACCTGTATATATCGCAGGTGGAGAACCAACTACTCTTGTAAATATTGATAAGGTATATGCAACAAAGCAGAAAGCAGAAACCAATGCGGCTACAACTATTCATGCAGAGCGCGGTTTGGCTAAGGTGACAGTTGCTGATCTTCCTACAGACAAGTCCCCATCTGGTACAAAATATACTGGAGATAAGGTTGATATTACTGCTTGGAAGTTGGATGTTACTAACAAGAGTACATTCCCTATCCATAAGACTGCGGGCTTGTCAGAAAAATTCACTACTATTTGGGGCAATGTCCATGGTACGGCACCGGTTACTGCCCGATTCGTAGATGCTAGTAATACAGCCTTTAGCCGTGTATATTGGGGTGTTGACCCTAACTATAGTACTGATTTATGTGATGAGACTGCATGTAAGGGCGCATTTAATATACTTGATCCAAATGCAGAAATTAATGGTACAGCAACAGAACCTCAGTACTGTCTTGAGAATACTTTCGACATTAAGCACATGATGCAGGGTCAGACAACACGTGTTGTGTTCAAGGCAACATATACTCCTAATGGATTCACTAAGGGAAAAACATTCTATAAGATTGGTAACAGCACCGACCTTTGGAAGGAAGTTGATTTGGTGACTCAAATCAAGGCGAAGGCTGCCGAAGTTCTTGGCGTGGCAACATCAGAGATTACTGTTGAACTTGAAGCAGCAAGCAACAATTTGAACGAGGCAGGAACAAGACTGTTGACAGTTGATAATGTTAAGATTAAGAATAGTAGTGCTGCTGTTTCTCAAGATAACATCGATAAGATTAATGCCAAGCTTGGCTTGAAGGAAGCAGGTACAGACCCTATCGTAGGTATTGCAACCTATAAGGGTGGTGAGTCTTACTATATTGCCCGTATCAAGCACTTCGGTGATGCGGATACTCCTTGGCACGAAGGTGAAGCTACTTATGGAGATAACGATGATACACATAACACCAAGTACCTCGGTCGTTATGGTGTACTCCGTAACAACTGGTATGAGTTGACTATAGGAAGTGTCAGTGGTCCTGGTACACCAGATGTTCCAACCATCAAGCCAGCAGAACCAGATGATGAGAGCTACAAGTACATCAGTGTCAGCGTGAAGATCCTTTCTTGGGCTAAGCGTTCAGACACAGTCGATTTGTAATCCATTACACATTATTATATATAGCTCAGCCGCTCTAGCGCTAAGGAGCGGCTGGCTATCTCGGAAAAATAAGAATCTATTTATACACTTTACTTTTTCATAAAACAGATAAGCATCATGGCAAACAAGAAGTTTAACAGTTGGATCAAGAATATATGCATGGGATGGGGCTTCATCATGGCCGGCAGTATGCTCAGCAGCTGCAACGACTTGATGCACGACGACCTGCCTCCTTGTGACATGGGTGTTGACTTGCAGTTCAAGTACGACTACAACGTGCAGCGTGCCGACATGTTCAATGATCATGTGGGCGGACTCAGCGTATTCGTATACGATGAGCAGGGCAACTTCATTGCTCGCCATGATGCCTATAACGATGCGGTATCACAGCCGCTCAAGGACCCTAACTATGCCATGCGAATCAAGCTGGAACCGGGCAAATACAGATTCGCAACCTTCGCCTTCCAAAAGAAATACGAAGATGCACTTGCGCAGCCAGGTGCCAAATTCCAGATAGCTCTGCCACAGCAGGGTGACAACATCACCTCCCTCCATGCCCGACTCGACCGCGAACAGGGCAAGGTAAACAACCAGAGCCAACCGCTCGATACACTCTGGCAAGGACTCAGCAACGAACTGGTTGAAGTAAAAGACCTGCAGGTTACACGCCATACCATCGGTCTGGTTCGTGATACCAAGCAGCTCACCATCAGCCTGCATCAGACCGACGAGCCTGCCAACATCAATGCCGATGACTTCAGTTATCAGATAACCAATGCCAACGGCGATATCAGTTACGACAACTCTCTCCTCTCCGACGAGGAGTTGACATATACCCCATACTACACCTGGACCACTGAGTTTAAGGATACCGAGGGCAATGTAAAGGAGCGCACCGCTCATGCCGCCCTCATGTTCTCCCGACTCATCTGGCATCCGGCAGAAGAAAACGACAAGAACGCCATCCTCACCATCACGAACAAGACTACTGGCGAAGAGGTGGCACGCATCAATCTTGCAGACTTTCTGGCTCAAGGCCGTGGCGCCTTCGAAGCCCGCCATTATTCAGAGCAGGAATTCCTGGACCGAGAGTACGACTACAAGCTCGACTTCTTCCTCCAGGGCAACCAGTGGAAGTATGTGCAGCTCAGCATTTCCATCCTGGATTGGAGCAAGCGCATCCAGCGTGTCGATTTCTAACCGTTTCAGGTGTCAGAGCCCCTTCCGGGCATTTAGCTCATAAGAGTATTTGACTTTAAAAATGAGAAACAATGAAAATACGAGATTTCATTTTAAGTTTAGTTAGTTGGTTTATATTGTTGGTTACAGTAAGTTGCTCTGATGAACTTGGAGGCGAGCGCGCTCCCATTTCGTCAGAAAGCAACTTGCATGTACTCGTGCCAACCGTGCTCAGCAGCCGCGGCACCAATCCCGACGATGCTTCCGGCCTTCCTACCTATAATGCCACGGTAGATGAATGCCAGATCAACGACCTGAGCCTCTATGCTTTCCCTACAGGAAATGAAGGCAAGCTCCTGGTAGAGACGCTCCCTGCCCCACTGGCTTCGATGATGCTGGAGGAGCATGTAGCTAACTATCAGCTCAATATCGAGCCGGGCACTTACCATATCTATGTGGTTGCCAATATGAACACGGTGTTGAGTGGTAAGACTATCCAAACAGAAAATGATCTCAAAAATATAGTACTGAACTATGTAGCTGGAACAGAACCGGGAATGCCGGTTTCTACAAACATCCCGATGATTTATGAGCCAAAGGATGTGAACGGTAATATCATCGATACAAAAATAGAAAAAAGTGGTGATAAATATACCGAGGTGGCAGCTAACCTGAAGTTTACATGCGTAAAGATTAAGCTCAACCTGCTTTTCGACCCTACTGCTGAAGGTTCTGCATTCAAAGGCAAGAGCTATCGCATCAAGGATATTCTGGCTCAAAAGCTTTCTCCTAGCACCACGCTGAGTTGGAATGGAGCATTTAGCAATTCTAATGTTAGCACAGATTATGCCAAAGGTTTTGAAAATGAAGTTTATGCAACTTCTTCTGAGGCAAGCAATAAGGGTGGTTATTATAAGGCGGGAGACTGGACAGAGAAAGCAGACAATGCCAATGTGAATAATAAGAACATCATCACCCTTGTTCAGGGTGCTACTCCTACAGCTGCTCCACAGAATGCCGCCGATAAGTGGCTTTTCCAAGGCACTTACTATCTGCCTGAGCGTTATATCGCCAATGCCTCTCAGCAGTCTACCCTCAAAGTTAATGGCTTTGTGAATGGTAGCTTTGAGAACAACTATACGATTAAGCTGGGACATCGCCCAACTTCCACCGAAGTTCCGACCTTCCCTCGTGGCACCTATTATGAAATTATCGGCAATATCAAGAGTCTGGGAAACATGACTCTCGACTGTAATGTGAGCGTAAAGGACTGGACTCCTGTAACGATAGATGCCGACTTCAACCATACTACTTTGTGGGTAAGCAAGACGAAGGCGAGCGTAACATCTACCACGACAGACTCCATCGACTATGAGTCGAACGTAATGCTGACAGAGGCAGATTTCGGTTGCGATGAAAAGGTAACAACATCCAGTGGTGAGAAAGATGTGATTGTGTTGAGCAAGCTAGATGCAGTGAAGAATCATAGAATCACATTCAAAATCAACGAGGACATTAAGTTCTCCGACTATAATGGAAAGCACCAGGGTACGGCAAAGGTTTGGATTAAGGCTGGTAACATTAAGAAGTATCTCGATGTAACCTATGATGCCTCTCCTTATTTTGAGGTAAATCCACAGGAAGTAACCATCTATTGGGGTAGCGACAACAATACCAAAGTGGTACAGTTTAAGACCAACCTCGGCGGTTTGGCTTTCACCGGTAACATCTCTTCCACCGTAGGTAAGTCAACCATTCAGGCATCTTGCGATACTCCTGATACCCGAGAAGGAACCTTCAAGATTAAGGCAACCAGTGACCCTGTTACCACGACAGTACATTACCTCACTGTGCAGCCAAAGGAATCTGCAGAAGACTTCAACTTTGTCAAGAAAATCAAGGTAACGGTAAAGCCTGCAATGGGTAACTATCGTATCAACTTCCGTGCCATCAACGACCGCACACATTATAAAGGAGGTAATGGAACTGATAATTATGAGGGTACACTTGAAGAAAAGAAAGAGACTAATAATGTAACTGGAGAAAATACCAACTGGGCAGATGGATGGTATGATTTAAAGGATAAGGATATACCTAACCCAGACTCTCATTATACCTATGTCTATACCCAGATTGGTGAGACAACCGGAACTGAAGTCAACTCTAAAGTTTGGAAATTTACAGAAAACTGGCCTGGTGATAAAATGGTTGCGGATTATACGAATGTGGGTTGGTATTACGTGGACTTCAAAGAGAATGCGAAGTCGAATGAGAAGTTGAATGAGAATGGTGCTACGGGAGTAAAGACCATCAAGCCTGGTGAAACATTGATTATATTCAGTAACAATACCAATAAGGAACAAGGTTATACGCTTCATCGTTGCACTCACCACTTGGAGCCGGGTATTCCTCTCTTCGACTATGAGGATCGAGAGGGTTGGATTGTCTATGATCCAACATCAGATCCTACTTGGAACATATATGATGCCATGCCAACTATTGAGAACATCAACTTTACCATTTACACCAAATTCCCGACTAACGGATGGTTCAAGGTATATGGTGTCGCCAATGGCAAATATGGTGATGACAATAATAAAGAGCGCGAGTCTTTTACCATCTATGATACAGCGGGTAAAAGTTGGTTATGCAATAATTTGAATAATGGTTGGTATAAGACTGTGATTACTCTCAAGGCTGTTAAGGGAGACCACGAGAAGGACATCAGAATCAAAAGCGAGGATGGAAAAAGCGTCCTGCTTTTCAATGGCAACAGCTATGAGAAGCATAATGACACAGGCTATTACGATGGCTCCTCTTGGCACGCTGGCAAGCCATTTTAAGATTAGAATCAGATTTGAACACTGTTATAAATCAGTTTAAGCAATGAAGAAGATCAAACATTTAATGATATGGATTGGATTGCTCCTAAGCCTTGTTTCCTGCAAGGATACGATGGAGGCTATCGGACTCGGCGGGGATGAAATCCCTGCCGAGGGACTTGTCTTGAACCTTCAATTGACTAACTTCACCAAGCAACAGATTGGTACAAGAGCGGGGGGCTCGGAGACATTCAATTCGCTCTGCGCTGTGTTCTATGGAGATAAGGACAAATACTTAGGCGAGACAGATTGCTATTCTACCTTATCACCACGGCAGCCTGATGGCAGCTACAAGGTAAAGATAACCAATGTACCTGCTGGTACCAAGAATGTACATCTTGTAGCCAATGCCAGCGACATGACGGATGACGAGGCACAAGACTTGCAGTCTCTCACTGCTGCTAAGGAGAGAGACCCTCAGCTTGATGCCCCTATCTGCTGGGGTAAAATTTCAATAGATAAACTTTTGGAAGCTAATCCTTCAGTGACGATGTTGCGCCAATGCGCCAAGATAAGTTTGGAGATAGACAATAGCATCCAGAGTAATTTCACTAATGCAGGCTTGTATGTCTATAACACGGCAACCATGGCAGCCATAGCTCCTGCCAAATATATTGAGCCTACGACCGATAGCTTGGCAGAATCTACCGATCTCAGAACGGACAACCCATTGGGCGGCGGTACCGCAACCACCGTGGCAGTAAATGAAACTTCTGCAGGCACGGCAATGGTGATTATCAAGGCGAATTATAAGGATAGTGTAGGATATTATAAGGTGGCACTCTACAAGGATGCTAAAGAGAAAATCCAATATGCCTTGCTCCGTAACCACCATTATACCATCAAGGTAACCAAGGTAAACGACTATGGCTTCTCTACGCTTGAAGAGGCTAAGAAGAGTCTGCCAGAGAATAGAGTGGAAGTAGAGGTGCGGGACGATAATCCTGAAATCACCAGAATGATAGCTTGCAAAGACTATGAACTGGGAGTGAGCGATTATCAGGAGATAAATGCAAACACAACAGAGGCTACCGTAACCATTGTTACTACCTTGCCAAAGGCAACGAGTAGTGATAGTGCGCTATATAGTGTCACGATAAATAATTCTTGGATAACCGCTTGTCAGCAAGAGACCGTGAATGATATACCAGAGACAAGCAGATCTTCTAAAGGCAAGAAATATACCTTGAAGCTTACGCTTACAAAGAATGACCAATCAGAGAATCCACGTACAGGCACCATCACCGTTACTTATGGCGACCTTTCTCTTGATATAACCATCAAGCAGGCTGGTTTTGATTTTAGAAGAGAGGATTCTGCTAGAATCGTAACCATGCAGTATAATAACTCCACCGTAGCTGCCAACTATTTCAAGTGGTTGGATAGAGATGTGCAAGGCATCACTCCTGAAGAAATGCAAGGGGCTGTGAGAAATGATGGTTTGCATTTCTGCGTGGGAACAGCCAATATCACGTATCTTATCCCTAAACTTAATGGTGATAAGATTACTAAAAAGGATGATAAAATCAAAGTGGAAGAAGATAAAGGTAAGTGGAAGGTAAGCCTTGCCAATACTACGGTAAATGAAGATTTGTGGAAGTCTTCATTTACCATCACCAACCAGGCTGGCATCGAGATCACTTATCCTGTTTATCATACTGGTATCTTCCATAAGATAGATGAGAAATCCAAGGTATATAAGGATTATCAGTTGGCAGAAAACGGAGATAACGAGAAGAAGGTGAAGGGCTGGTTCTATTATGGTGTGGTAAAGGTAGAGGGAAAGAAGGCCGATGAAACCACCACTACTTATTATATGTTAGACCGCAACCTAGGTGCATCCAACAATGGTTACTATGCCCCAGATGTGGTGGCACTGGCAAAGAACAAGAAAGCCATTGGTGGCTATTTCTGTATCTCTGAAAAAAAGAGCACCAGCGATGCCACTCAGGATCTCTCCAGCACCTTGGCACCAACAGGCTATACCATTCCAACTGATGCCGTGTTCGAAGAATTAGTTAATGCAGGCAATCTGGAGGTGGTACCACAGTCCACATCGTTAGGAGAAACCTACAACTGCGTGCGTATCAAGACGGTGTATTCCGAGTTGCCATACATCTATCTGCCTATGGGTGGATTCTTGGAGGGCGAGAGCCATAAGAACCCTATCCATGTAAATCTCTGGACCAAGACTTTGCTGTCAGGTACGCAGGGCTTCGGTACCAACAGTCCTGAATATGGTTTCTGGTATAGATACTTTGATGTTTACAACAAGAGGATAGGATTATCCAATATGAGATTCGTGAGTGGTAGCAACGGCATGAACAATGGCCGCTACAAGGCGATGCCAATACGCCTGATTCTGAAATAAACATCAGATAAGTGATAAATACAATAACATCTTTTACTTATATATAATTAAAGTATAAAAAACAGCTGTTTTACAAAGAAGAGGGTGCGTCATAAGCCACACCCTCTTCCTTGATTCTTAGCTTCACTCAAATCTGCAACTTCATTTCATCAATACGAACGCCAAAATCATCCATATAGCGCTTGTATATATAAGAGGCAACTTGTAATATTCCCATCATAGTCATTATTCATTTTATAGTTTATTGCCGCAGAGTTCCGCTTTTTTATTGAAACCGCCAAAGAAAATCAAAATAAATCTGCAAGTTATCTGCAAATTACAACACTAAGAAATTCACAATAAATCAACAAAATCCCCCGAATATAAGTTGTAAACTATTAACTGTAAACTTTCCTCTCCCGGCGGTCCCATCCCGTACAATCTGGCGAGACCTTTGATGGTCCGCCAACCTTAGAGCGTAGCGGTTCCGAG
>ERZ827150.3693-NODE-3693-length-14410-cov-7.829258_pt1 | contig 14410 bp, 13 predicted proteins | sample MGYA00519779_ERZ827150 | MGnify/ENA primary metagenome ERZ827150 (study PRJEB31778, sample SAMEA3449267) | human gut metagenome | biome: human gut; feature: human-associated habitat; material: faeces | place: United Kingdom | collected 2010/2012 ...
CCGCGCGGCGGCGGTCCTTTTCCTCCTGCCGGTTCTGGCTCATCATGATGAGCGGCGCCTGAATGGCCGCCACGCAGGAAAGCACGAGGTTCAGCAGAATGAAAGGATAGGGGTCAAACGCTTTTGCCGCGAGCAGCGTGTTGACGAGCATCCAGAGGATCAGCACGCCGGTGAAGGCAAAGATGAACGCCCAGCTGCCTGCGAATTTCGCGATGGCGTCCGCCGCCCGCTGGCCAATGGTGTATTTTTGCTTTTCGCCTGCGAGATTTTCGGAAATTTTACTGTCCGCCAGCAGGTTCAGCACCTCTTCATCCGTCATGTCGTGGCGGATATCCTTGAGGACTTCTCTCAAAAGCTTTCTGTTTTCTTTCATATTATCATCCTTTTCTATCTGACCGGCGCGTGATCGCGCCGGTTTTATGCTTCATTTTTCGGTGTGCGCAGGAAAAAGTCCGGCCCCTTGCTCTCAAACAAAATGAGCGACACGCCGAGCAGCAGGTCGGCGTGCTGGGACGGCTCCTCCAGCGGGATCGCGAAATCCTCCTGCAATCTGCGGATGCGGTAGAGCACGGTGTTGCGGTGGGTGTAGAGCGCGTTGCTGGTTTTGATGAGCGAGTGGCAGCAGGTGAGGTAATGGTAGAGCGTTTCGCAGTACTGCGTGCCTTTTTCGCGGTCGTGAACGGCAAGGCGGCGAAGCTCCGGCGAAACAAGGTCACCCCGGCCCTCCAGATTTTTCAGCAGCAGCGGCGTGCGCAGCTGCTGCGCCGAGCAGACGGATTCACCGTGGAAGCGCGCATCTTTCATCAGCTCCAGTGCCTCGCGCGCCGTGCGGTAGAGCTGCGGGAGGGTGAAAAGGTCGTCGATCGGCGCGGAGATGAGGATCTTGAGCTGAAATTCCTCCGCAAGCTCGGAAAAAATGTCGCCGTCCCCCTCGCGGTGCAGGAAGAGGAAAACATCGCCCTTATATAAAAAGGGGTGGCTGTCGGGAATCTGTGCTTCCAGTTCCTCCTTTAAGTGTCGCTTTCCCATGTAAGCGCTGTGGTAGGTCTCAAGGTCGATGAGGGCGAAGGCGCGCGGGTGAAAGTCCGCAAGATAGGTGCCGGAGGCCTGAAGCTGAAAATGCGCGGCGGAGGAAAATCCGCCGTCCAGCAGGTGCATGAGAATGTCCTCCGCCGTTTCAAAGAGCTTGTCCTGGTGGCTTGCCTCCACAAACATCTGCTTGGAGAGAATGTGCTCCACCAGCTCCCAGGTCTGCGGCGGGATCTTTTCCAGGTGCCCGTCCGTATCTACGCAGATGAGGCAGCCAAGGCGCACGCCTGCGCTGACGAGCGGCGCAAAACGCCGCCGGTAGGGGCTATCCGCCAGCTGGACATAGTCCGCCCAACCGGCTGTGAGCATCGCATTTTCGCTGATGATCGCGCCGGCCTCATAGGAGATCTCGCCGCGGCGCACGGCGGTTTCAAAGAGCGCATCGGAAAAGCCGAGCGGCAGGTGGTGCGCCGCAATATGAAAGGTGTCGTCCAGCACCAGAAGTGGGCAGCCCAGCAGTTCCCCTGTGCTCAGCGCTAACTGCCGGAGATCATCCTGCGAAAAGAACTCCTCCAGTAGCGCCTCTGCATTGCACGACTCCCAGCGTTTTTCCTCCATGGTCTGCCTCCTTCTTCGGCTTGTGCATTCGGTACAAGTCGTTTTTTCTTTATTGTATCGGCAGCTTCTTGTTTTTGCAAGAGGAAAAGCTAAACTGTGTGTCAGAAAGGAAAGTTTGAACGATTTATATACAGATTCACGGAGGGATGATTATGAAATGTGAAAATTGCGGCAGAAATGAGGAGCCAGCTTCATCTATCGCAGCAGCATCAACGGCAGAACGGAGGAGCATACGCTCAGGCCAAGGAGACCGTGATGGCGGAGCTGCGCCAGACTTTCCGCCCTGAGTTCCTGAACCGTATCGACGACATCATCGTGTTCCGCGCCCTGACGGAGCAGGATATCGAGGAGGTCACCCGCCGGATGCTCAAGACCGTGGCCGGACGCATGGAGACCATGGACATCCATCTGGATGCTTCCGACGAGGCGGTAAAGGAGCTTGCTAAGGAGGGCTTTGACCCCAGATACGGTGCGCGTCCCCTGCGCCGCGCCATCCAGAGCAAGGTGGAGGACGCCGTGGCCGTGGAGGACGACAAGCTGGTTGTCACCAAGTGATCATCCCGTGGAAGTTCCTGATACATACCTGAAAAAGATCCCCGGATGGCTATGCGCCATCCGGGGATATTGCTGTCAAAAAAGCATAGCTTGACTGATGTGGGGAATCGCTGTGTGGTGAAGAACTTGCCGGACTTGTGACAGAAAAATCGGCATATGTTAATTTTGCTTTTTAGAGCGTCGAACAATAACGTAGATCAACCACTCTATGGCTAAGACGCCAAGATAAAAAGCCGCCCATATAGCAAAACTAATCAGCTTTACTTCTAATGTCTGTACAGTTCCATGCCCATCTACTGTTCTTGCGAATAAGAACGCACTAAAGCATAAGAAAATAATAAGTTGAATGATTTGAAGAATTTTCCAACCTTTGTTTTTCATAATTAGCCTCCTGCAATTTCAATCTTTATATTCTAATTCATAAAATTATACCACATAATTTATGAACAATGCTATCGAAGCTTTGTAAAACATATTAAAGTCCGAATGGTTTCCCTGTCCATACTTTCTCGTTCTTGCTTGTGCTTTTGGCACAAGCTCTATTTCTTTTCTTGTACCGGCGGCGTATTGTCTTTACCGCAGAAAAAGCTAAACTATACAGCAGAAAGAGAAAAAAGAAAGAAGATGGCGTTATGAGTACAAAGTCCATGCGTATCCTGAATGTTGCAGCTGGTGTGCTGCTGATCGCCGCGGGCATCTATTGCTTGTGCAATCAGGACGTGGCGCTGCTCTCGGCGGGGCTGCTGCTTGGTATATTCCTGTTGCTGTCCGGCGTTGCGGAGATCGTGGTGTTTGCCGCGGCAAGCGGCGTGATGCTCGGCTCCGGCTGGCTGTTGCTCGATGGTATTCTGACGGTGATCATGTCGCTGTTCCTGCTTTTCAACCAGTGGTTCACGATGCTGTCGCTGCCGTTCCTGTTCACGCTGTGGCTGCTGTTTTCCGGCGTGTCGCAGTGCGTCAGCTCGTTTGATCTGCGTGCCCTCGGTGTCCGCGCGTGGGGATGGATCCTTGCAGTCGGCATTCTTTTGACGCTTGCCGGTTTCATTTGCCTGATGGATCCGTGGGTCAGCGTGGCGGCCATGGGCATGACGGTCGGCATCGTATTTCTGCTGGAGGGCGTCAGTTCCATTGTCTACGCCTGCATTTCCAGAACAAAGGACATTTGATCGGCAGGCACTGCTGCGGCGCGGCTGATACCACGCCGTCGCGCTTCACATAAATTGGAATCCCATATTTCATCTTGAATGGAGGAATTGTTATGGTACCCAGCATCTATGGTGAAAACATGTTTGATGATTTCTTTGACGGCAGCTTTTTCGGCGGCCACAGCCCGCTGTTCGGCAAGCACGCAAGAAACCTCATGAAGACCGATATCCGCGAGACGGACGACGCCAAGGCTTACCGCTTTGCGGTGGAGCTGCCCGGCTTTGAAAAGGACGAGATCCATGTAGACGTGCAGGATGGTTACCTGACCGTCAGCGCGGAGAAGGGCCTCGACAAGGGCGAAGAGGACAAGAAGGGCCGCGTTCTGCGTCAGGAGCGTTACTCCGGCGCATGCTCCCGCAGCTTCTACGTCGGCGACGTGAAGCCCGAGGACGTGAAGGCCAAGTACGAGTCCGGCGTGCTGACCGTGCTTATCCCGAAGGAGGAGCCGAAGAAGCTTACCTCCTCCAGCAAGATCGCCATCGAGTAAGTCAATAGAAAAGGCGGCCTGCCTTCCGCAACAGGAAAGGCAGACCGCCTTTTCCTTTCGCGAGGAGGATATGGCAGTATGGTGAAAACACTGTTTCAGGCGTCTACATGGAACGCGTTGGAGGCTGGCAGCTTCGATGGGGCTGTCAGCGTGCGGGAACTTCTGCGCTGTGCCGATACCGGGGTCGGCATCGGCACAGCATTGGACGGCGTGATAACTTTTGAAAACGGCGCAGCCTACAAGACAGCGCCGGACGGCAAGGTCACCGTTATGAGGCCGGAGGACAGCATGGCGTTTGCCGCAGCCATGGTGTTTGACGAAAACGCCCCGGAGATAGCGCTGAACGGCATCGATGATCTTACCTCGCTCAAGCAGATGCTTGCGCCGTTTGTGCAGGGAAATCCCAATCTCTTTTATATGATCAAGGCCGGCGGCGTTTTCAAGACTATGCATACGCAAAGCTGGAACAGCTGCCGGAAGCCCTACCCGGTGCTTTCTGAGGCGGCGAAAAGCCGGAACGAATTTTGCTTTGAAAACACCCGCGGCAATGTGATCGCCGTCTGGTGCCCGCGGTATGTGGACGGCATTTGCATACCGGATTGGCATTTTCATTATCTGAGCAGCGACAAAACGCAGGGCGGGCATATCCTCGACCTATCGGCGGAGCGGCTGCATCTGAAGATCAACCGGATCGGGCGTTTTGATCTACTGCTGCCGCAGACGACGGAGTTTGCGCACTGTGAGCTGCGCGAGGGGAAAAGCGCCGCAGCTGAGAGGTTTGCCGCCTGTCAGGCAACAGCCGACAAGCTTTTATAAAAATCATGAATCTTATGTGTAACGGAGAGAAAAAATGAAAACGGAAGCTTCTGCGCAGAACACCTGTGTGATCTGGATCGATCACCCGAATCGCATCGTTTCCTTCCAAAAGGCAGAAGGCTTTGAGCCGCAGTCCTTTGCCTCTCCCGATGAGCGGCTTGCATACGCTTTTGAAAAGTGCGCGAGCGGATATCGCGTGCAGTAAAAAGCCGCACAGCAAACAAATGATCCTGAAAGGGGCGAATATGATGAATAAGCTGATCTCTTACTTTGGAACCTTTACCCCCGGGGCTGATGGCGCGGTCGGTGCATTTCAATTTGAGTATCTGACAAGCCTCGGCTTTGCCGCACTCGTCATTTTTGCGGGACGTGCCATTGTGCGCCGATCCCATGTACTTCGCAAATTTGCGATTCCAGCGCCGGTGATCTCCGGCCTGCTGTTTTCCGTCCTAATTGCCATTTTCAAGGGAACTGGCATTCTTGCCATTTCTTTCGATACAAAAGTCGTGCAGGATCTTTGCCAGAACCTCTTTTTCCTCTGCGCCGGCTTTGGCTTTAGTATGAAGCTGCTCAAGCACGCAGGCGGCAAGCTCTGTGCCAACATGCCATAGCTGCCTGCTCATTACGTTGCAGGACATTGTGGGCGTGCTGATCGGAAATGTTATCGGACTCCACCCGCTGCTCGCGCTGCAATGCTCCTCTGCGGCAATGTCCGGCGGGGTGGGCACGGCGTCGGCGTTCGGACCGATCTTCGTCGATCTCGGCGCACCGGAATCGGCGACGACGGTCGGCGTGGCCGCCGGTACGATGGGCAACATCATGGGCTTGCTCATCGGCGGCCCAGTAGCGGCGCTCCTAATCTCACGGCACGGCTTGAAGTCAGATCCAAACGACAAACCGGAAGCTGTTGCAAGCGGCGCAGTTCCGACGCTGAGCAACGACCGCATGGTATCAACCTTTGCGCTCTGTCTGCTGACCGCCGCGATCGGTATGCCGATCTATGCGCTGCTGGACTGCATTCCAACGCTTGAAATGCTGAAGTTCATCGGCTGTCTGTTTGCCGGCGCCATTGCCCACAATGTGATCGAAGCGCGCGGCCTGGAGTTTCATACCGCCGAGGTCGATGCCATTGAGCATATGTTCCTTGAGCTGTATCTTGCGCTCGTGCTCATGACCATCGACATTACCGCTCTTGCACCTGTTGCGGGACAGATGGGCGTGATCCTGCTGACGCAGGCGATTCTGATGGTGGTTTTCGGTATCTTTGTTTCGTTCAACCTGTTTGGCCGCGACTACGGCGCGGCGGTGATGACCGCCGACAACTGCGGCTGGGGCTGCGGCTCCGGACCGAATGCCGTGGCAAATGAAAAAGCAGTGATGGAGGAATACGGTTGGCACAATGTCGCGTGGGTGCTCTATCCATCGTTTGCCGTGCTGATCGACGATATTTATAATCCCATTTTTCTGTCGCTTTTCGGCACGTTTGTCGCCTAAAGGGGAGAGTACAGAAACGGCGGCAGTTACACGCTCCGCATAAGCGAGTTTGCCACACATTGTGTGAGTTGAATCGTTGCAATCATCGGCAGTTGCTTCTGGACAGATTTCAAAACGGTAGAGGAGGAGCAATAGTATCAGTAATATGTCCTACACAGCAGTCAAAATTTAGCCTTACTTTTAGCCTTACTGCGTTGATATGAGATAAAATTATCCAACATGGGATGGCAAGAACAACGCACTACTTCCCCACATTATGGTACCGGTTGGCATAGGCAGGGACAATCTAAAACGCCTTTTTATCGGTTCGAGTCCTGTACCGCGCACCAGAAAAAACCTTGAAGCTTCAATGGCTTCAAGGTTTTTTGTTGCCCTGAAACCCTGTTTAGCCTTATTTTTAGCCTTATTGTCCCTCAAGCATCCGAAACGCTCTTGATAAACTGCTCCATACGGGCAGCACTGTCCTGCTTCATCTGCTTCGTAACGTGTCCGTAAACGTCTAATGTAAACGCTGCGGTGGCGTGACCGAGATTTTCCTGCACGGTCTTAATGTCGTCGCCGCTCTTGATAGAGGCAACGGCGAAGGTGTGACGCAGATCGTGGAAGCGTGTGGCCGGTGCGCCGATGTTTCGGACAATTGCGCATAGTGTAGGCGTTTGCGAACATAAGGAAGGGCCAGAGAGAAACTGGTTTACATTACGGCTACGCAATACTACACAGGTAGGGTTAGGTTGTAGTATTGCGTAGTCGTGGGTCGACAATACTATGCGGACTACAGCTCTGCAGGGTCGTCTGCTTTGTTGGTGCGCCCGATGAGTGTACGTACTAACAAGTGAATGCCCCGGATCCGCTCGGCAGTAAGAAGAATATAAAAAAGAACTTGCCAAAATACGTCAGACATATTATACTCTAGACCAAACAAACAATCGATACAGGAAAGAAGGCAGAGTATGAAAAAAGCGGTTGGGGGAAAATCGCGCGTCGATCTTGCAGTCGATCAGATCATTCAGGTCATTTTGGACCGCGATATGAAGGCCGGTGACAAGCTGCCGAACGAGTATGATCTGGCGCGCGAGCTGGGCGTGGGCCGCAGCACGGTGCGCGAGGCGATTAAGCGCCTTGTTGCCCGCAATATTTTAACGGCGCGGCAGGGCGCGGGCACGTTTGTCTCGGAGAAGAACGGCGTGCCGGAAGACCCGCTCGGACTGACGTTTATGATGGAAGAGGGCTCGGAGAATCTCGCGCTCGACCTGCAGGATATTCGATTGATGCTTGAGCCGGAGACCTGCGCGATCGTTGCGCGCGGCGCAACGCCCGAGCAGATCGACCAGATGCAGGCATACTGCGATGAGGCGACGCGCCTGATCGAAGCGGAGGAGGATTATTCCGCCGCCGACGCAAAGTTCCACCAGTATCTTGCCGAATGCAGCGGAAACCATGTGCTGCCCAATCTCATCCCGATCATCGCCTCGGCGATCGGCGTTGTGATCACGGTGACGAACGATGAGCACCGCTCCCAGAGCGGCATGGAACACCAGCGTATCGTCGACGCCATCCGCCGCCATGACCCGGAGGGGGCAAAGTACAGCATGATCGCGCACCTGAACACCAGCCGCAATTCCATGCTCCATTCTCGGGATAACTGCGCGGCGAAGCGCTGAAAGCGCACCACACCTTGAGTCATCACACAACTAACGCACAGAGATTTCGTATGCCTAACGAAATTTCTGTGCGTTTTTGCAAAATAACTAAAAAAGACACAAAGAAATCAGACGAAATACAGAAAACATTGTGAATTAAATATCAACTATTGACGAACGGAGTTGTCTGATGTATTCTGAATTTGCAAAATACATCAGACAACAGCACAAAGCCATCCACCAACCAATAAACTGACCGTATCCCCGCACACCGCTGGGGCACGCCGGACGACATGAAGGGCACGGCCATCTTCCTTTCCTCCCACGCCTCCGACTATCTCAACGGTGCGGTCATCCCCGTTGACGGCGGCTATCTTGTCAAGTAAAGGCGGGGGGAAGCAATGGCAAAATATCTTGTTTGTGTCAGCGATGAGCGCCATGCGAGCTATGAGATCGAGCGCGCCATTCTGGAAAAGGCCGGTGCAGAGCTGAAGCTCTGCCACTGCGAAAGCGCTGCGGATATCGCCGCACAGTGTGCGGATGCGGACGCCGTACTGCTTGACCTTGCACCTATGACCGCCGAGGCGGTTGCAGGGTTGAGAAAATGCAAGGTCATCAGCCGCTACGGTGTCGGTTTTGAGAATGTCGATCTGGATGCGGCGACCGCCGCAGGCATTCAGGTCACCAATGTTCCCGATTACTGCATGGAGGATGTTTCCGACCATGCGTTGGCGCTGATGCTTTCCTGTCTGCGTCATATCCCGCTGCGCGACCGCGAGGTCCGCGAGGGGAAATGGAACATTCAGGCAGACAGCTTCCGGCTGAAGGGCAAAACGCTCGGTGTCATCGGCGCAGGCCGCATCGCGCGCGCGCTGATCCGCAAGGTCAGCGGCTTCGGTTTTGCCGAGGTCGTGGCATACGATCCCTATATCAGCGCTGAGCAGTTGGCTGAGATCGGCGTGCGCAAGGTGGAAAAGGAGGAGCTGTTCCGCATTTCCGATATCATCTCCCTCCATCTGCACGCCAATGCTGAGACAAACGGCATGATCTGCAAGGAGACGCTTGCACTGATGAAGCCGACGGCGATCCTCATCAACGTCAGCCGCGGTCCGCTCGTCAAGGACGAGGATCTGCTCGACGCGCTGCGCGGACACCGCATTCTTGCGGCGGGGCTTGATACGCATAATCACGAACCGCTCGGCGCGCAGTCGCCCTTCTGCCAGCTTGACAATGTTGTGCTGACCGATCATACGGCCTACTCCACGGCGGAGGGCGTAACGGAACTCAAGACCAAGGCGGCGCAGAACGTTGTGGACGTACTGGAAGGGAGAACTCCTCGCTATCCGGTCAATCACCTGTAATTATTCCATTTGTTTGCCCGAAAAGGGCGGGAGGTAAAAAAATATGACAGCATTAGAAAGACTCTATAACGCGGCAGTGGTGCCCGTCGTCGTGCTCGACGACGCGGCGGATGCGGTGCCGACTGCTAAGGCGCTGCTTGCGGGCGGCGTGGACGTGATGGAGATCACGTTCCGCACGGCGGCAGCCGCCGATTCCATCACGGCAGTCGCCAAGGAATGCCCCGACATGCTCGTGGGCGCGGGCACGGTCATCACGCTCGAGCAGTGCAAGAAGGCGGTCGCGTGCGGCGCGAAGTTCATCGTTTCCCCCGGCTACAGCGATGAGGTCGTGAGCTGGTGCGTGGAGAACAACGTCGCCATCACCCCGGGCTGCGTCACGCCGACCGAGATCATGGCCGCGATGTCCCACGGCCTGAAGGTCGTGAAGTTCTTCCCGGCGAACGTCTACGGCGGCCTGAGCGCAATGAAGGCGCTCTCCGGTCCCTTCGGCGGCATCAAGTTCATCCCCACCGGCGGCGTGAACGACAAGAACCTTGCCGAGTATATCTCCGCGCCGTTCATCCATGCCGTCGGCGGCAGCTGGCTGTGCGCCAAGGCGGACATCGCCGCGCACAACTTCGACAAGATCACGAGCCTCTGCAAGGAGGCGCGCAAGACCGCGCTCGGCTTTGAGATCGCGCACGTCGGCGTGAACGCCGGCGACGCGGAGGAGTCCCTTGCGGTGTGCCGCGCGCTCGACGCGGCCTTCGGCTTCGGCGTGAAGGAGGGCAACAGCTCCAACTTCGCCGGCAGCGGCGTGGAGGTCATGAAGAGCCCCTACCTCGGCAAAAACGGCCACATTGCGGTCAAGACCAATTCCATTCCCCGCGCGGCGGCGGAGCTTGCCAAGAACGGCTTCACGCTTGACGAGTCCACCGCCAAGTACAAGGGCGAGAAGATGGTCGCGGTCTATCTCAAGCAGGAATTCGGCGGCTTTGCCGTGCACCTGCTGCAGAAGTAAGGGAGGAACGAACGATGAAATTTCTGACTTTCGGTGAGATCATGCTGCGCCTGAAGGCGCCCGGACAGGAGTGCTTCTTCCAATCTCCGATGCTCGAGGCCACCTTCGGCGGCGGCGAGGCCAACGTGGCCGTCTCCCTTGCCAACTACGGCGAGGACGCAGCTTTCCTGACGGTCCTGCCCGATAACGCCATCGCGGACGCCTGCAAGGCGGAGCTGCGCCGCTTCGATGTGGATACCAAGCGCATCGTCACCGGCGAGGGCCGCATGGGCATCTACTATCTCGAGGGCGGCGCGAACCAGCGCCCGAGCAAAGTCGTCTACGACCGTGCCTATTCCGCCATCGCGCTGGCCAAGCCCGGCGATATCGACTGGGACAAGGCGTTCGACGGCGTGGAGTGGTTCCACATCACCGGCATCACGCCCGCCATCAGCGAGAGCGCGATGGAGCTTTCCGTTGCGTCCGTCAAGGAGGCGAAGAAGCGCGGCATCACCGTTTCCTGCGACCTCAACTACCGCAAGAACCTCTGGAAGTACGGCAAGAAGGCCAGCGAGGTCATGCGCGAGATCGCAAAGTATGTCGACGTGGCCATCGCCAACGAGGAAGACGTGCAGAAGTCCCTTGAGATCACCGTGGACGATGTGAACGTCGAGTCCGGCGAGCTGGACCGCGCAAAGTACAAGGCGCTCGGCGACAAAGTGCTCGCGGCGTATCCCGATATGAAGATGATCGCCATCACGCTGCGCGAGAGCCACAGTGCCGATTGGAACGGCTGGGCGGCCTGCCTGAACGACGGCAAGGACTTCTACGTTTCCAAGAAGTACGAGATTCGCGACATCGTGGACCGCGTCGGCGGCGGCGACAGCTTTGCCGGCGGCCTGCTCTACGGTCTCAACCACTATGAGGACAAGCAGTCCGCGCTGGAGTTTGCCGTGGCAGCGAGCTGCCTGAAGCACTCGGTCATCGGCGACTTCAACCGCGTGAATGTTTCCGACGTGACCAAGCTCATGGGCGGCGACGGCACCGGCAGAGTGCAGAGGTAAAGCGGATGAGCTGCTTTTACTGCGAAAAGGACGAGCGGCTGCTGGCGCTGATGACGCCGCTGACCGAGCTTCAGTGGTCGGATGTTTATCTTTTCAACGACCAGAAGCACAAGGGACGCTGCGTCGTGGCGCTCAAGGGCCATCACGACGAGATGTTCGAGCTCGATGACGAGCAGCGCAGCGGCTTTTTTGCCGAGGTCTCCCTCGTGGCGCACGCGATCGCGAACTACACGAAGGCGGATAAGATCAACTACGCGATCTACGGCGATATCGTTTCGCATTTCCATGTGCACCTCGTTCCGAAGCATCGGGACGGTTTGCAGTGGGGCGGACCCTTTACCGATACGCTGCCGAAGGTGACGCTGAGCGCGGAAGAATTCAAAGCGGTCGGCGACGGCCTTCTCAGCGAGCTGGAAAAGCTGAAAAAATGATAAAAAAATGGGATGTACCGCGCGGTACATCCCATTTTTTGTCGGTCAGGATCATTCCATATAGGCGCCCTTCATGGGGCTCACGGCATGCTCGGTATAACGCTTGAGCAGGCCTTTTTTGTATTTGGGCGGCTTTGCCTGCCAGCGCGCGCGGCGCGCGGCAAGAATGGCGTCGATCTCGCCAGGCGTTTTTTCCTCGCCCTTCACGCCGACGATCGCCAGCACGCGGCCGGGAACATCGATGCGGATCAGATCGCCCTCTTCCACCAGCGCGATCGGCCCGCCGACAGCAGCCTCGGGGCTGACGTGGCCGATGACCGGGCCGCGGCTTGCACCGGAAAAGCGCCCGTCGGTGATGAGAGCTACGCTGGAAGCGAGCGCCGGGTCTGCGCAGATGGCCTCGCCGGTATAGAACATCTCGGGCATCCCGCTGCCGCGCGGACCCTCATAGCGGATAAAGACCGCGTCGCCGGGGCGGACGTCGCCGTGCAGCACGGCCGCGATGCACGCTTCCTCGCTGTCGTAGGGCTTTGCTCGCAGCGTGACCTGAAACATCTCTTTGGGGCAGGCGGTGTGCTTGATGACGCAGCCCTCGGGGGCGAGGTTGCCCTTGAGAATGGCAATGCTGCCGTCTGTGCCCTTGGCGTTTTCGAACGTGCGGATGATATCGGTGCGCAGCGGCCTGCGGCTCAGATGTGCGGTTTTTTCGCGCAGCAGCTCGTCGCAGTGCTCGTAAAAGCTGCTCTTTTTCAGCGCATCCAGATTGTCGCCAAGCGTTTTCCCAGTCACCGTCATTGCGTCGAGGTGCAGCATGGAGCGGATCTCCTCCATCACGCGGGGGACGCCGCCGGCATAGTAGAAATACTGCGCGGGCCAGTCGCCGGAGGGACGGATGTTGAGCAGATAGTGCGCCCCGCGGTGCATCCGGTCGAAGGTGTCAGCATCGATCTCGATGCCGAATTCGTGCGCGATGGCGGGCAGGTGCATCGTCGCGTTGGTGGAGCCGGAGATCGCGGCATGGACCATGACGGCGTTTTCAAAGCTTTCTTTGGTCACGATGTCCTGCGCGCGGATGCCTTGCTCCAGCAGCTTGAGCAGCTGGACGCCCGCATCGTAAGCGGCCTTTTTCAGCTCCGGGGCGGTGGCGGGCATCAGCGCGGTGCCAGGCAGCATCAGCCCGAGGGCCTCGGCCATGATCTGCATGGTGGAGGCTGTGCCCATAAAGGAGCACGCGCCGCAGCTGGGGCAGGCGTTGTGCTTATAATAGCGCAGCTGCTGGCCGGAGATGACGCCGGTTTTTTCCCATGCGTCGAATTTGCCGATCTGCTCGAGCGTCAAGAGCTCGTTGATCGCGCAGGCAGGGTCCTGCACGGTGTATTCCTCCGGCAGGGGATGGGCTTCCATGACGCCGCCGGTGACGACGATGGCGCTCATTTCCTTGAGCCGCCCGATGCTCATCAGCATGGCGGGAACGGCCTTGTCGCAGCTTGCGATGAATATGCCGCCGTCAAATCCGCTTGCGTTCGCCTGCGCCTCCACCAGATCGACGATGGCTTCACGGTGGGCGAGGGAGTAATTGATGCCGTCGTGTCCCTGTGCGATCCCGTCGCACAGATCGGTGGCAAAATAGCGGGCGGCTTTGCCGCCGTGCTCGTTGACCGCCTGCACGGCCTGTCTTACAAATTGATCGAGATGCGCGCTGCCGGGATGGCTGTCGCCAAAGGTGCTCTCCACCATGATCTGGGGTTTGCTCAGATCATCAATCGTCCATCCCATGCCGATCTTCAGCGGATCGCTCTCTGGTGCAAGTGCGCGTACCTGCTGAGAATGTAATTCCATTATAGACCCCTCTCCGTACAATTTGTCATTTTGAAGCGAAAATCATCAGATGATTTCTTGACATATTATAACGAAGTATGCCGAGGCTGACAAGTAAAAATAGTGTGATTTTGCGCATCCGGAAGAGGAGAGCTTTTGAGACGCTGTGTGCCGGAGGGTGAAAGAGAGCAGATCATGCTGGTGTCAGTCGGCGGCGTCGGTGCAGTAAAAAACGTAACGCTCGGCGTGTTCAACAGTGAGAGACTCCAATACGAATCGCAACAATTTAGCGTAAGTGTTTGAGAGTATAAGGGAAGGGACGAATGGAACTGCTCTGCAGTACGGCTATGCAATACTACATCATCTGCAAGGTCAGGTGTAGTATGCGTAGTCCTGAGACAACAATAAAGCCGTGCGAGGACAATCGGACGAAATGGGTTCGACTCACAGAATAAGGAATTATTATAGCGAGGAGGGTTAGACACTCGAAACATAAAAAATATACATTTCAGATAATAGGACGGGAAGTAGATCTGTCCTTAGAGAGAATTATTTCTTAGTGTCCGGCAGCAGCTTTTGCTTTATGATGAAATAGTAGGCTGTCAGAACAATCGTGCGAGGAGTATTCCCTTGAGTAAAATCAATGGCCTTCATCGTTTGAACTATATGGAACACTCCTACGAGTTTGAATTGTTTTCGATTTTTGGACATGACACCGCTAAGATCAGGAGTAGGTAGCGAGCTTCTGACGAAAGAGGCATGTCCTGTGCGGCAGCTAAAATTCAGCCTTATTTTTAGCCTTTCTGCATTGATACGAGATAAGATTACCTAACATGAGATGGCAATAAAATCGCATGACTTCCCCACATTATGGTACCGGTTGGCATAGGCAGGGACAATCTAAAACGCCTT
>ERZ827150.3694-NODE-3694-length-14402-cov-3.337771_pt1 | contig 14402 bp, 12 predicted proteins | sample MGYA00519779_ERZ827150 | MGnify/ENA primary metagenome ERZ827150 (study PRJEB31778, sample SAMEA3449267) | human gut metagenome | biome: human gut; feature: human-associated habitat; material: faeces | place: United Kingdom | collected 2010/2012 ...
CGAAGAGCTCCATAGTTCCAAGGATATCGAAGACCGGTGCATTTGCTACGCGAACCGCTATTTCGATCTACGGGGGCAATTGAAGCGGCAATTCCAGAACCGGACGCTAGGAATAGACGATGATTATCAAAAACATTACCGGCTGCAGAAGCGTATCCGAATGGCTCTGCATCGGTCTGCGGAATTTACTTCGCTACAACCCTTGGAAAAAGAACTTGACGATAAGCTGCAACAGGTCTTCGAGGGGTCACTCCTAGTCACGGCATGATAACTACAGTATAGTTACGGAGGATAGAGTTCGAAATGGGAAATTTGGTCCGAAATCTCTCCGCTGTCTCCGTTGGAGTTTGTTTCGGTGAAGTTGTTCGCCGGAGGCGAGAAAGTCGCATAGGATCGCTAAAAAAGGCCTCGTGGGGATAGGCAAACATTGTGGACAATTCGATGAAGAACCGTCAGATCAAATCCTGGTTATTAAATTATGTCAGACAGAAGGACTGATTATCTCATTGTATAGTCTTTCAAGGCGTTCTTCGCAAATAGTCTTTCGGAGTTCACATTCCCAAACGATGATCACTTTCCAGCCAAGTGCTTCTAGCTTTTGCCTGTTTTTGGCGTCTCTATCTTTATTGCGATTGAATTTTGCCTCCCAAAATTCAACTCTGATTTTGGGCATAGAAAAATGAGCACATTCATGTTTATGCCAAAAGCATCCATGTACAAATATGATCGTGCGATATTTCGGTAACACTATGTCGGGCTGGCCGGGGTATCGCCGATCATTTTTTCTGAAACGCAATCCGCGAGAAAAAAGATATTTACGAACGATGATTTCGGGCCTCGTGTCTTTCCCCTTATTTCGTGACATAACATAGCTTACGACTTCCTTGGGACGTTCCCCTTTTGTCATTTTATGTCATCTTTTTATTTATTCTGCAAATTCGGTCGCGAGCCGATCGCTCAATTCCGATAACGACTTTATTAAACCGAGATTGCTATACTCAAAATTACGCGTAAGGCTATTCCATTGCATGAACCCAAGCATATGTTCACAAGGTTTGCCGTCAACTATGGTTCGAATGTCGGATATATGGCGCTCCGTATGCAACATTTGCGTCAAACGCGGGCTGCCGCCATTATCGATGTTGACAAGTAATCCATATTTCGCGCCCGATACAAGACAGTAGCCTACGAGCTGAGACCACTCTTTTAAACCGGCGCTTTTCACGAGTTTAATCTCAAGAATGAGAAGTTCAAACTTTATGCGGTTTGTGATTAGGGCGAATATGTCAAGACTTAGCGGGGGAACCTGTTCGGCGAATCTTGCGGCGCAAGCACATTCAGCGGGATGTTCTGCAATGATCCGGCGAAGGTTGGTTTTCAATTCTCCGATTCCCCAATAGACATGTAATTCTTGGCGATTACTTGCTAAAAAGTTGCTTCTCAATTGGGCTTCGATGAAACCCTGTATCTCCGGATAATACGATACTTCGTTATGCATCCCTTAAATCTGTTTCGGTTATTGGGCGAATATGTAATTTATATTCATTAGCCGGATCGATCGAAACAAGTTTTTTATATACTTTAGGATTTTGCGCACCGACTAATGCTCCTCGACTGTCGCCGATGATCACTAAAGGCGTCAGTAGGTCAGGTTTACGTATTTCGACCGTCAAATCGGGATCGTTTGATATATGGCGCTCAATGAGTTTCTTGTACTTACCCTTTGGGCGGGCTCCTCTAACCTCATCATTGTTCGCTATGACATAGGCTATACCTTGCATGATCTCGGTTAAAGGGTAGCCGCTATTCTCATCGTTCCCATACAATAATGAGTTATTGTCAGATTGGAATTTCTCGTAAAGCGTTTTAACTCGAATCCTTGATGTCGTATAATCTCGATTCGCCAATAACGGTTCATTGTGTACGAGCTCTTCAATGCGTTCTCTATTATCTTTACATAGTATGGGGAAAGGAGTTATCAAGTCTCCCGCTTTTGAGAATAAACTTTTGATCGCATCATATGGTGCGTGTTCGCATCCCAAGACGGCACATACATGCCGATTATGCATGTAATGTCCGCAACGGATATATTCGGGCAACACTTTATCGCTTTCCGCTGAATGGACGCATGACGGTGTCGCCCTAACCTCACGATTAGGACAAGGAGTAGCATCATGCGGCCGTTGTTGTCGTCGAAGGTTCTCTTGCGATGATTTTGCCTTCGTTTTGAAGGCGAACGCGCCGAAATCTGCATATTGATCAAGTTGTATACGCAGCTTAAACCCTTTGCGCCAACGTTTATCATATGGATTTTTCGTACAATGGAAATTGGGGTGATTCCACAAGATTTGATCAGGGAAACAGTTTACGCTATATAGAAGACGGCACAGATCACATACAAAAGAAAAATTGAATCCATTTAATTCGAAAGATAAAATTTGTATTTCTTCCGTAAAGCGTCTGTGATTAGGATTCGTACTCCCAATAGTATCGGCAAGTCCGGCTATGAAACGGCGTTTAAGGTTGTCATCGACCAAATCGGCAACGATTTTGCCGATAGATGCGTTCTGTCGCAATTCTCCTTCACACTCAATGCCGTATGACGATAAGTCTGCTTTGAGTTCCGATAGGTCGCCCTCACATAGAACACTCCAAATGCCGCTTGGAGGCGTTTCATAACTGACGATGATATTATATACACCCTTGAACAGCGGGCTTAAAAAACCCATAATATCCCTCGATATTTCGCTCGCTCTCTGGGGGTTTTGTTCGTATGAGCCCCATTGTTTGTATGGCAACCTAATCCTAAAAGTGTCCTCTACGTTGCCCCAGATGCCGCCACCGATTATTAGGCCGAAAAGATATGCTTTATCCGTATTCATAGAGGTTTGCGATGTCATTTGGCATTAAAAACTTGATCCATAATCGCAGATGCAATGTTTTGGGCCAATGTCACGGGAACTGCGTTCCCTATAACTTTATACATGGCCGTAATGTTTTTCGGAGAGTCATCGATGAATAGGAAGTTATCGGGGAACGACTGTATCCTTGCGACTTCTCGAATCGTATATCTGCGGTTCTCTGTAGGATGAATGATGCCGCAGTTTTCCGGTTGTGCGGATGCTGTAATCGTTCCGCCGATTTCATTGCGTGAAAAGCGTCTATAAAAGTTCGGGGAACGATATTTTTTCATGTTATCTCGGATTCGTTTGAAACGTGGCGCTAAATGCTCATATGGAACGTCCTTCCAGGAACCTCCTTCCGGTATGTAGGGCAACATTTCAAGTGCTTGCGGCGACAAGGGCCAATCGACTTGATTCGGCAAACCGTCCGGCATGTCAAGGACGTTACCGATGGTTAAGTTGTCTTTGCTCTGTTTTTCCGGGAATTTAAACGTAACGCCCAAATCTTTTCTTACTCCGACAAAAAACACTCTTTGCCTATTTTGCGGAACGCCATAATCCGATGCGTTTAGAAGTTTGTGGACAACGTTGTATCCGACACCCATAGTCGACAAGTCTTCGATTATGACGTCAGCCAAATTACGTCCATCGATATATTTGGTTGAGAGAAGGCCTTTTACGTTTTCAAAAACGATAACCTTCGGCATTTTATTCTGTATGATCCGAAGACATTCTTTATAAAGCATACCTCTCGAATCGTGTACCCCTTTACGATTTCCCGCGTTAGAGAACGGTTGGCATGGGAATCCCGCCGTTAATATATCTCCATCGGGAATTTCGTCTTCACCGACAGTCAATATATCGCGCCCGTCTATTTCGCCGAGGTTGAGGGCGTAAACCGCTTGGGCATCGGTATCGAAATCATTAGCCCAAATAGGCATGAAGCCGGCATTCTTAAAGCCAAGATCAAGGCCGCCGCATCCAGAGAATAACGATATAAGTCGTGGCGCACACTTGGACTTTAGTGCTTTGTGTCTCATTGTAACTGCTTGTTCTTGTGCTTGTGCCTGCATGTTCGATTCGGGAATATAGATTTACTCACTTTACAAATTTAAGAAGAATTTCCATTTTCCTGAAGAAATGTGGAAAATTCTAAAAATATAATATATGCTTGCGGTTGCCTCAGGGGAACATGCCACGAATGTAAAACGAGATAAGAAGGTCGTCTCCCAAATTGCGCCATCACGCGATTGCGATTTTTGCGATACAACTCCATTGCTGGGAAAGAGATCGTCTGTTGTGGTCGCTAAAAATGATGAAAACGAGAGCCGTAGGCAATGATTAAGCAAAAGGTTGAGGTCGAGCCTCCAATGTTCACTATTAATTGAATTTGATTGACTATATTTGCGATGAATCCTAATTAGATGCCTATGGTATAATTGTTTACAAAGCACATATAAAAAGCGTTAGCTTTTATTCTTGTTTTTCGAAATCGCCAATTTCTCAAAGCAATCAAGGGTAAAGTTAATGCTCACGTTGTATTCCGGCGTGGGCTTTACTTATTTGATTGCAAGGTGTTTGGCGATACCCGAAAAACAAATAAAGTTATAGTCCACGCTTTTTATTGGTTAGCAACTCATTCACCGGTTTGGACTAGCCGGATTAACCAATAAAACTGAACCTTATGAGATCGCAATTCACCTGGCTCGCCATGCTAATATCGAGCAGCCTATTCAGTTGCAGCAGCAACCCATCTCCTGACCCGACGCCCCCTGATCCCGGCAAAATGCCGTTGACCATTCAAGGAGGCATCGCTCCCTACACGAAAGCATCGGATGCCGGATTCGACAACGGGGATGCCGTGGGTATTTATGTGGTCGATTATAGCAATCCGACAACTCCGGGCGTATTGCAGGCCTCCGGAAATCATGCAACGAACAATAAGCATGTCTACAATACCTCGGATAACAGTTGGAAACCGGGTGCCGGTCAACAAATCTACTGGAATGATGAAACGACTAAAGTAGATATTTATGGTTGTTATCCGTACCATGAGGGGACGGCAGTACAGTATAGTGCTTCCGTGCAGGCGGATCAAAGTACACCCGCCAATTATGCGGCCAGCGATTTTATGTGGGCCAAGAAAGCCGGGGTCGCACCGCAAACGACACCGATACCGCTCGATTTCGGGCATAAAATGAGTAAGTTGGTCATCACGCTTATCGCGGGCGATGGGTTTACTGTAGACGAGTTTGCGGCAGCTTCCAAAGCAGTACGGCTGTACGGTGTCAACCTAAAAGCCGAGATCAATATTGCAACCGGAGAAGCATCGGTTAAGGATAGCTATTCGGTCGTTGAGGCCATCACGCCTTATCAGGACGGCAATGCCTATAAAGCTATCATTGCTCCTCAAACCATTCCGGCTAACGGGCTGACGATAGAAGCGATGGTTAACGGCATTTCGTATATCAGCCAGACTGCATTTACTTTTATCTCGAACAAACAGCATAACCTGGAGATCACGATCAACAAACAGGAAAAATCTCCTGCAAAAATGAATTTTACAGCGAACCGTGTCACTCCGTGGGAACCGGATAACGTATCGCACACCGCGACAGCCTATCTGCAATCGGAACGGAACGCTTTAATGGCATTGTATAACGCCACAAACGGGGATCAGTGGAAAACCCGCACCGGATGGGGGACTCTACAACCTCTGGATCAGTGGCATGGTGTTACAACGGATGCAGGAGGACATGTGGTAGAGCTTAATTTGAACAATAATCAGTTGGACGGTTCCATTCCCGCCTCCATCGCGCAATTATCTCAGCTCAGTCGCTTAAACTTACAAGACAATCAATTGTCGGGCGAATTGCCGATAGAAATCAGCAATATGACCCACTTGCAATCAATTTCTCTCGGTAATAATCAGTTAAGCGGAACGATCCCCGCAAGTATATGGTTAATGCCGAGTTTAACAAGCATATTTATACAAAACAACCGATTTACGGGCGATATTCCGGAAGAGGCCCGCAATAAGTATTATTGGACGACACAGATTTCCCCTCCGAGCGAAGTGGTTTTCCCGCAACAGGAAGGATATGGATTCAACAGCAAGACCGCAACGGACAATGTTGCTGAGAGAAATGCTTTGATTGCATTTTACAATGCCATAGGGAAAGATAATTGGGGAGGGCGCTCAGACAATTGGTGTTCTGCAAAACCGTTGGAAGAATGGTACGGGGTAGGAGTCAATAGCAAAGGTGTGAATCGAATATACCTTGCTTACAGAGGACTGGCCGGAGACTTATCCGTAGCCGCAACGAAGTTTGCAGATGCATTGACCGATTATAGCGTATTGTGGTTTTTTGATTGCCGAGGCAACCAAATGACAGGAGGCTTTCCGACAGCACTTGCCCGTTTCCCTAATCTGGAGTATCTCCGCATCTCAGGCAATAGGCTTGCCGGTATAATTTCCCGTGATATACAAAACCATCCCTATTGGAGCAAATGGTCGTATAATTCGCAACAGGCGGGGTATGGATTTACACTTACCAATTAAGGCGTTTACGACAATCATATTGTAACAATGGAGGAAGGGAAAAAGGTGCTATACATCGACATGGACAATGTGCTGGTCGATTTCCAGTCAGGGATAGACGCATTGGAGCCGGAGGAAAAGGAGGCGTATAAAGGAGCCTACGACAATTGCCCGCATATCTTTGCGAAGATGATGCCCGTAAAAGGCGCAATAGAGAGCTTTAAGCGACTTTCCGGGAGTTATGATGTATATGTACTATCGACCTCCCCGTGGGACAATCCTACGGCCCTAAACGACAAATTGGACTGGATCAAGCGGTATTTGGGTGAGGTGGCCTATAAACGGGCCATCTTTACCCACCATAAGCACCTCAATAAAGGCGATTACCTGATCGACGACCGTACCAAAAACGGGGCGGATCGGTTCGAGGGCGAGTTGATCCAATTCGGCAGCGAACGGTTCCCGGATTGGGAAGCTGTTGTAGCCTATCTGTTGTAGGCTGGAACAGTATGCAGAATGAACGAGTTATTATAAGGAAACCATACCGCCGCGGCATATGAAAGGCACCAGCCTTACCTATGTTCTGAAAATTATATGGGAACGCTATGAAAACGGATTAAGTTTCAGACTTTGTGTAATGAATGTGTAATGTTCGAAAAAGAAAAAGGTTAGCCCGAAGAGCTAACCTTTTCATTTACAGTAGTCGGGGTGACAAGATTCGAACTTGCGACCACTCGCCCCCCAGACGAGTACTCTAACCGGGCTGAGCTACACCCCGAGCGACTAAAGTGGTGCAAAGCTACACGTTTTATTTAAAATCTCAAAATTTCGAGCGGGATTATTTTGTTTTCGTCGACGGTTACGCCCTCAGCATCTGATTCGGCCGCAGAATCCGCGCCGTCCCTTTTCATCCGCTTCATAACCTTCCCGCATTTTGCGGCCGACCGGAGGAGAACCGATCGAGCAAACCGGTAAATCCTTATCAACAGAATCAACCTTCGTCTCCGGAAGGGGCGTGCTTGCGGAACGGGTAAGTCACGAAAAACAACAGGTTATTGACCCCAGCATGAAAAAGAAATTTCAGGGTCCCTTTGCGTTTGCGCTCATCGACCATAACCACAGGACGGTAACAGATGCGAAGACGGTTATGCTGCACGTAGACATTCAACAAACGCTCGCTCATATATCCCATTACACGGGCCTGCACCGGATCGTCGGATATCCGGATACGGCGCTCGACCTCTTCGAGCAGGTCGAACAACCACGCCGAATAGGCGTCGAACCGCTCCCGCGGCATCACGAACATATTGAAATGCGACAGCCGGTTCCCGCGAAAAAAGAACCGATCGAAAGCGGGCAGGTAATCCGGGTACTTTTCGCCCAAAACCGTGCGCAACAGGTCCAGATCCTCGCGGATGTGCTGCCGGGAATAGTCGGTATAAAGGTTATACGGATAGTATTTCGGCCGGCCGAGAACGACGTCGTACCGGCGAAACACCCGGTCCATATCCGGGACCGGATGCGCCGAAGCAAAAAACTCGGCGGGAGTCCTGGTTTTGACATTGGCCAGCGACCGGCTGCCGAAATCGAAATAACGCCGGTAGTGACATAACCCGATATAATCGGCATCGGACCGGTTTTTCCAGGCCCAATACTGGGCCGTCAGTTCGCAATAGTTGCGATTCTTGGCGCTGATATTCTCTCCCGAATCGTCACCCGTATAACCCAAATCCTCGCGGGCGATCGCCCTGCCGACCTGCACGGGCAGGTAAGGAGGTTCCGCCAGGCAGGCGTCCCGTTTGTGGGCGCAAACCATTATTACCGTTTTACTCATCAGATTTCCGCATCGAGGACCCGGCGGATCACCTGGTCCATATCATAATATTTATACTCCGCCAACCGGCCGCCGAAAACGACGCCGGGGGTGGCTTCCGCCAATTCCGCGTATTTCCGGTACAGGCTGTTATTCCGCTGGTCGTTCACCGGATAATAAGGTTCGCAACCTTCGCTCCACTGCTGCGGGTACTCCCGGGTGATTACTGTCTTGGGCTGCGTGCCGAATTCGAAATGCTTGTGCTCGATAATCCGGGTATAAGGGACAGCGGCCGACGTATAGTTTACCGCCGCTATACCCTGGTAATTCGGCATATCGAGCGTTTCCTGTTCGAACCGGAGGCTGCGGTATTCGAGCGGCCCGAAACAATACCCGAAATATTCGTCGATCGGTCCCGTAAACACGACGGTACCGGCCATCGCCTCAAGTTCGCTCCGGTGACGGAAGTAGTCCGTATTGCAGCGACATTCGATCCCTTCGAGCAATTTACCGATCAGCTTGTTGTACCCGCCCACGGGAATTTCCTGGTAAGGATCGTTGAAATAGTTGTTATCGTAAGTGAAGCGTACCGGCAGGCGGCGGATAATGAAAGCCGGCAACTCGACGGCCGGACGCCCCCATTGCTTTTCGGTGTAGCCTTTGATCAACAACTCGTAAATATCCTTGCCGACCAGCGAGATCGCTTGCTCTTCGAGGTTCCGGGGCTCTCCGACCGCCCCGGCCTCACGCTGCGAAGCGATTTTCGCCTGTGCTTCGGCGGGTGTCGCGGTTTTCCACAATTGGTAAAACGTGTTCATATTGAAGGGCAGGTTGAAAATCCTACCTTCGTAATTGGCCAGCGGCATGTAGGTAAACCGGTTGAATTCGGTCAGCGTACGGACAAAATCCCAAACCTCGCGGTCGGCAGTGTGGAAAATATGCGGACCGTATTTGTGCACGCGGATACCTTCGATCTCCTCGCAATAAAGGTTACCGCCCGGATGCGGACGGCGGTCGACCACCAGCGAGGATTTTCCCCGCTGACGGGCCCTATAGGCAAAAGCTGCCCCGTAAAGTCCGGCCCCGACAATCAAATAATCGTATTGCTTCACCATAATAGTTGACTGACAAATATATTTGCCCGCCTAAATGTACAGCTTTCCCGGCGAACGGCAAAACGGGGCACTACCCGGCGCATCCGCTAAATCGATTAAATAGAATATATCCCGCAATATTTTTTCTAAAAATCCGCTATCTTTGAAAAATACTACAACTACCCGAACTCAGCCACATAGCTATCACCTTACACTCATAAAAGCCTGAAACAAATGAAAACCAAGCATTTGCTCTCCCTGTTGCTGGCCGGACTGTGCACCGGTACACTCAGTGCCCAGAATTACCCGTGGTACACGCAGGGAGACTTCGCTCCGCAAAAGCGCATCGAATTCAAAATCACCAATCCCACGAACTTGGAGGTCAAAGATGCTCCGGTAATTATCAAGCGCGAAGGGTTCCCGATGCCCGACCTGCACGAAATGATGATCACCATAGTCGACCCGCAGGGCACACCACGTCCCGCCCCGTCGGATTCGGTCCTCAATGTTCAGGGCGGCCACCAACTGCGCGCCGAATCGAACGGCCGGATGCTGTTCCACCAACTCGACGACCTGGACAAAGACGGCATCTGGGACGAACTCTTCTTCCAGGTCGATTTGAAGCCCAAGGAGACGCGCACGATTTACATTTACCTCGGAGAAAACATCCGCGGCTGGAACAAGCACGGCACCCACGCCAACATCGCCAGCTACTGCCGCCACATCATGCCTTTCTGGGAGACCGGCGAGGTGGGTTGGAAGATCTGGTTCGCCAACAGCGTCGATGCTTACGGCAAACGCAAACCGCAGTTGGTATCCCCGGTTCTTTACGGAGAAAACGTCGACGGTTACGGCATTGCGAACATCAATCACGACTACGGATCGGACATTCAGGAAGTAGCCCCGTCGTTCGGAGCCAGCGCCATCTGCCTATTCGAGAACCCCGACAAACCGGACTCGATCTCGATGCCGCGCAAAACCCCGACCAAACAGAAACTCGCCCCCGAGTCGCTGTGGAACGCCGGACAGATTTCCGACACCCGTTATGCGTATGACGTAATCGTGAACGGCCCGCTGCGCTCGATGATCAAGATCAAAGGCATGAACTGGAATACCGGCAACGGTTTCTATGAATACGAACAGTATTACACCGCCTATGCAAACCAGAATTACTGCCGGTCGAAAGTGCATTTCAACAAATTCTTTCCCACCCGTGACGGTGTGCTGATGGGCTGCGGCATGCGCAAGAAACCGCAGGAGGACAACTTCATCCAGAAGGGCGGCATCATCATCTCGTCGGGCCCGGAAGAGGTGCGTGACCCCGAAAAAATCGACCAGCGCGAGAATATCGTCGTGGATTTCATCGGCGGGGCGATCGTCGTGAAAGACCGCTATAAGCCACAATACCAATATATTCCATATTACGAAGGGAACCATACTTTCCGCGTAACGCCCGACGAGGACAACACGTTCGAATACATGGTCTGCACGGCCTGGAGCGAGGGAACGAAACTGAGAAACAAAACCGACTTCAACAAATACGTCGAAGAGCAGGCCGTCCAGTTCAACAACCCGATCGCCTATAAATTCGTCAAGATCGAAGGCAAATAAGTCCCGGCAGAGCGGTTGCGGGACAATAAAATTCCCACCATTCGAGCTGCAAGACATTTTTGTCGATCCAGAGAGCCTCTTTTCAGGAGGCTCTTTTTTAGGGCCCGGTCCAAATGCAGGCATGCAACCGGCTCGGCCCCGTCAGGCAAGGAACCAGGCAAAATGCCGAATGAAATTATTTTCGTATCTTCGGTCCCGGAGTTGGGCGGATCAACTCCGATAACGAATTTTCCTGAAATGAAACTTTTATTTACCTGTATCGCCGCATTGCTGACGCTCTCTGCAGGCAATGCATTAGCTCAGGCCGACCTGAGCCGGCTCGCGGATCACCCGCGCTTATTGTTGCCCAAAGGCGCCGAAAAAAAGTTGCTCAAACAGATTAACCGCGATGAGGTCTGGAAGGAAATCCACACTGCGACACTGGGCGAAGCCGACCGGATCATCACCCTCCCGGTCAACGAACGGATCAAAACAGGCATGCGCCTGTTAGCGGTCTCGCGCGAAAACCTGCGCCGGATCTTCATCTTAAGCTACGCCTACCGGATGACCGGGCAGGAGAAATACCTCGTGCGGGCCGAGCAGGAAATGCTCAAAGCCGCTTCGTTTTCGGATTGGAATCCCAGCCATTTCCTCGATGTGGGAGAGATGACGATGGCCCTCGGCATCGGTTACGACTGGCTCTACCCGGCCCTTTCGGAAGCTTCGCGCAGGACCATCCGCGAAGCGATTGTCGAAAAAGGGTTCAAGCCTTCATACGACACCGCTTACAACTGGTTCGTCGATGCCGAGCACAACTGGAATCAGGTCTGCAACGGAGGTCTGGCCTTCGGGGCGATCGCCGTCGCCGAGTCGGAGCCGGAATGGGCCCAAAAGATTATCGACCGCGCGATCGACAAAGTCCGGTTGCCGATGCGCCATTATGCCCCGGACGGAGCCTATCCCGAAGGGCCCGGCTACTGGGGCTACGGCACTCTGTTCAATGTATTGCTGATCGGCGGCCTCGAAAGCACATTCGGCACCGACTACGGTTTAAGCCAGATGCCGGGGTTCATGCAGACCGGAACCTACGAAATGCAAATGGTCAGCCCGCTCATCAAACATTTCAACTACATGGATAACAGCTACGAGCCCGAATCGTCATCGGCCCCGTTCTGGTTCTACAGCAAGACGCAGGACCCGTCGGTACTCTGCCAGCAGGTGTCTATTTTGCAGCGCGACACAGCGAAGAAATACCTGAAGGACCGCGTGCTTCCGGCCATGCTGATCTGGGGGGCAGGCGCACCGATGGAAAAAGCCGTCGCTCCGCAAGAGACGTTCTGGGCCGGACGCGGCAATACACCGGTGTGCGTCATGCGTTCGGGGTGGGGAGATCCGAACGCCCGGTTCGTCGGCGTGAAATTGGGTTCGCCAAGTATCAACCACGGACACATGGATGTGGGTAGCTTCGTGTTCGAAGCCGACGGCGTTCGCTGGGCTATCGACCTCGGCAGCGAAGATTACAACACGACCGAAACCCGCGGCGTCGACCTGTGGAACATGGCCCAGCAGTCGCAACGCTGGGATGTATTCCGGTACAACAACCGTTCGCACAACACGCTTACGTTCAATGATAAATTGCAACGGGTAAACGGCTCGGCACAAATCATCGAATCGGATTCCGCCACTGCACGCCGATTCGTCAAAACGGATCTGACACCGGTCTACGCCGGGCAGGTCGATAAAGTCGAGCGAACCATATCTCTGGTCGATAACGATTACCTTTTGATCGAAGACGAAATCACGGCCGGAAAAAACTATACGCGGATGCGCTGGACGTTAATGACCCGCGCCACTCCCAAAATTCTGTCCGACAACACCGTAATGCTCGAACAGGACGGCAAGAGATGCCTTCTGAAAATCGAGTCGGAAACACCGATCGTTTGGCGTTTCGAAAAAACTCCCACAGTCAACACATTCGACTCGCCGAATCCCGACGTGACCATGGTCGTGTTCGACACCGACCTGAAGCGCGGGGAGACCCAGTATGTGCGCGCACAGTTGACTCCCATGTCTTCGTTATCACGGGCGTTGGAAGGAAAAACGGGCTGCATCCAGACCAGCGGCCAAACGCCCGGTAACAACGAATAAATCTGATTTATCAAAGAAACATTGACCGATGAAAACTATTGTTTATACGGGCTTGGCCGCCCTCGCCCTTTGTGTAACCGCCGCTTTCTACGCCTGTTCCCCGAAAGAGAGCCCCGTCCAATCCGATTTCGATTTTGCCGGCTCGCAACTGCGCATTGCACTGCAGACGGCCGACAGTATCCGCTCCGCACAGGGCAAAACGCTCGCCGAACTCCCCTCGCCGCGCAACATCGAACCCGACGGTTCGATGCGGTTGGTAGACCCGACAGACTGGTGCAGCGGCTTTTTCCCCGGAGAACTGTGGTACATGTACGAATACACCGGCGACGATTTCTGGAAACAGCAGGCCGAAGCCTATACCGGAGCCCTCGAAAGCCAGCAAACGAACCGGGGTACGCACGATATCGGCTTTATGATGTACTGCAGTTACGGCAACGGGGAGCGTCTCGCGCCGAACGACCGCTACAAAGAGGTGCTGCTCGAAAGCGCCCGCTCGCTCGCTTCGCGCTTCAATCCCACCACCGGTTGCATTCGCTCGTGGGATAACTGGGGCCCGGACTTCCCGTGGCAGTATCCGGTCATCATCGACAATATGATGAACCTGGAGCTGCTCTTCTGGGCTGCACGCGAGAGCGGCGATTCGACCTTCTATAAAATCGCGGTCACGCATGCCGATACGACGATGAAAAACCATTTCCGTCCCGATTACAGTTCGTTCCATGTCGTGGATTACGACACCCTGTCCGGGAAGGTGCTGGGCCGGCAGACGCACCAGGGCTACGCCGATTCATCGGCATGGGCGCGCGGACAGGCATGGGGACTGTACGGCTATACGGTCTGCTACCGGGAGACGAAGGACCCGAAATACCTCGCACAAGCCGAAAACATCGCCGGACTTATTTTTTCAAACAAGAATATGCCCGAAGACCTGATTCCTTATTGGGATTACGATGCACCGGGTATCCCCGACGAACCGCGCGACGTTTCGGCGGCCACGGTTGCCGCCTCGGCGCTCTACGAACTCTCGACTTTTTCCGCCGACAGCGTGAAATACCGCGCATGGGCCGACCGGATCATCGACACCCTGTCAGCGAATTATCTCGTACAGCCCGGTACCATGCACGGCTTTTTGCTCCGGTCGAGCACCGGACACAAACCGGGGGGAACCGAGATCGACGTCCCGATCGTATATGCCGATTACTATTTCCTTGAGGCCTTGCTGCGCAAACAGCGCCTCGAAAGGGGGAAACCGGTCAACGGATAATCCCTCTACGGAAGCGGGATCTTACAACAAATAAGACCGGAGCCATTCA
>ERZ827150.3709-NODE-3709-length-14366-cov-3.342184_pt1 | contig 14366 bp, 17 predicted proteins | sample MGYA00519779_ERZ827150 | MGnify/ENA primary metagenome ERZ827150 (study PRJEB31778, sample SAMEA3449267) | human gut metagenome | biome: human gut; feature: human-associated habitat; material: faeces | place: United Kingdom | collected 2010/2012 ...
TAAAACATATAATCTATTAACATTAACTCCCCAGGAGTAATATTACAGTTACATTTAAATAGATCTTCTTCATTTATTTTGTATATATCCATTTCATTTTCTATTCCTAAAAGTTCTTTTAAATCTTTACTCCAATTTTCCTCATCTATAATTTTTATATTTCCAACTTCATCTATTTTTAATTTTCCTTCTTTATCTTTTTCACCATACTTATCTATAAGTTTAGCTTTTTCCTTATTAAAAACTTCTAGTTCTCTTTCTATCTTATTTATATTCTTTGCTATTGCATAACTAACTTTTATATTTAAGTCCAAACTTGTTAATTTACTTAATACACCTATGCTATTAACTATTTTTTCATTTTTAATTATCATAATTAATCCTTACCCTTCTACTTTTTCTTTATCTGAACCTTTATCACTTAATTCATCTTCTATCTTATAAACTTCTTTCTCAAATTCTGCTATATCTGCTCTTACTTGTTCTTTATTGGCTTTGTAAAGTTCCTGATTAGTTATATTTTTATTTATATTAGCTCCACTTCCTCCATTTGTAGAAATTGTTGCACTCATATAATCAACTTGCTTTCCCTCTATTTCGCTTGTCCCACTTAAAGTTATATTTTTATTTATTTTTATCATTATCTTTCTTCCTCCTTATTATTTAAAAGTATAATTTGACTTTCTAATGCTTCAATTCTAGTTTGCAATATTCTAAATCTACTTTTTCTATTAAATATTTTTTTTTAAAAACTCAATCATATTTATACCTCTTTCATTAAAAAAATGTCAAAATCAGATACATTATACATATCTAGGTTTATATTTTATAGTTATATCTACACTATCTTTATCTACTGTTATAGTATTTTCTCCTGGTATTAATTTAGGAAATCCCCACATATCTGTATCAGAAAATTTATTTTCTCCATCTACTGTAACTGTTCCTTCCTCACCATTTACAATAAGTTTTTTACTAGCTTTAAGATTTTTTAATATAATTGGATCGTCATCTAATCCTCTTAATGTTAAATCTATTAAATCTATACTTGGAGTTATTTCAACTATTGCTGGAGTTTCTATATTCCCTTTTACATTGATATTTTTAGTTAATGTTCTATTTATAGTTTCATTAACCTCATCTCCATACTCATAACAATCAAAGGTTAAATTAAGATATACCCATTCATCAAACTCAGTATCTTCAACATCACTATCAACTAAATATGCATGAAATTTATTACTTAAATTTTTAAACTTAATATCAACTTCATCAGTTAAATTAGTCATGAAATTGGAAATATTAGTTTTTATTTTATCTCTGTCCTGACCCTCAAATAATATTCTAATAGTCATAGGTTTTAATTTAATTTCACTATTAGTTTGTACAGTTATTAAGTCTCTTTTTTCTTTTTCTATTAATATTTCACTTGGTTTTATAATTTTTTTACTTACACTTGCCCCATATATTTCTACATCTATATTATTTACTATCATACTACTACCTCACTCTTCTTTGTGATATAGCAAGTTCATTTGATACCTTTTTCATAAAAGGATCCATATTTAAATGAACATCCCCCAGATGAAAACTTGCATTTTGTAGACTAGCTGCAATACTTTTAGAAACTTCTGTTGCTATGTTTGAAACTATATTTATTAAATCTGTATTATTTAACCCATTATTAATAGAATTACTATAGTTATTTGTAATATTGCTATTATTTATAAGACTTTGACTCTTATATGTATTAGAATTAAAATAACCATTCTTTAATCCAGCTAGTATTCTTTCTGTTTCTTCATTAGTGTATACTTTTTCTCCTCCACTAAAGTTAAAAATCTCTGGCCCATTATTTCCTGTTAAAATTGCTCTACCATTTTTAACTATTAATTCTCGTCCTTCTTCTGATACAAAAGCCATCCCTGGAGGAGCATAATCTGTTCCACCTGCGAATCCTAGCCATCCTGTGAATTTACTCCAACCTTCTCCAATTTTATTTAGTAATGTATATATTGTTACCGTTTTAGAATTAGGAATATTACTTATTGTAGCATCAACTTCATTTAAATTTGATATAGCTCCACTAGTATCGGTCCTTATTGTTATAGGGGTTCCATTTAGATTTAAAATTCCTTCTTTAGTTCCATCTGCATTATACTTAACATTTTGTAGCGATAAAGCTACCTCTCCATTTTTTGTTACAATTTGATTTGAAGAATTTACTGTCGCACCTTCCATATTATTTAACGCCCCTTGTACCTCTAATGAAGTAGCAGTATATTCTTTTCCCATTTCTTTAGTTTTATTTGCTATCTCCTCAGTATATCCACTAGCACTTCTTGTATAATCATTATATATACCTAAAATCTCTCCAGTATTTTCATCTACTGTTACAGTAATTTGTTGCATCATCTGATCAGTTGTATTGTACATCATATAGGTTCCAGATTCAGTTATTGAATTTAAATTTTCATATTGAGCTGAATGTATTCTTAATAACTCTTGACTTTTTATATCTGCAGCAGTTAATTCATCACCATTAAATTTATTTATATTATCCATAACAATAGGATTTTTCTCATGCAATATAGCTAAATATCCATCATACAGCTCATTATTTTTTTGTAATAACTCTGTTTTCTTAGTTTCTGCAATACTTATTTGTTCTTCAAGAGCTTTTCTATCCTCTCCTGTTGCTTCTTCAAGCTTTTCTTTCATTAATTGTATTTGAGTATCATATCCAGCTGATATTTTTGCTGCTTCTTCATCTCTAATCTTAGCTTTTTCTGAAACTATTTCCTTAGCACCTTCTAAATCAATATTTTTTATTCTCTGTTGAAACTCATTAGTTGCATAAATAATTTCCTCTTTACTTTGTCCTAAATTTTCAAGTTCTATTTGCCTAATTCTTGCATATTTTTCTTCTATTAAAGCAACTTCTCCATCTGTAAGAGTTCTTTTTTCATCTAATGCCCCTTGTTCAATTGCTAATATTTCCTCTTTAAGCTTATTAACTTCGGTTATTTGAGTTTCACTACTCTTATTCATAAACTCAATAACCTTCTTTTCAGATTCATCAATAAGACCATCAGATATAAACATATCTTGCATAGCTTTATTGCTTTCTTCCTGCCTACTTTTTATTGCTTCTATAGCACTTGCACAAACTTTATCTATTTCACTTACAAAGGCTTGTGATTCCTCTTCTGTTATTATTCCATCAAAATTTATTTCTTTTAGTTTAAGTGTAAAGTCATTTATAGCTTTTGTATTTTCATTTACCTTTGCTTGAAACTCTTCACTAATCTTGTCACTAAATTCTTTATATACAACTCCAGATTCCTCTAACTCTTTTCTTGATTTAAAATTTGTTCCATTAAATTTTGCTACAGCTTTTTCTAAAAGACTCATTTCATCTGTTGTATATGAAATTCCTTTTTGCATTAACTTACTATTAGCTGATGCTACAGCCATAGCTCCACCTATAGCTACTATTCCTAATGCAACTCCTGCTGTAACTGGATTTATTAATGAAAATGATGACTTCAATAATCCTGTACTTTTACTTAATAAACTAGATTTATTATCAAGCTCTCCATATTTTACTTTTATTTTTTCTATAGTAGGTGTAAATTTCCCAATAAAATCATTTGCACTACCAAGAAATTTAGTAAACTTTCCTATTCCACTTGTGGTTGTTCCTAATACAGTACCAAACAAAGTAATCCTTACAATATTCTTTTTTGTTCCATCATCCATATTAGAAAGAAAACTTGTAAATGTCTTTACAGCATCAGTTAATGTTGGTATATACTCTTTGGCAAGATCTAGTACTTCTACACCTAAAGGAAGTAAATCATCTCTAACTTCTCTTAAGGATTTTTTAAATTGAAAATCAAAAGTATCTTGTAAACTATCTCCTGCTCTTTCTGTAGCTCCTTCAACATTTGTAAGCCCAGTTGTGACATTAGACATAGCAAGTATAGCATCCTTAGATGAATCTTCCCACATTGTACCAAATAAATTTACCCCTGCAAGATCTTGTTCCAATGGATCCTGCATATTTTTTAATCCTTCTATTGTTTCTTTTAATGCTGCTTTAGCAGTTTCTCCACCTGCTGCAAACTTTCTGGACATCTCATCAGCATTTAATCCCATTAATTGAAACCCTTCAGTTGTTGTTTTACTTCCATCTATTGCTCTTATAGATATTTCTTTTAAAGCATCTGCCATTTTATTTGCATTATATGCTCCTGCATCTAACCCAGCTTTTATATAAGCTAAAGAACTGCTTCCATCTAAGCCAAGTTTCTTGAATTGTGGAGAGTATTCATAAAGTACATCTAATAAATCACCACCACTATTTAATCCTTCTTGAAATCCTCTTGTAATAATATCCAATCCATCTTGAACATTATCTATTATTCCATTTTGTAACATATTATTAAGAGTTCTAGTTATTTCTTCTGATTCAGCTCCAAATAAGGTTTTCATAGTTGAAATCTGTTCTAATGTTTTTTGTTTTTGTTCATTAGTCATAGTTGTTGTAATCCTTAGATTCTGTTGCAATGAGACTAAATCATTAACACAATCATCTAAACTCTCTCCAAAACCATTACTATACACAGATTTAGCTACTTCTCTTAATTTATCAGCCTCTGCTTTTGTTACTCCTAGCTTTCCTTCTAGTCCACTTAAAGCATCTTCTGCTGATTTAGCCATAGCTCCAAGTGCTGTTCCAGCTCCTATTCCTGCAAGTGATATTTTACTTATTCCACTTCCTATGCTCTCTAATTTTTCTCCTGTTTCTTTAAACTTTTTAGTAGTTTCTTCAGTATTCTTTTGAATTTCTTCAATTTTTTTATTGTATTCCTCTACTTTAAAATTATTTATTGCTGAGTTAGTATCATTTATTTCATCTTTTAAATTTTTCATTTCTAACTCAGTTAAATTTATATTTCGAGTTACCTCTTCTAACTGTTGCCTATACTTAGCTAATTGCTTTTCTGTTTTTGATATAGCTATGGAGTTATCACCTTCAGTATTTATTAACTTTTGTAACTCTTCTTCCTTCTTTGAAACTCCTTCTTTGGCTGCATTTAGTTGCTTTTTATAAGCTTCTAACTTTATACTATTAGCTTGATATTTTCTTTCTAATACGGATAACTTAGTCTGTAATCCTTCCAAAGATTTATCAAAATCTTTGCTACCTTTTTCAGCTAACTTATATTCTTTATCTAAATAATTAAGCTCTTTTTTTACATTTTTTATTACTGTAGATGCAGAATCCTTAGCTCCTATGGTTACAATAAGTTGTTCATCTGACATATTTACTCCTTTCTAGCTTATTACTTTCATTTTTATTACTTCTCCCTGTGTTTCTCCTTTTTTATTTTTATTCGGAGTATTATTTCTTTGAGATATAGCTTTATTATGCATATCAAGTTGACTTGAAATTTTTCTAGGAGTAGAGTTCCAAAACTCTTCTTCACTTTTACCTAATATGGTTGTATAAAGATAGAAATTCCAGTCTAAATCTATATCTTCATCACTAGAATTTAGTTTTTTTTAGCGTTTTTAGAAGTATCAGAAGGTAACCTCATTGCTATTAACTCTATTACATCACTTGAATGGTTTAATAGAAAATATAAAATATCTCCCTCTAAAACTTCTTTTCCTAATGGTTTAGTTGGTTCTTCTTTCCTTCTCAATGTACAAGCAATAAACATAGCTATTGCTTCATCATCATATTTAAATAAGTCGCCAACTCCTTTTACAAAAGGCTTATTTGATAATTCTTTATATAAAGCAATGCTTCTCATATCAAATTCCATTACAAACTCTTCATTTTCTATAGTTAATTCCTTGTTTTTTTTTAATAAATTCATATTATCCTCCAATATAAAAAGAGCTAGAATCAACTAGCTCCAAATTATTATTTAAATTCCCAAGCATCTGCACCTTTAGTAGCTGTCTTTTGTGCTTGATCCAACTTAAAGGTAAATCTTGTTGTTGATTCAGGTATTCCTTTAAACTTTTTAGCTCCAGTATCAAATGTAGCACCTTTCACACTTATGTCTGTTACGTTTCCAGTTGTATATCCTGTATATGCAACATCTATTTTTGCTTCTTCATAGAACTTTACTGCTTCAAAGAAACTGTCTAATTTTGCTTTATTGACATTTGGATCAGCTGAATCCATTATATATTCAAAATCTCCATTTATATCATCATTCGTAAAACTTAATCCTACTCCTGAAAACCCTTGTGAAGTATAGTTAATACTTTCACCTTCTGTAGCATTTGAATTGTCTTTTTCATATAGTTTTACGTTATAAAATACAACATTTTCATATGATCCATCATCATAATTCTTTTGAAATAGAACTGCTACTGGTGCAGATTGGTCATTTGGATTTGATGAAGCTCCACCTTGTGAATATTTCTTTCCTTGTAATAGGGCTTTAATTTTTAATGATATTGCTGAAAAGTCTAAATCAATATTAACTGATACTTTTTTCTTCTTATAAATATTTTGCTTATTATCTGCATAGTTAGAGCCTTCTGCATAGTTATATGAATAATTAAAAGCTTCTAAATCTACAATTGCTTCTGGTTTGTTAAATGTTATTTTTCCACTATCATTTTTTTGTGTTGCAATCATACAATTACAGCAACCTGTTAATTTTCTGCTCATATTCTACCTTCTTTCTTTAATATTTTTAAAATTAAAAGACCTTAGTTTCCTAAAGCCTTTTTAAATGTCATTGGAGTATTATAATAAGTTACCTCTTTAATAACTTCTTTTTCTGTTTTCTGAATTTGTCCAGCTTTAAATCCAGCTTTAATCATAGCTTCAAAAACTTTTTCTTTAGTTTTTTCTATATCTTTACTACTGTAAATATTTATTAATACTGTATATTTCCTTGTTTTTTCACTATTATCAGAGTAATATCCAGGTGCTGATATATAGTTATATACTATACATTCACCCTCATTATCCCCTCTTGTAATAAAAAACTTTTGAATATCTATTTCTTTTAAAGCTTCTCTTATAATTTGTTCCAATTTAAAACACCTACTTTATAGTTTGTGAAATTACTTTCTTTATTTCAGATTTCAACTCACTCCTAACACTCTTACCTACATTATTTACTGCATCTTCAAACCATAAAGAATGCATAAAAATATATGGCCCATTTTCTCCAAAATTCCACCCTTTATTCCAGTAACCCCAGTTATGAAACCATAATCCTTTCCATAACTCAAATGGAGCTTCATCATTTTTTAAGCCAATATCTATAAAAACGCTTTTCCCTGCTTTTCTTGCTTCAAATGTTCCAATATAATTTTTTTCTTCATCTGAAAATGATGCTCTTGCTTTAATACCTTCCTCTATTTTCTTAGCTGCATCTTCTACAAGAGTATCTGTTTTTATATTTGATAAATCATCTAATTTTTTTATAACATTATCAAGACCACTAATTTTAATCGCCATTATCCAATAAATTCTGCCTTTATCTCAATATAAATGCATTTTTGCTGAATATTATTGGATGATTTAATGTTATAAATTTTATTATTATAGACTATTCTATCTTTTGAAGTTATTTCTAAGCTTCTACTACCTCTTATATAAAAAGTTTTAATATCTATTCCAGATTTACCACTCATAATATTTTCTTCATCTGTTTTATTAGTTACTATCTTAGCTCTAGTTTTAATTAATTTATTCCATTGCTTTTCAACTGGAATATTATCATTATCAGTACCACTTACACATCTTTGTATCTCAATAGGATGTCTAAATTCATGTGGTTTAATCTCAAATTTATCTATTTTCATAGCTTAATACTCCCTTATACTCTAATTCTAATTGAGTATAGTATGATGTTAATGCTTTATTTTCAGTATCTCTCTCATTATATAAGTCAGTTATGAGTACTCTTTGAACCATCTTATATAGATATTGAATATTTTCATGATTACAAGATTGAATATAATCTTTAGTAATACCTGTAGCACTTTTTATCATAGGTATACTAGTTAATATTAAACTATTTACTAAAGCATCCTCTTCATCATGAAAAATTCTTAACCATTCTTTCATTTCATCCAATGTAATCATGATTCTGTATCTCCTTTATAAAATAATAGAGAGTACCTAAGTACTCCCTATACTTCACCTTCTTTTTCTACTCCAGTATTGGGAGTCCCCTGGCTTTGGGGTTTACTAGGGTGTTACTGAAGCTAATCTGAATGCACTTCTTAATCTAAATTGTATATCATACCAATTTGTAAGTACAAATTGTTCCATTCCTGTATTTACATCCTTGTCTCTATCATATAGAGTATCTGGACTGTAGTTAATTTGTAAGTATCTTAAATCACCTACAATTGGAATTTCGGCTTCATCCATGAATATTACTGGTTTCCCTAATATTTGCTCTGGTTGAGCTCCATATAAAGTAGCATTGCCATTCGCTAAAGCTTCTATCATATCTATATAATCCATATATGTCATTATTACTTTAGCATTTTTTCTATACATTTTAGGAAGATCTGCTATTGCTTTTTTTATTGCTAAATATTTTGATGCTGCATTAACTTCTTTAATTGTATATTTTTTTGATTCTTTTTCATAGAATGACATATGCTTATTAGCATCATCAGCTGTACTAAATAGCATTTTAACCTCTTTATATGCAGCTGCACCCTCTAAAGATGAATCTACTGTTGCAACTAAATTCGCATCACTGCCTAATAGTACTGTTTCAGAAACAATTGCTTTTAATTTACTTTTAAATCTTCCAAACGCTACTATATCACTTTTTGCTTTTACTTCTTTAGCTGTTTCCTCATCTAACACGAAATTATCATCATCACATGAAAATAATAATCTAGGTACTTCTAAATTTGACTCATTTGTTATAAGTATATGTGCTCTTAAGTCATTTTCATATGCAGGTTCAGTTATTATATCAGGTGATGTTGTCTTAGGTATCATATTCTCTCCACCATTTCCTGATGTTCCATTAGTTGATAGTGCATTTAATTTATAAATTCCACCCATAGCTTTAATAGCTTCAGTAACCGCATCTTTATTGCCATTCATAGCATTTCTTATTACTTCTGCTTTGTTCTTTATTGTTTTATCCATTTCTGTCATTCCTTCCGGTTCTTTTTGAGCTTTTAACCTTGCTGCTGCATCATCATCAAATTTCTTTAATTGAGCTTCTATACCTTTTTCTCTTTCTTCTAAGTCCTTTACTAATGCAACTTGATTATTTCTTGCATCTACAGTAGATTTACTATCCATATACATAGCATTTAACTTTTCATTTTCTGTTTTTAAACTAGCTCTTACTCCATCTAACATTTGTTGAATTTGAAATCTGTTCATTTACTAATTCCTCCCTTATTCTAAGTTCCATATTTTACTTTTATTATTTACTCTTTCTATAAGAGCCTTAGTTTCTTCATCCATAAATGGTTTTTCATCACTTTTAGGCTCTTCTGATTGATTTTTTACATTAAAAAAAGCCTTTGGAACATTTTTATATTGTTCTAAGACTTTCTGATCATATTTAGCTACTAATTGAATTTCATCTGTTATTTCATCACAAAGACCATAATCTAAACAATCTTGTGCTGATAACCATGTATCTCCGTTCGATAGCCATAAATCCAATGTCTCTTCATCTAATTTGCCATTAGATCTATCTAAATAAACTTGTTTCATGCTATTATTAATCTTTTCTATAAGATTAGCACATTTTCTATGCTCTTCTTCATCTCCATAGCAACCACCTCTAGCTTTGTGTATCATAACCATAGCATTTTTAGGAATACTTATTTTAGTTCCTGCCATTAAAATTACACTCGCTATGCTTGCTGCCATTCCATCAACATACATATTGACTTTGCATTCTTTTGACTTTCTTTTAAGCATATTGTAAATACTATTTCCTTCAAAAACATCTCCACCTGGAGAATTAATATATACATTTAAGACATTTATATTACCTAATGCATCTAATTCACTTTTAAAACTTTGAGCTGAGTGTGCATAATATCCTCCACCCCATGATGCAATTTCAATATATAAATATAAATCTGCTTCTGTTGAATCATCTGCTTTTGCTTTAAATTCCCAATATTTCTTCTCTGACATACTCATCACCTCCTTTCAATATTAATTCTTTTTAGTATTTAAATCTCTAACCATATCTACTGGAATTAAATCCTTACTAACATAAAATATATCTCCATTCTTTATTGGTGGCATATCTTCTAATGCTCTTATTTCGTCAGCACAAAACCAACTTGAACGGATTCCTTTAAAGTAAAACTCTCCCCTTGTTTTCATATCTGCTCTAGCAAATCCATTAAGAGATAGCTTTACTTTCTCTCCTTCATCTCTATTTGTTATTGGAATACATTTCTTTGTAAACTCTTGTTCATACATTCTAACTATAGGTAATATAGTATCTTTTATATATAATAAATCTTCTACATTTGAAGCCTTTCCTGTTAATTTTCCAGGCATATTATATACTTTTTCTACTCTTTCTACTGTAATTCCCTCTACTGCTGCTACATTAGGATCTATAAATGTACTACTTTTAAGTTCCTGAAACTCCTTTCCATTATCAACATATAAAACTCCATTATCTTTAAATTTATCCATCATTAAGTTATATTGATCTATTGCCTCTTCTGATAATTTAGATTGTAGTTTTATTATTACATTTGCTTTTAATCCATTTTTCATTTGATTTAAGCTAAATTCTTTGACCTCTCTGTCATAATCTATTGTATTTCTTAATACATTCAATGGGCTAATAGGGGTATATCCATCTGTTGTTGTATGATTTACGGCTATTATATGCTCACTATGGACATATACTAAATTCCCATTTTCTCTAACCTCGTAATAAAGCTCTCTACTTTCATTTTCTAATATAGGAACAACATAATCTGGATTAAGCACCCATAACTTTTCAACTTCACCCATATAACCATACTCTTTTATAGCATAAGCAGCACCTTTTGTATTTCTTAATGTTTCCATTAGTCTAATAAATTGAAATGTAGTTTGAAAATTATTAGGTCCATATTCAAATAATCTAGCTAAGCTACTTTCTCTTGGTTTCAATTTTTCGTAGTCTCTATAAACTCCAATAGGCGCACTAGCAATGGCATTACTAAGCATACTAACAGCGCTAAAAATAGTTTCATTTGTAGCTAAATCCTTATTAAAAAATGAAAACCATCTAGAATTTCTATTTATTCTACTCCTATATGGTGTCTTGAAAAAACTTATAATTCTTTTGAAAACTCCCAAACTTTAAACCTCCTTTCTTATTTAAGGTGAATAAAATATATCTATCCCTGCATCTTTTAATACTTTAGTTGCTCTATAATGCGCATTAATTGTAGCAACCATAGGGTCAATTTTTTCTGCTGATTTCTTTTTATCTAGCATTATATACTCTTGTTTATGTTGAATTGCAATTGCATTACTAGCAGCCCAAGAATATAATCCATCTTTTGAGTGTTTTACTTTACCTTCGTATAATTGATCTCTATAATCTTTAGTTGGCTCATTCAATGTAAATGGACCTTGTCTAACCTCAGGGCATATATATCCTTCAAATTCTAAATCATTAATAAACATTGTCGCATTTGCAGGATCATAAGGAATCTCTAATATTTTTATATCAAACTCTTTCTCTATATTTTGAAAATATTCTTTTATATATCCATAATCTATTGTCGCTCCTGGACAAATAGTTAAATGTCCTTCTTCAACCCATAAATCAAATCTATACTTTCCTTCTCTTAATCTTTTTTGATAAGTTTCATCTGGCATCCATGAATGTTGATAAGTATAATAAAATCCATCTCTATAAAATTCAAATGCTATTGATGTTAAGTCTAATTTAGTACTTAAATCTACCCCCATTATGCAAGGTTCTCCTCTAAAATCTTCAAAAGAAAAATCCTCTTCTGCATTTTCCCATTTAGCCATATTCATATAGCCATCTTCTCTATCATCGCACCATACATTCATATTTTTTGTTTTATATGTTCTCATTTTTTCTGGTGCGTCAAGAGCTGTTTTTAATTCTCCTCTAAGCTTATTAACCCCAAACTCTGTTAAAGTAACAATAGGATTAGCTTTTGGCCATACTTTTTCATCTTTAATATCATCTTCTTTATCTAACTCACATATCATAATGAAATATTCATCATTTTCAACATCTTTTATATCTGGGTTAAGTACCTTTGATACGTATTTATATTCAAACATCATAGGACAATTAATATTAGTTCCGGCAGTACTAATTATAACAATAAGTGCATTTGGTCTAGTCATACCAGTATTTAAGTTATCATATATTTCTGATGTTAAATGATCCTTATATTCATCAACAACTGCTAAACTTGGATTATTAGCATTATCAGTATTTTTAGCTTCTCTTGATAAAGGTTTTATAAATGAACCACTTTTTATATGAGTTATTTGTCCATAGCTTGTTTTATATTTTCCTTTAAAAAAATTCTTTTCATAAGGATTTGCTAGATGATATGTTATTTCTCTATATACAATATCAGACCCATCACGATTCCAACCAGTTAAATATATTTCACTATTTCCACCAGTTATAAAACATTCATAACTAGCTATTAAGCTTAGTAACTCTGATTTAGCATTTTTTCTACCAACACTTATAAATGCTTTCTTGTATCTTCTGAAATTTGTTTTTTTATCTTTCCATCCAAATAAATTTCCAGCAATAAATAATTGCCAAGGTACTAACTCTATTCTTTCCCCTTCAACTATTCCTGTTCTATGCTTAAATAATCTTGCCCACTCATAAAAATCTATTAACTCTTCAGCATCAAAGTAATATGGATAACTCTCATCCTTTGACTTTTCTATATCTTTAATAAACCTTTTACAAGCCCAAATATGCTTTTTACAAGCTACTATTCTTTTTTCAACTACATCTACAGCATAATCATAAACAATATTGAAAATTTGTTCTGATGTCATATCCTATTCCCAAATCTCTTTTGTCCTTCTGTCATTTCATTATCATTATCTTTATTGCTTTCTGGTAAAACTAACTTACACCTTGATGATATAGTTAAACCTAAATCTCCTGCTGCTGCTCTTGCTTGTTTAAAAAATTTATCTTGTAAATTAGCATAATCAAAATACTTTTCAGTTATATTCTTCATTTTTAACATTTTACTAGTTACCTTTTGATACTGATATTCTGATATTAAAAAACGAGCTAATGCTGTAACATCTAACTCGCTCATTATTCCAATTTCTTTTAGTTTTGAAGATATATTAATAAATTCCTCCTGTAATTCTCCTGGAAGATAAGAAGGTGGTTCTATATTTTCAGAAGGTGCTTTTACTTCACTATTCTTTCTGTTTTCTATCTCTTTTTTCGTTAAATTTTTCTTACCTTTTGCAACGATCAAATCTATAGGTTCTCTACGTTTAGCCATATTTTCTTACCTCCTTTCAAATTTTTCATTGGGGAATTTTCTGTGATGTAATTTGGCTACGAACTGTTAAAAATTTTTATAAAAATCTAAAGGGTAGGGGGGATATGTCAGATTCTGTGTTTTTCTTCTAATCTTTATCATTATTAATTATATTTTCTACTTTATTCATATACCTAACTCTTACCTCTTCTGTTATATCTTCATCTAATATTAATTCTTTTACTACTTCTATCAAATCTATATACTTTTTATTATTAGTTACATCTAATTCAACTTTCATTTATTAATCACCTTTCCTATCTCTTGCTCTATGGCACTCACCACATAATGATATGAGATTATCTGGATCATATCTTTTATCCCATGCCTTACGTAACTTCTCTATATGATGCACTTCAGTTGCTTCTGTTATAACTTTATTTTTAAGACAATCCTGGCACAAATAATTATCTCTAGCTAAAACATACTCTCTAAGCTTCTTCCACTTCTGAGTCCAATAAAACTTATTGTATTTATTATCTTTATTATGATAACTATTAAAGTTTTTTCTTCTTTCTTTTTCTTTCTTTTCAAACTCTTCTATATGATCATCACAATAAGCACATTCATTTCTAGTTAGTTTATAACATCCTCTATGCTTACATTCTATTAATCTTCTATTGGCCATTAATACCACATCCTATTTGACTTGTCTTATTGCTCCGCCAGTTCCTCTTCTATATGAACTATGACTCATAAGCTCCTTTATATCTTTTTCATTTAAATTAACTTTATTTTCTTTCCTCTTCTTGCTGCTTCTTTTGTTATTTCTATCTCTTTTATTTAACTTTTCA
>ERZ827150.3710-NODE-3710-length-14351-cov-5.031897_pt1 | contig 14351 bp, 9 predicted proteins | sample MGYA00519779_ERZ827150 | MGnify/ENA primary metagenome ERZ827150 (study PRJEB31778, sample SAMEA3449267) | human gut metagenome | biome: human gut; feature: human-associated habitat; material: faeces | place: United Kingdom | collected 2010/2012 ...
CGTAAAAGCAGTTGTTAATCAGGCACTTACTACAAAAGCTACAGATATGGAAGGATTCATGGCTGAAGCTTGGAACGAAGATGCTTCTAAGACAGTTCAGGATGCATTAAATGAAAAAATCTCTGTAATCGGAGAAAAACTGAGCATCAGAAGATTTGAGAAAGTTGCTGCTGACAACGGATGCGTTGTATCTTACATCCACGGCGGCGGACGTATCGGAGTTCTCGTAGTGGCTGATACACACGTTGTGAATGACGACATCAAAGCATGCCTTAAGAATGTAGCTATGCAGGTTGCTGCTATGTCTCCGAAATATGTATCCCGTGATGAAGTTTCTCAGGAATACATGGAGCATGAAAAAGAGATCCTTCTTGCTCAGGCTAAGAAAGAGAACCCGGAGAAACCGGAAAACATCATCGAGAAGATGATCATCGGACGTCTGAACAAAGAGCTCAAAGAGATCTGTCTGCTTGATCAGGTATACGTTCAGGACAGCGACCTTACAGTAGGAAAATACGTTGATAAGGTAGCAAAAGAGAACGGTGCAAACGTTAAAGTTACAAAATTCGTTCGTTTCGAGACTGGTGAAGGAATCGAAAAGAAAGTTGACGACTTCGCAGCAGAAGTTGCAGCTCAGGCTGGAATGTAAGCGTCTAGCACAAGCACGGCGTATATAAAAAGAAATCCTCGACACAAGTTTACTTGTGATCGAGGATTTCTTTTTATATGCATCGTGCGACGCACGTATAGCGAGATGAAGCGAAGCGAAATCGAGCTAAGCGTGCTTGTGCGGATGTCTTGATGCACCTACAATGCACAAGCTGTACCTAGACCAAAACCCCACAAGTTTACTTGTGATCGAGGATTTCTTTTTATATGCATCGTGCGACGTACGTATATAATGCCTAAGAAAAGACTTGACTTTCAGATATTACAAGTGTAAGATTTAAGAAAATAAAAGCGTTGAAAGAAAGTGGTATCTATGAAAAGAAAACGGAAAAAGCAAAACACTCAAAAATCTTACATTTGTAAGATTTTTGGGCTGATAGTAGCTATAACAGTAATTGCTGTTTCAGGAGGTATTTTATTAAAAAGGACTATAACGGAATCACCAGAAAATACACTTATGGAATATATGAACCATATTGAAAAAAAGGAATATGAAGTAATGTATACTATGATAGATTCAGATGAAAAAGTTTATCTGACAAAAGAAGAATACATACAACGAAATTCTAAGATATACGAAGGAATAGAGGTCAGTGACATTAAAATCAGTCATATAGCTGTGAAAGAGAAAAAAGCAGATACAGTTACGCTTTCGTATGAAACATCATGTAATACAATTGCCGGAACAATACAATTTGACAATATGGCGGAACTGAAGAAGACGAAACAGGGATATAAATTAGTATGGCAGGATAGCCTGATTTTTCCAGATTTAGAGAGTGATGATAAAATAAGTGTTACTACATCAAAAGCGGAGAGAGGAGAAATATTAGACCGAGATGGTAAAATGCTTGCAGGAAAAGGAGTAGCAACATCAGTTGGCATTATACCGGGAAAGCTGGAAGACAGGAATGTATCTATTGAAAAAATAGCGGAGTTATTAGAGATAGATGTAGAAACAATAAATAACAAACTCACAGCAAAGTGGGTAAAAGAAGATTCTTTTGTACCAATTGAAACTATTCCGAAAGTAGAAGAAATAGATTTAATGAAAATACAGCCAGAAGAAAAGACACTTGAGGAGCAGGATTGTCAGAATAAACTTTTGGAAATTCCAGGGGTTATGCTATCAGATGTGGAAGTTAGAACCTATGAGTTAGGGGAAGCAGCAGCTCATTTAATTGGTTATGTACAGTCTGTAACAGCAGAAGATTTGGAAAATCATCCAGGGGAAGGATATTCAGCTGAAAGTGTAATCGGAAGATCTGGGGTGGAAAAGTTATACGAAAAGCAATTAAAAGGAAAAGATGGTTGTGATATAAAGATTTTGGATAGTGATGGGGAAGTAAAAGAGGTTCTTGCAAGTATTTTTAAAGAAGATGGTATGGATATAAGATTAACGATAGATTCCGATTTGCAAAAATCATTATACGAGCAGTTTAAAGAAGATCCGGGGTGTTCTGTCGCAATGAATCCTTATACGGGAGAAGTATTGGCTTTGGTAAGTACCCCATCTTATGATAATAATGAATTTATACGGGGCTTATCATCAGAGAAATGGACATCATTAAACGAAGACGAAAAGAAGCCATTATATAATCGTTTTCGTCAAGTATGGTGTCCTGGCTCAACATTTAAACCAGTTGTGGCAGGAATTGGGTTGAAAACGGGAAGCATAGATCCAAAAGAAGATTTTGGAAATGAAGGTTTGGCATGGCAGAAAGATTCGTCTTGGGGATCTTATCAAGTGACAACACTTCATGAATATGAACCGGTTATTATGAAAAATGCAATTATCTATTCTGATAATATTTATTTTGCAAAGGCAGCTCTTAAAATTGGTAGTGAGAATTTTATGAATACTTTAAATGAAATAGGATTTAATCAGGATATGCCGTTTGAGATTGCGATGCAGGAATCAACATATTCCAATACAGATAAAATAGAAACAGAAATACAATTGGCAGATAGTGGTTATGGGCAAGGGCAGATTCTTGTAAATCCATTACATCTGGCAAGTATTTATACTTCATTTTTAAATGAAGGGAATATGATAAAACCGTATTTGAAATACAAAGAAGAAGCATCCGGTGAAACATGGATAGAAAATGCGTTTAGCAAAGAAAATGTAGAAGAAATTATGCAAGGGGTGGAAGGTGTTGTAAATGATCCGGAAGGAACCGGATATGCTGCACATCGTGACGATATTTTGCTGGCTGGAAAAACAGGGACAGCCGAGTTGAAGGCAACGAAAGAAGATACTTCTGGCAAAGAAATCGGGTGGTTTTCGGTGTTTACGGCAGATAAAAGCGTGGACAAACCAATTCTTCTTATCAGTATGGTTGAGAATGTGAAAGGAATCGGTGGAAGTGGTTATGTTGTTAAAAAGGATGCAACCGTATTGGAGGAATATTTTGAAAAATAAAAAATTTTTACGGGGAATTATTACATATGTAAGAAATTTGCGATGATATTGATAGTTCTTATTGTTTTTACAGGGTGCGGACAAAATCGAATTACGGAAAAAGAAGAAAAGAAAGAAACCGTAGAATCTGAAATGAATGCAGAAGTAAAAAAAACAGCGCAAACTTTTCGGTCTGTTTATATGAAGGAGAAGTCGGAGTTAAATACATTAAAGGTGAAAAGAAAAATTATCAATTGTCTGGAAGAAAAAGGATATGCGGCAGTAGATTGTGATAATCAGATTGATATGGTCAATCGTGAAAAAGTAGAAGAATTTTGCAAAGCAGCGGAGAAAGAAGAACAGGCAGCAGTTGATATTGTTGTTGTATTTGATGAAGGGGAAATTATACAATATCATTTAGAGTCAATGAATGGAAAGATAAATGTTCGATTATGTCAGGTTAAATGGAAGGATAATAGCCCACAGGCTAATTATTATGATGAATATGAAGCATATGAGTGGAAATATACAGAAAAAGGATACTTGTTTCTGGAGGAATATCACCCACCGGGATTTGATGGAGCACCGGGTGAAACTGGATTCAGAGTGCAGCCATTAGATAAAACATGCCGGGAATTGAATCGAAAATATGTTATGCCGTTGGGGTATGCACTTAATAATCTGTTGATTACAAATTGGGATAACCAGAATTATACGGAACTTGATTTTTATGATCTTTATGAAAAAATGTATTATATGAAATATGGAAAGCAAGTTCCATATGAAGCAAATTATGGTGGAGTAGAATATGAAGTTCCAGAAGATGAGTTTGAAGAGGTTATAAAGACCTATTTACCATTTAGTAATACTGAGATTGAAAAGGGAACTTTTTATAACTCTGATAATAAAACTTTTAGATACAGACCGCGAGGGTTATATGATTGTGAATTCCCATATGAGCCATATCCGGAAGTTATCTCATATGAAAAATTACAAGATGGAACATTAAAACTTACGATAGAAGCAGTATGGGAAATCAGAATGTTAGATCAGGCAATCACCAGTGAATTGATGATAAAACCTATGGAAGACGGAAGTTTCCAGTATTTATCAAATAAGGTAATCAGTTCAGATCAAAATGCAAATGCAGGGTGGTATATGCCAAGGTTAACAGAAGAAGAGTGGGAAGAGAATTACAGTAATAATTAGGGGGCAATATGAAAAGAAAAAGTATTTTGTTAGTACTTTGTATAGGAATGATTCTGACTTCCTGTGAAAGTAAGATATCGTTAAACAGCACAGATGTAAAAAATGAGAAGAATCAGAAAAACACTACCATGGAAAATCCGGATAAGGGATATAATCTACCAATCGATGAAGACAAGAAAAAGGAAGCTGTGAACGATTGTGAAGAAATTATGGGCATTATCCGAGATATTTATTCTGAATATAATGGAATACAAGAAGCAGATCAGAATACTGCTGAGCAAATGATGAATCGGATGAAAGAAATTATCAAACAAAATGGGAATCCGGTCATTGGTTCCGATCATTATTCTGTTATGGATAATTATCAGAAGATGGAACAATTTTTAAAATCTGCAGAACAAGAAGAAAAAGGAAGTGTAATTTTATATGAAGCAGATACAGATGGTGGAATTACCAGAAAAGAATATAGTTATGATGGAAAAGAAATGAGTGTGATGTCCGCAAAAATGATCTGGAGTGAGGATACAGAGCCTGTACTTACATACATATCGCTATCAAAAATAAAAGAATGGGCATATACTGAAAATGGGAATTTCTGTTATGAATTATGCGTACCTGAACCACCGGAAGTGACAGAGATTGTAGATGGAAGTTGTATTATCCGGGTAAAGCCTTTGAGTGAGGAGTGTCGGGAATATTCAAAAAAATATGTGAGTACGTTCGGCTATCAGGGAAACAATCTGTTATGTTCAAACTGGAATGCGGAGGATATGCAGGGGTTGGATTATAATGGACTTTATGAATATTTTTATCAAATGAAATATGGAGAAAAATTTACTGCAGAAAAAGAGGTTGTGGGAATTCCAGCAGAAGAGTTCGAAAATGTAATTATGACATATCTTCCTGTTACAAAAGAAGAATTGAAAGAATGGGCGGTCTACGATGAACAAAGTAATATGTTTATCTGGGAACGATTGGGATGTGGTAATTATTCACCAACACATTTTGGCTTGTCTTTACCGGAAGTAACAGAAGTCAGGCACAATGAAGATGGAACCATTGTTTTGACAATTCATGCAGTATGTGATTCTGTTGTATGTAATGATGTTGTTATTACACACGAACTTACGATGAAAATTCAGGATGATGGAACGATTCAGTATGTTGGAAACAGGATTTTAGATAATGGTATTGATAATATACCGAGGTATCAGTACCGGTTAGGTAATTTGCAGAATTGATCAGTAGAGAAGAATGAAATAAAGAGAACTGATAACGGGAAATTATGCTATCAGTTCTCTTTATTTATTTCCAAATACCAAGATTAGAAAGTACAGATTCTGTTATTTCGGTAGCCTGACTTCCAGTTGCACCAGAAGAGGATTGAATATTTGTTGCGAAGTAGTAAGTATTATTCGCTGTTTCAATGTATCCGATAAACCAGCCATTGACATCTTTACCATTGACACGCCCGGTTCCTGTTTTCCCGTAAAGAGAACCGGAAGAAGTAGTGGAAAGCAGCAGGGCTTTTTTTACTGCCTGGATATTTTTACTGTCAAAATGAAAATTATTTTGATAGAAATCCTGTAACAATTCCACCTGTTCTATGGGTGATATCTTCAGAGAGAAATCTGTCCAATAGAGATTTAGATTTGTTCCAGTATTCTGATTCCCATAGTTTATTGTCTGTAAAAATGTTCTTACGGCTTCAAAACCTGCCTGTGAATCAATTGCCTGAAAATACCAGTTTACGGAATTATGTATAGCCGAGGTTAAATCTTGATCGGCTTCCCATGAATGAAAAGGATATGGTTCTCCATTCCATGTGAAAGTGGAATGTTCTGGTGTAATAATTCCAGATTCCAAGCCAAGTAATGCATCATATATTTTATAAGTCGAATTCGGTGATACACGTGTGGAAGCATGCTCCATATTATAAATATTCCATTTATCAGCAGACTGATCATATAAAACAAAACTTCCAGTGTAGTCCCCAAAATTGGAAGAAAGATTTAGCTGAGTAATATTCTTTTCGGTTGTGTCAAAATGATAGCCAGTCTGATCAGAAGCATAAACAGAAAGTATGGGAATGCATCCAATGATGATAGTAGAGACGAATATGCATATAAGATATCCACGAATTTTTTGTTTAAAAGTAGGTTGGTGGAATGATGCAATATTTAAAATGCGTCCTTTTAACTGTTTTATATTTCCACTAATTCCCATAGTAAGAGGGAATGGAGACAGAGCTATTGTTTCGGCAAAGTTAATCAGTGTATTTCCATATGACTTGTATTCTGTTTCTTTCAATAATTGTAATACAGCACTGTCGCAGGCAAGTTCCCGTTCCTGCCGTATTCTTTTTAGAAAATACCAGATTAGGGGATTGAACCAGTAGAAAACATTTACTGTATTTATCAAATATCCAATTAGAATATCTTTATGCTTGTAGTGCTGCAGTTCATGAAGAAGCATATATCGAATATCAGTTGAGCTTATAGTTCCAGCGTTAAAATCTGAAATCAAGTGAATTGGAAGATAAATGCGAGGATGCAGGAAACCAGCCAAAACAGGAGATTTCAAAAATGCTGTACTATAAATCGGAATGGTATGCTTGCTGTTCACTTCGTTTAAACATTCTATATAAAGAGCGTTTAGTTCTTCATTTTGAAGAGGTAAAGCAGAACTATGTAAGGCTTTTACTTGTTTTACTGAGCGGTAGAGAAGAAAAAACATTATGAATATACCGATACTCCAGAAAAATACAAGTAATGTGTGAATAAAAGTTGGTATTTGGGTGCTGACAGAGACAGCAAAATCATTTATTTTATCCAAATTATAACCATTACCAGAAAGAAAAGTGGTTTGAATGTCACCATTGGTACTTGAACTGGCTGTCAGCAAATGTCTCCACGATATAGAAGATGGGGCAGAGTTTATCGGTAAAAAGGGAACAATTAGAACGGCAAGAAATATAATCGAAAGATTATATTGCATACGTGCGGATAATTGCCTTTGCAATAAATTTTTTAATCCCAGTAAACTACCTAAAAAAATACAAATGATGGCATTACAGAGTAAAAATCGAAAACTAAAATATATCAAAATATGCTCCTCCCATGGTTAATGATTGGAAAGAAGATTCCGTAAGCTGGCAATGTCTTCTTCAGACAATTTATCATCCTCAATGTAAGAGGCAAGCATAGAAGTGATATTACCATTATAATATCGCTTTAAAAAAGAATTACTTTCCTGCCGAATATATTCGTCTTCCTTGACCAATGGAGTATAGACAAAAACCCGGCTTTGTTTTTCATAGGTTAGTGCTTTTTTAGAAACGAGACGTTTAATCAATGTCTGAATTGTTTTAGGACTCCAACTGGAAATTTGTGTTAATTTTTCAGTAATTTCATTGGTGCTGATTGGTGCGTATTTCCAAACGATTTTCATAACTTCAAATTCAGCTTCTGAAATTTGAGGCAGATTGCTCATGTGATATTCCTCCAAATCTTACGTGTGTAATAAAAATAGTATATATCGGAAAAGGATGGTCTGTCAATGTGTTTAAAATTTACCATTAAATTTCACAGAACAAACATTCGGCTTTGCTCTGTACTTTTTTTCTTCCGAATGCTATACTGGATAAGTAACAATACTAAGAATACAACTACTATTTCTAAAATATCACCGCCAGCCAGAGCGGATCAGGAGAAATCATATGGATCATTTTGAATTAGTATCCGAATACAAACCAACCGGCGATCAGCCTGAAGCGATCAAAGAGCTGGTCGAAGGGTTCAAAGAAGGCAACCAGTGTCAGACACTTCTGGGTGTCACCGGTTCCGGTAAGACATTTACCATGGCAAATGTCATTCAGCAATTAAACAAACCAACGTTGATTATTGCACATAACAAAACGCTTGCAGCGCAGTTATACGGAGAATTTAAGGAGTTTTTCCCGAATAACGCAGTGGAATACTTTGTCTCCTACTACGACTACTACCAGCCCGAAGCCTATGTCCCCTCCACGGATACTTACATTGCCAAGGACTCCGCCATTAACGAGGAAATCGACAGACTCCGGCTCTCAGCTACCGCGGCACTTTCCGAACGGAAAGATGTTATCATCGTGTCAAGTGTATCCTGTATCTATGGAATCGGCAGTCCGAAGGACTATCAGAACATGATGATCTCACTGCGACCGGGGATGGAGAAGGATCGGGATGAGGTGCTGCGGAGTCTGATTGACATGCAGTATGACCGAAACGATATGGATTTTCACCGTGGAACCTTCCGTGTGCGAGGGGATGTGGTGGAGATTATTCCGGCATATGAATCGGATGTGGCGATCCGGGTGGAATTCTTCGGAGATGAGATTGACCGGATCACGGAAGTGGATGTGCTGACCGGGGAGATCCGGAGAGAACTGAATCATATCGCCTTATATCCGGCGTCTCATTATGTTGTGCCGATGGAACGTATCCTGGAGGCCTCCAAGGCCATTGAAAAAGAAATGGAAGAACAGGTGGCGTATTTTAAAAGCGAAGACAAACTTCTCGAGGCACAGAGAATCAGCGAACGGACCAATTTTGATCTGGAAATGATGAAAGAGACAGGTTTTTGTTCCGGTATCGAGAACTATTCCCGGCATCTGGCAGGACTGAAACCGGGAGAACCGCCGTATACACTGATGGATTACTTCGGGGATGACTATCTGATCATGATTGATGAGTCACATATTACGGTGCCACAGGTGCGCGGTATGTATTTTGGTGACCAGTCAAGAAAATCGACGCTGGTGGACTATGGATTCCGTCTTCCGTCGGCAAAAGATAACCGCCCGCTGAATTTTGAGGAATTTGAAGAACGGATCGATCAGGTGCTTTTCGTGTCGGCAACGCCGGGACAATATGAAAAGGATCATGAACTTCTTCGCGCAGAGCAGATTATACGACCGACCGGGCTTCTGGATCCTTATGTGGAAGTGCGCCCGGTGGAGGGGCAGATTGACGATCTGGTAGGAGAAGTCAACAAAGAAGTGGAAAAACATAATAAGATTCTGGTGACAACGCTTACCAAACGAATGGCAGAGGAACTGACCGATTATATGAAAGATCTGGGTATCCGTGTCAAATACCTGCATTCCGATATCGATACGCTGGAACGATCAGAGATTATCCGCGATATGCGTCTGGATGTATTTGATGTGCTGGTGGGTATCAACCTGCTTCGAGAGGGTCTGGATATCCCGGAGATCTCACTGGTGGCGATCCTGGATGCGGACAAGGAAGGATTCCTGCGATCGGAAACTTCTCTGATCCAGACAATCGGCCGTGCAGCAAGAAATGCGGAGGGACATGTCATCATGTATGCAGATGTGATCACAGATTCCATGCGCCGCGCCATCGATGAGACACTTCGAAGAAGAGAATTGCAGGAAACATATAATAAGGAACACGGAATTACACCGAAGACAATCAAAAAGGCAGTCAGAGATCTGATCAGCATATCCAAAGAGGTGGCGAAGACGCAGAAGAAGCTGGAAAAAGATATGGAATCCATGAGCCGAGAGGAACTCGAAGAACTGATCGGAAAAGTACAGAAACAGATGAAAGCGGCAGCAGCCGACCTGAACTTCGAGATGGCCGCCGAACTGCGCGACCAGATGATCGAACTGAAGAAGAATCTGGAAGAACTGGACAGGTAGGAATACAACTCAAAAAATTTGTATATTATATAAAGAAAGAATTTTCTGAAAAAAATGTCCCTGAAATGTGTGAGCGGATATTTACAGCAGAAGATTCTTTCTTTTTATGTACAGGAGTAACTATTCAGTAGGTAGCATTCCGCAAGGTGCTTTTGCATGCTTTTGCCAAAATCCAGAGACATACAAGTCAAAATGCCTTACTGAAGGTGATTAGAAATCCAAGACGAAGAAAAAAACAAAAAATTTCAAAATACCCATTGACAAATAAAAGAGGCAGTGCTATCTTTAAACCATAGATGTTAGCACTCCACTTAAACGAGTGCTAACACAACAAAAAGACAAAGAAGGAGGCAGAGAAGATGCAGGATTTGGATGAAAGAAAACGCAAGATTTTAAAAGCGATTATCCAGACCTATCTGGAAACTGGTGAGCCGGTTGGTTCGAGAACCATTTCCAAGTACACAGATTTGAATCTGAGTTCTGCCACCATTCGAAATGAGATGTCGGATCTGGAAGATCTGGGATACATTGTACAGCCTCACACCTCAGCGGGCAGGATTCCATCGGATCTCGGTTATCGATTATATGTCGATGAACTGATGAAAGAAAAAGATCAGGAAGTTTCCGAGATGAAGGAAATGATGATCGAGAAAACAGATCGGATGGAACGGGTGCTCAAACAGGTGGTCAAGGTGCTCGCATCCAATACGAATTATGCGACACTCATTACCGGTCCTACCTATCATCACAACAAAGTAAAATTCATCCAGTTATCTAAGCTGAACGAAGAACAGCTTCTGGCAGTGATCGTTGTGGAAGGCAACCTGGTAAAGAACCAGATCGTAAATCTGGATGAGACGATCGATGATGAACAGATTCTGAAACTGAACCTGTTATTGAATACACAGCTGAATGGTCTGACGATCGAAGAGATCAGTCTTGGCATGATCACGAAGCTGAAAGAACAGGCAGGTGTCCACAGTGGTGTGGTGAGTACCGTATTAGACGCGGTGGCAGATGCCATTGCAGTGGACGATGAGGAAGTTCCGGTGTATACAAGCGGAGCGACCAACATTTTCAAATATCCGGAACTGGCAGACAGCAGTAAGGCCAGCGAACTGATATCCGCATTTGAGGATAAACAGGAACTGGTTGAGATGATCAAGGATACCGTTTCTGATTCCGGAGAGAATACAGGGATTCAGGTATATATAGGAAATGAAAGCCCGATACAGACCATGAAAGATTGTAGTGTAGTAACCGCATCGTATGATCTGGGAGAGGGAATGAAAGGAACGATAGGAATTATCGGACCGAAGAGAATGGATTATGAAAATGTAGTAGATAATCTGAAAACATTGAAAGTCCAGTTGGACAACATATTCAAAAAGCCGTAGAAAGGTGGAATGTGAGAGATGGCAGAAGAAAATAAAACGACTGCTGAGGAGACAGCCGAAGAGGTAAAAGAAACCGAGGCAGTTGAAGACGAAGTCACCGAAGCAACTCCTGAAACTCAGGCAGGAAGCGAAGAAGTGGAAGAGACCAAAGAGAAAAAACTTTTTGGAAAAAAGAAAAAAGATAAAAAAGATGAAAAAATCGAAGAACTGACCGATCGCGTAAAACGCCAGATGGCCGAGTTCGAAAACTTCAGAAAACGTACCGAAAAAGAAAAAGCAGGTATGTATGCTGTGGGAGCAAAAGATGTGATCGAAAAGATCCTTCCGGTAGTAGATAATTTTGAAAGAGGTCTGGATGTCGCAGAAGACAAAGAAGATCCTTTCGTACAGGGAATGGAAAAAATCTACAAGCAGTTCCTTACCGCACTGGATGGCATGGGAGTAAAAGCCATCGAAGCCGTAGGAAATGAATTCAATCCTGATTTCCATTATGCAGTGATGCATGTGGAAGATGAAACAGTCGGTGAGAACATCATAGTAGAAGAGTTCCAGAAGGGTTACATGTACAAAGACAGTGTAGTCCGCCACAGCATGGTAAAAGTAGCCAACTAACAATTATCAGAATATAGATTAAGATTATAATTCATGAGGAGGAAACAGTCATGGGAAAAATCATTGGTATTGACTTAGGAACAACAAACAGCTGTGTAGCTGTTATGGAAGGTGGAAAACCAACCGTTATCACAAATGCAGAAGGAGCAAGAACAACACCATCTGTAGTAGCATTTACAAAAACAGGAGAAAGACTGGTAGGTGAACCTGCAAAACGTCAGGCAGTAACCAACGCAGATAAAACAGTTTCTTCTATTAAAAGACATATGGGTACTGACTACAAAGTAACCATCGATGACAAAAAATATTCTCCACAGGAGATTTCCGCTATGATCCTGCAGAAGATGAAATCCGATGCAGAAAACTACCTGGGTGAAAAAGTAACAGAAGCAGTTATCACTGTTCCGGCTTACTTCAACGATGCGCAGCGTCAGGCTACCAAAGATGCAGGTAAGATTGCAGGTCTGGATGTAAAACGTATCATCAACGAGCCTACAGCAGCAGCTCTGGCATATGGTCTGGACAACGAACAGGAACAGAAGATCATGGTATACGACTTAGGTGGTGGTACATTTGATGTATCTATCATCGAGATCGGTGATGGTGTTATCGAAGTTCTGTCTACTGCAGGTAACAACCGTCTGGGTGGTGATGACTTCGACCAGAAAGTAGCAGATTACATGCTGGCAGAGTTCAAGAGAACCGAAGGCGTAGACCTGTCTCAGGATAAGATGGCTCTGCAGAGAATCAAAGAAGCAGCAGAGAAAGCGAAAAAAGAACTTTCTTCTTCTACAACAACCAACATCAACCTGCCATTCATCACAGCTACAGCAGAAGGTCCAAAACATTTCGATATGAACCTGACACATGATCTGGTAGAACTGACAGCAGAACCTGTAAGAAGAGCACTGGCAGATGCAGGACTGACCGCTTCTGAACTGAGCAAAGTTCTTCTGGTTGGTGGTTCTACACGTATCCCGGCTGTACAGGATAAAGTAAAACAGCTGACAGGACATGAACCAAGCAAGAGCCTGAACCCGGATGAGTGCGTAGCTCTGGGAGCTTCCGTACAGGGTGGTAAACTGGCAGGCGATGCCGGTGCCGGCGATATCCTGCTTCTGGATGTAACTCCACTGTCACTGTCTATTGAGACAATGGGTGGTATCGCAACCAGACTGATCGAGAGAAATACAACCATCCCGACCAAGAAGAGCCAGATCTTCTCCACAGCAGCAGATAACCAGACAGCCGTAGACATTAACGTCGTACAGGGTGAGAGACAGTTTGCGAAAGATAACAAATCTCTTGGTCAGTTCCGTCTGGATGGAATCCCGCCAGCAAGAAGAGGTGTTCCGCAGATTGAAGTAACTTTTGATATTGATGCCAACGGTATCGTAAATGTATCTGCAAAAGACCTGGGAACAGGAAAAGAACAGCACATTACTATCACAGCTGGTTCCAATATGTCTGATTCCGATATCGACAAAGCAGTAAAAGAAGCTGCTGAGTACGAAGCACAGGATAAGAAACGTAAAGAAGCAATCGATACAAGAAACGAAGCAGACGCTATGGTATTCCAGACAGAGAAGGCAATCAAAGAGGTTGGCGACAAAGTCGATGCTACAGAGAAGGCAGCTGTAGAGGCTGACGTTCAGGCACTGAAAGATATCCTTGCAAAATGCACAAATCCTGATGAGGTTACAGATTCAGAAGATGTTAAGTCAGCAGCTTCTGTAGCTACAAGAATTTTAGGATTCGTTAATGCGCCTTCACTTATGCAGAGAGTTGTTGCAAAATGTGTTGATGCACAGGTTAATCTTGAGGCATATGACAAGAACAGAAAGGCAATATACGAAGGACTTACAAGGTTAGGCTTTGAGTGTGTAAAGCCAGAGGGTGCTTTCTATCTTTTCGTAAAGTCACCTGTTGAAGATGAAACTGTTTTCTGTGAGGCAGCCAAGAAACACAATATCCTTATGGTTCCTGCGTCATCATTTGGATGCCCTGGATATGTTAGAATTGCATACTGTGTATCTTATGCTGATATTATACAGGATTTCAATATCGCTGTCAACGGTATTCCCAATGTTTTTTCGAAAAAAACACGCATTTTCGAACGACTTTCATTCAAACATATTTGATTCGCAAAATCGTCACTTTTCCGACACACAACAACAAAAGGCTCAATATCAACCCTCGGAAGAAAGAATCCGCCGTTGATATTGAGCCTTGCCTGTTTCCGGAACGTTGAGTACGTCTCGGTGATTAAGTTTTATTTCTTTTCGGAAGTTTTGGAACGAATATCGTCAAGCAGCTCCCTCTGCCCTCTTCCGGTCAGAATGCCGCTTTCAAG
>ERZ827150.3711-NODE-3711-length-14350-cov-4.013921_pt1 | contig 14350 bp, 11 predicted proteins | sample MGYA00519779_ERZ827150 | MGnify/ENA primary metagenome ERZ827150 (study PRJEB31778, sample SAMEA3449267) | human gut metagenome | biome: human gut; feature: human-associated habitat; material: faeces | place: United Kingdom | collected 2010/2012 ...
CAGGGCGTACCCACGGGGCCTTGTGGCCCAAGAGCCACCTAGCCCCAACTAAAGCGCGCTGGGGAGAGGGAGGGGAGTTTGAGGGGAGGGAGGACCGCTCTCGCGCCAGCAGAGGGGTCCTTCCTCCCCTCAAACCTTTTTGCCTCCAAAACGCAGAAACCCCGGCAGTTCCGCCGGGGCTTCGTCATCATATCAGTCCATATCAGGGCATCTGCCGCCCGGTCATGACCGGGACTGTTCCGCCTGTTCTTCCTTTTTCTGCTGTTCCAGCAGACCGGCCGCCCGCAGGGCCTGGCGCCGCTGCCGGGCCATCTGGCGCAGGTCGGCCACGCTGTCGCTCTCGTCCATGATCTCGCTGCCGAGCATCTCCTCGAACACGTCCTCCAGCGTCACCACACCGGCAAGGCCGCCGTATTCGTCGAGCACGGCGAACAAATGTGAACGCGAGTGCAGCAGCTCCTTGAGCAGCTTGTCCAGGGTCTGGCTCTCCAGCACGAAGTGCAGGGGCTTCATGATCTCGGAGAGCGGCGTCTCGCCCTTTTCTTCCAGCAGGCAGTGGAGGATGGTGCGGCGGTCCACCAGACCCACCAGATCCTCGTTGTCCTCGCCGTAGACGGGGATGCGGCTCACATGCCACAGGCGCGGGTTCTTGTAGGCCTCGGCGGCGGTCATGTCTTCGGGCAGGGAGAAGACCACGGTGCGCGGGGTCATGATGTCATAGACCCGCTTCTGGTCCAGGGCCAGGATGTTGCGGATGTAGGCCTCCTCATAGGCCTTGATCTGCCCGGCCTGACGCGACAGGCTGGTCACGGCGCGGATGTCGTCCTCGGAGATGTCCGGGCCGTTGGACGGCGGCGTCAGCAAACGGGTCAGCAGGCCCGTCAGCCAGATGACCGGGGTCAGCAGCTTGACCGCCACTTCCAGCGGCCGGGCCAGCACCACGGCGATGGAAGTGGCATAGGCCACGCCCAGGGTCTTGGGCACGATCTCGCCGAAGGCCAGGATGAGCACCGTGAAACCGGCGGCGAACAGGGCCATGTATTCGGCGCCGAAAGCCGCCATGAAGGCCGCGCCCGCCACGGCGGAGCCCGCGGTATTGGCCACGGTGTTCAGGGTAAGGATGGCGGCGATGGGTTTTTCCACATTGCTGCGCAGGCGGAAAAGCACTTCCCCCACGGGCCTGCCGTCGTTGCGGATCTTCTCGATGGCTGACCAGGGCACGGCGTACAGGGCCGCCTCCGTCAGGGAACAGGTAAAGGAGATGACGACCGCGACACTGACAGCGAGAATCAGGGTGAGCATAGGTCCCTCGTGAAAAATGGAAAGCCGCCGCAAGGTATCCGGCGACTTGCATGAACGTGTCTCCGGCATATATCCTGTGCAGGCGGCCTTGGCAATGTGCCGCGTCAAAGGAGATGCCCATATGGAACGTCTTGCGGAGGAGATCCGACGAAGGGCCGGGGAGGCCGGCCCGCGACTGACGGCCCTGCGCCGTCACCTGCACCGCCACCCGGAACCGGCCTGGGGCGAATACCTGACCGCTTCGCTGGTGGCCCGTGCCCTGCAGGATGCCGGTTTCCGGCTCACCCTGGGGGCCAATGCCCTGCGGCCTTCGGCCCGTCCCCGCCAGCCCGAGGCGGCTTTCTGTACGGCCCAGAGCGGCCGGGCCCTCAACGAGGGCGCCGACCCCACCCTGGTGGCCTGCATGGCCGGCGGCCTCACGGGCTTGTGGGGCGACCTTGATCTGGACTCCCCCGGCACCCCTGAAGACGAGCGCGGCCCGCTGGTGGCCTTCCGTTTCGACATGGACGCCAACGCCGGCATCACCGAAGCCACGGACAAGGATCACTTCCCTGCGGCGCAGGGCTTCGCCTCCTGCCATACGGGCTGCATGCATGCCTGCGGGCATGACGGTCATGTGGCCCTGGGCGTGGAACTGGCCCGCTTGCTGGGCGGCCTGCGGGACGAGCTGTCACGCCACCTGAGCGGCCGCATCCGCCTGATCTTCCAGCCTGCCGAGGAAGAGGGCGAAGGCGCGCCCGGCATGGTGGCCGCCGGGGCCGTGGACGGCGTCCGGGCCCTGTTCGGCCTGCACCTGAGCATGCAGGCCAGCCGCAGCGGCGATCTGGTCTGCGGTACGGACAAATTCCTGGCCACCACCAATTTCGAAGTCTTCTTCACCGGCCAGAGCGCCCATGCCGGACTGGCCCCGCACGAAGGCCGCAACGCCCTGCTGGCCGCCTGTACGGCCGTGACCAACCTGCTGGCCATCGCCCGCCACGGTCAGGGCGCCTCGCGCATCAACGTGGGCGAGATGCACGTCAACGAGACCCCCAACATCATCCCGGCCAAGGCCTGGCTGCGCGGCGAGACCCGCGGCGAGAACGGGGACATCAACGGCTACATGCTGGCCGAGGCCCGGCGCGTGGTGGACGGCGCGGCGCGCATGCACGGCTGCCGCAGCCGCTTCCTTTGCCAGAGCCACTGCCCGGGCGCCATGTCCAGCCCCGAGCTGGTGGATCTGGTGGAACGCACGGCCAGGGACATGGGCAGCTTCCGCGAAGTGCGCCGCAAGGCCGACTTCTGGGCATCGGAGGACTTTGGCTGGTTCATGAACAAGGTGCAGGAAGACGGCGGTCTGGCGGCCTATCTGCAGCTGGGTGCCGACAGGCCCGACGGGCATCACACCAGCCATTTCACCTTTGACGAGAGCGTCCTGCCCCGGGGCCTGGAACTGCTGGCCCGGCTGGCCGTGGCCGCACTGGCCCGACGTCCGGACTGAGCCCGTGCCACAGGACAGGCCCATGAGCGCTCCTTCCCCATCCTGCCCCGATGACGCCGCAGCCCGGCGTCTGGCCCGCAGCATGGCCGTGGTCTCGGCCTTTTGCCTGACTGGCGATACCATGCTCTACATCGCCCTGCCCCTGTTCTGGCAGGAATGCGGCCTGACCGCGCTCTGGCAGGTGGGCGTGCTGCTGGCCGTCAACCGGCTGGTGCGCCTGCTCTATACCCGCATCGACCAGCGCACCGGCATGGCCCTGGCCGTGGTGCTGGCCGCCTCGACCACCCTGCTGTACGGCGTGGCCCAGTCCTTTGCGCTCTGGCTGCTGCTGCGCTGCCTCTGGGGCCTGGCCTGGACGCTCCTGCGCCTCGGCTCCCTGTTCGCCCTGATGGCGGCCTCCCGCAAGGACAATCGCGGCTATCTCATGGGCAGCTACAACGGCCTCGTGCGCCTGGGCAGCCTGCTGGGCATGATCGGCGGCGGCCTCCTGGCCGATCTGCTGGGCTTCTCCACCGTGGCCCTGCTCTTCGGCGCCCTGACGCTGACGGGCCTGCCGCTGGCCCTGACCCGTATCCCCCGCAGCGGCCGCGCCACCGGAGCGGCAAGCCAGGCCGCCACGTCCCTGCTTTCGGGCCTGCACCTGCGCCACCCCGACATGCGGCGTGCCTTCATCACCGGGCCGCTGGTGGCCCTGGTCTTCCAGGGCATCTACGCCGCCACCCTCAGCCGCATGGTGGCCCTGCACGTGGGCGAGCTGGCCCTTGCCGGCGGCCTCGTCATCGGTTGCGCCACCCTGGCCGGCACGTTGCAGGCCCTGCGCTGGCTCTGGGAACCGTGGCTGGCGCCGTGGTTCGGCCGCCTTTCCGACGGCCCGCGCGGCCGGGGCCCGGTGCTGTGCGCCTGCCTTGGCAGCGGCGCCTGTGCGCTGGCCCTGGTGGCCCTGTACCTGCCCGCGACCTTGTGGCTGCCGCTGCTGCTCTGCTCGCAGCTCTGCGCCACGGGCCTGGCCACCCTCTCCGATGCCGCCGCCTCGGACACGGCCGAACGGCACGGCCATCCCACGCATATGCTGGCCTCCTATGCCTTCATCGTGGATTGCGGCGCAGCCGCGGGCCCGGTACTGGCCTACAGCGTGCAGGACCTCTGGGGCATGGATGCTGCCTACCTCGCGGCAGCGGCCCTGTTGCTCTGCCTGCTGCCGCTCTGGATACGCAGGGAAGCGGCACAGGCCCGCTCCTGAACAGGAACATAAGCGATTTCAGACAGATGGAGCTTCTTGCAAACAAGCTCCCGGTGAACGGCAATAAAAAAATTTGCCAAAAAATGATTTTTTTATTGACAGGCAGGGGGCTTTTAGCTAGAAAGGACTTCTCGTACGGATGACGTGCGAATGCTACCGCGTCGCGGGGTGGAGCAGCTCGGTAGCTCGTCGGGCTCATAACCCGAAGGTCGTAGGTTCAAATCCTGCCCCCGCAACCAGAAAGATCAAAGGCTTCCGATTTTCGTCGGAAGCCTTTTTTCGTAAGCGGGATCTTTTTTCCGCTACTGTTCCTGTCCCCAATCCTCATGTCTGTCAGGGCTCCGCGCCTCTACAAGGCTGCGCAGAGGTCCCCGTACGCTCTTTGCGGAAGGCATTCGCCCTGCGCCGCTGTCCCGCATTTTTTGCCGATAGCGCGCTCCGGCAAGCCTTGTTCCTGCAGGAAGATACCGGCCCGGACGACCGGACGGTCTCGTCACGAACGACAGCGTTGACGAAAATGCCCTGGCGGCAAAAGAAGGAACAGCCGGACGATCGTCCCGCATGGCGTGCCGCTCCTTCTCTTTTGCCGCCTTCTACTCCTGGTCGAACAGGTCCTCGACACGTTGCAGGGTAATGCCCAGCTCGGCGGCCGCCGCGAACGCTTCCGATACCTTGTCGCTCGGTACGACCATAAAGACATATTCATCGCCGCCCGTATCCCACAGCAGGATCGTCAGGCCATAGCGGTCATGCAAGACGGGGCTGCAAGCGCGGAGCACCTCCTCGGGGTACGCGTCTTCATCATCGCAGGGGGGCAGGTGTTCCTTTGCCCCCGGCGGCAAGAGGCAGCACAGAGAGGCGAAAACTTCTTCCGGCGCTTCCTTCCAGTCTACCCAATCCAGGCGTTTCCGGTCCCGCAGGGCCAATCGCATCAACGTAACATGCCAGCCGGTGTAGGCTTCTTCCATATCGAATTCTTCACAGAGCGCGGCGCACTGTTCCGGCGTCGTGGCGGCGGCGTGGATCTTGCCCGCCAGCGCTTCGGCATCGGCAACGCCGAGCAGGGTAAGGAACGAGAGCAGGGCCGGGTGCGATATGGGCACAGGCGCCGGTATCCTGGGCTTATTCGCATCCAGGAGCATCGCCAGCGTGCGCTCCATTTTGGCTATGACGGCAGGATCAGTGACTTCGGTATCCCGTCCCACCGTCTCATACCAGGGACAGTCCCAGCGCACATAGCGCAGTTCCACGGCATCACCGCAAAGCACCACGAAGTAATAATCAACGGCCCAGCCGGCGTTGACGACTTCCCCATGCAGATGCTTTTGGGGATGTAGAACGTCCCTTTCTCACACACATATTCGGAATCCGTGTCTTCCCCCATATCAATATCGCATTGGGGAAAGGCGTTGACAGCGCGCAACGTTTCTGCGGAGGGGATGGTGCGCATTCTTTTTCCCTGAAAAAATGCGAACAGATCTGTGTTTATCATGTCACTGTGATAGGGCCTGCCGCGCAGTCCCCTGGTGGCATAATAGATGTGCATGACTCCCTCCTTGATGAACGTTGTATCCGTGAAAAATGGCGAGCCTGAAAGACAGACAGCAAAAGACTGTTACCGCATCCGGGAAACCGGCCTTTCATCCTCCGGGATGCTCCCCGCCAGGACGATGCGCTCATGGAAGTGTCACGCGCCCATACTGCCGACTTCTTCCCTGTCGTCACCCTTCAGGGAAAGCCTAGCCGAGAATGCCGGTTCTATCAAAAATGTGGGGCATCCGTGGGCTGGCGGCATGTACGGCCAGCCTGTTTTGCGGTGCCTGCCGGATACTGTCAAAAAAGGGTTTCGCCCCACTCCCTCCAGGCTCACGGCCGAAGGCCGCAGGTTCAAATCCTGCCCCGCAGCCAGAAAGGAAAAGCCCTTACGATGGGTGTCGTAAGGGCTTTTTTTGTACTCTCCTCTTTTCCGTCCTGCGGCAAAGCCCTGTACTCTGCCACAGCCTTCAGGCTCCCGCCCCAAGCACTACCGCAGCTTCAGCACGAAGCGCGTCCGGGTATCGCTCGCTGCGTCCTTTTTATAGTCAAGGACGGCCCCGAAGGGCAGATCCTTCTCGAAACCGAAACGTTCCTTTAATTCCCTGACGCTGCGGGAAGCGATGGCGGAGAACGCCGCCCGCGTCATCTTCCGGTCAGCCGCGACGAAGACGATGTCGATGCCCTTGGCATAGGCGGAGACATCCACGGACGTGATCCCCTTGTCGGCATACCGGGCCAGCAGCTCTTCCTCAAAAGCGGTGAAACGGTCACTGTCGTCCACAAACACTTCGGAATCACTGTTCTCCGTAGCGGTATCCGCCTGCGACTCCGCAGACAGGGCGATGCCGGGCAAGGCAGTGGAAAGGGCGCACGCGACCAAGAGCAGGAAAAAGAATTTCTTCATGGCACCTCCGGCCAGACTGGGGGAATGGGGCTACAGGATATCGCCGCGAATCGCGGCACCAAGGGCCTTGATGCGGACTGCGGACCTCTTTGGCCTGCCCCGACCGGGCCACCGGCGCAACATGTCCCCCGTCCGCAACAAGGATCGTCACGATGCTACAAAGACAAGAAGAGGCGCTTCATATCGCACCGGGCGGCAAGGCCGTATCCTGCGACGGTGCCGGCATCCGGGGCATCTTGTGTGCGCCCGGAACCGGAGCAATGGCCTAAAACGCCTCGTACTCCCCGATGGCGCAACGGTCCTGCAACGCGGGCAGGGTGCGCTCCAGCAGCACGCCGTCGCTGTGGCGGGTGTCGTAGCCGTAGGTGACGCGGATGCCCAGGGTCACGAAGCGCACCGCGCGCTCCAGGGCCACGGGCAGGCTGTCCCCCTGGAGGAACGCCCCCACCAGCACGCTGGAGAAGGTATCGCCCGTGCCGGGATAGAAGGCCGGGATGTAGGGCGACTCCATCTTCCAGAAGCGCCCCTGCTCACGGTCATAGGCCACGGCCGCGCAATGGCCGGGCCGGGCCGCCGGGGCGCTGGTGATGACCACCCTGTCCGGCCCCATGGCCGCCAGGCGTCGCAGCTGCTCCTTGAGGCCGTCGGGCGAGATGTCCGGCCGGTAGGGTTCGTCCAGCAAAAAGGCCGCTTCGGTGAGGTTGGGCGTGATGACGTGGGCGTGGCCGATGAGCTGGCGCATGGCCTCCACCATCTCCGGCGTCTGGGTGGGGTCCAGGGTGCCGTTGTCGCCCAGCACGGGGTCCACCAGCGCGAAGCCGCCGGGCTTGAGGAAGTGGCCGATGCACCGGGCCGCTATCTCCAGCTGGAGCGGATTGCCCAGAAAGCCGGAATAGACGGCGTCGAAGCTCAGGCCCATCCGCTGCCAGTGATCCAGCATGGGCCCCATCTCGGCGGTCAGGTCATGAAAGGTGAAGCCCTCCACGCCGGAGGTCTGGGAAGACAGGACCGCCGTGGGCAGGGGGCAGGTCTGGACGCCCATGCTGGCAAGGATGGGGATGACCACGGTCAGCGAGGCTCGCCCGAAACCGGAAAGGTCATGGATGGCGGCCACACGTTGCAGGGGGATCTCGTGCATGGGTACCTCAGCGGGAAGGGGAGGACAGGAAGTCAAACTCTGCCACCGGAGGGGCCGTCTTGCAAGCCGGACAGCAGGCAACACCTGTAACCACCCAGTTTTAATAAAAAATAAATAGCCTTATTCTACAAAGTGTTACCACTTCCCCCAGCATCCGGCACAGATTTTTCGTCTGTGTTCCAGCCGCCCGGCCCGGCACTGGAAAGAGGACGGAACAGACCACCGGCAGTGACCGCGAGGGCAATGGTCACAAAAGGCATCAAGACAGGGATGGTTTGGGAGCGGGGAAGGCTCTGCCGGATGGCGGCACTGGAGCCATGCCCGCCATACCGGAGTGCGTTACGGGCATCGGCAAGAGACGGCTGCCCCTCCTTTCTTCCGGTATGACGGCGGGCGTGCGGCCGGCGCCTAGATCTTCTCCAGCGCCAGCCGGAAGGCGAAACAGATGAAGATGAGGCCCGTGAGCCGGTGCAGCCAGGCCTGGAAGGACGGCCGGGCGAACAGGCGGCGGATGCGGTGCAGCAGGCTGGCCAGCAGCACGAACCAGCCAAGGCAGAAAAAGGCCATGATGCCGCCCAGCTCCAGGAATTGCGGCCAGAGGGCGGCATGCGGGTCCAAAAACTGCGGCAGCATGGTCAGGAAAAAGACCACGGCCTTGGGGTTGAGGGCATTGGTCAAAAATCCCTGCCGGAAGGCCCGGCGACGCAGGCCGCGGACAGGCTGCACTTCCTCTTCCTGCCCTCCGTGACGCACCACGGCGGCCGTGACCTCACGCCCGGCCCGCAGGGCATGGATGCCCATCCAGAACAGATAGGCGGCCCCCGCATAGCGCAAAAGCGTGAACAGGGTGACGGACTGGGCGATGACCGCACTGATGCCCAGCATGGCGGCCGAGGTGTGGACCATGATGCCCAGCGCCACGCCGCAGGCCGCGGCCTGACCGGAGCTGCGCCCCTCCGTCAGGGACGTGCGGACGATGAGGGCAAAATCCGGGCCGGGCAGCATGACCAGCAGGGCCGCCAGCGGGATGTAGAGGAGCAGGTTTTCCAATGAGACCATGCGTCGTTCCTGTAGGTCGCCCACGATCACGGGACGGGAAACAAAGGGAGGAAGGGCCCTTCCCGCAGGGATGCGCCCTTCCTCCCGGACATACGAAGATAGTGCAGTGACGCGGCTGCCTACAGGCAGGCGCCGATGATCTCGCCGAATTCCTGGCAGCCCACCACGCGGGCGCCTTCCACCTGGGCGGCCAGATCCACGGTGACGGCGCGGCCGGCGATGGCCTTGCTCATGGCGTTGCGGATGCGCTCGGCAGCCGCGGGCACACCCATCTGTTCCAGCATCAGGGCGCCGCACAGGATCACGCTGCCGGGGTTGGCCTTGTCCTGACCGGCGATGGTGGGAGCGGTGCCGTGGGTGGCCTCATAGAAGGCCAGGGAGTCGGACATGTTGACGCCAGGGGCCAGGCCCAGACCGCCCACCTGCGCGGCCAGGGCATCGGAGATATAGTCGCCGTTGAGGTTGGGGGTGGCCAGGATCTGGTACTTTTCGGGACGCAGCAGGGCTTCCTGGAACATGGCGTCGGCGATACGGTCCTTGACCACCAGACGGCCTTCCACGGGTTCCTTCTCGGTGCAGGTCAGATCGCCGAATTCCTGGGCGGCCACATCATAGCCCCACTGGCGGAAGCCGCCTTCGGTGAACTTCATGATGTTGCCCTTGTGCACCAGGGTCAGGCTCTTGCTGCCGGTATCCAGGGCAAAGCGCAGGGCGCGGCGCACCAGGCGTTTGGAGCCGAACTCGCTCATGGGCTTGATGCCCACGGCGGCTTCCTCGCGGATCTTGGTCACGCCGAACTCTTCACGCAGGAAGGCGATGAGCTTCTTGGCTTCCGGGGTCTGGGCGGCGTATTCGATGCCCGCGTACACGTCTTCGGTGTTCTCGCGGAAAATGACCATGTTCACGCGCTCGGGATGCTTGACCGGCGTTTCCAGGCCTTCGAAGTGACGCACGGGACGGATGCAGGCGTACAGGTCCAGCGTCTGGCGCAGGGCCACGTTGAGGCTGCGGATGCCGGTGCCCACGGGGGTGCCCAGGGGGCCCTTCATGGCGAAATCGGCGGTGCGCAGGGCGTTCATGGTCTCCTCGGGCAGGGGAGAGCCGGTCTCGGCCGTGGCCTTTTCACCGGCCAGCAGTTCCACCCACTCGATGCGCATGTCCGATTCCTTGGCCAGCGCGGCGTCGATGACAGGGCGGGCGGCGCGCCAGATTTCGGGGCCGATGCCGTCGCCTTCGATCCAGTAAACTCGTTTGCTGCTCATTGTCTGCATCCTTTTCTGTATTCCTGATTGCGGCCGCCGGGGGCGGGCCTGTAGGCAAAAAACGGCGCACCGGGGAACCGGCGCGCCGCCATGCGTCTAGTCTTCGGCTGCGCGGGCTTCCTGCTGCAGGGCCTGCGAGCGCTTGAGCAGCTGCTCAAGCTGGATGTCCACACCGATGACGCCCACGATATTGTCGTCATCGTCCGTCACCGGGCAGGACACGGTGATGACCAGCTTGCCCGTGAACTGGGACTGGTACACGTCCATGATGTGCATGTCGCCGGTCTGCATGGGCATCTTGAACCATTCGCGCTGCGAGAAGTCGAAGCCGATGGGCAGGGCCTCGTACTTTTCACGGTAAGCCGGGTCGGTGATGGCCGCGCACTTGAGGCTGCCCTGGGTATCCGTGAGGTAGAGGTACTGGATGAAGGGGTACTCGCGCGAGAAGCTGTCCAGACGGGCGCAGGCATGCTTGCCGAAGTCCCGCAGGTCCTCGTTCTGCGCCAGACGGGCGATGAGGTGGGCGGCCAGCTCGTCGGCCAGTTCCTTCATGTGGTCGAACTCGGTCTCGAACAGTTCCGGCATGTAGCGCTGCACCAGGGCCGCCATCTCGTCGTGCGAAAGGTGCGTGGTGCGGCCGGTGTCGTAGATGGCCACGATGGCCTCGTAGATCTGGCCCACGGCGGGGTGCTTCTTGGAGATCTGCTTGCCTTCGGGCAGCTTGAGGTTGACGTTGATCCAGTAGGCCACCCCGGCACGGCCGGTCTTGTCGGTGATGATGATGGGCACGGGACGGCCCAGCAGATGCTTGGTGTCGAAGATGTTGTAGATCTCTTCGTTCTTGGCCAGGCCGTCGGCATGCACACCGGCGCTGGTGGCGTTGAAGTCGCGGCCCACGAAGGGATAGTTGTAGGGGATGTTGTAGTGCAGTTCTTTTTCGAAGAACTCGGCCACCTCGCTCAGGATGGTGGTGTCGGCGGCGGCATCGTCACCGGTGAGCGAGATGTACTCGATGATCAGGGCTTCCAGCGGCGTGTTGCCCGTGCGCTCGCCAAAGCCAAACAGCGTGCTGTTGACCGCGCCGCAGCCGTTGAGCCAGGCCGTGACGCCGTTGACCAGCACCTTGTGGAAGTCGTTGTGGCCGTGCCATTCCAGCCATTCGCCGGGCACACCGGCCTCGTCGGTGAAGGCACGCACGATGCGCTGCACCGAGCGGGGCAGGGCCGCGCCGGGATAGGGCACGCCGTAGCCCATGGTGTCGCACAGGTGAATCTTGACCGGCATGCCGCTCTGCTGGCTCAGCTCCATGAGTTTCTGGGCAAAGGGCAGGCAGAAGCCGTAGATGTCGGCGCGGGTCACGTCCTCGAAATGGCAGCGCGGGATGATGCCCCACTCCAGGGCCTGCCGGGCCAGGTCAAGATACATGTCCATGGCCTGCTGGCGGGTCTTCCCCAGCTTGAGATAGATATGGTAGTCCGACACGCTGGTCAGCATGCCGGTCTCGTCGAACTCCATGTCCCGGGCCAGCTTGAGGTCTTCCTTGTTGGCGCGGATCCAGGAGGTCACGCGCGGGAAGCGGTAGCCGCGCGCCCGGCAGACGTCGATGCACTTGCGGTCCTTGGCCGAGTACAGGAAGAACTCCGACGCCGTGATGAGGCCCGTCTTGCCGCCCATGCGGTGCAGGAAGTCGAACATCTTGGCCACCTGCTTGACCGTATACGGCGGCCGGGCCTGCTGGCCGTCACGGAAGGTGGTGTCCGTGATGCGCATCTGTTCGGCAGGACGCGGGGCAAGGAGCACCTCGTCGAAAGTCGTGCGACAGATGCTGGTGTAAGGAAAAAGCTCGCGGTACAGCTGGGGCTGTTCCCGTTCCTGAAGCGAAAGCGGGCGAACGCTGCCCGTCTGATGGATGATGCTGCTCATGGAACTCCGTCCGGCCTGAAAAGTGACGTACAAGGTAAGGAACATATCCTGTTAGCGACGGCGCGTCAAAGGGCTGGCGGGACGGCGCTCCGGCCTTCGGACGTGTCGAAGGATGCGCCGCCGGGACTTGCCAGAACAGGCAAAATGACGGATTGTACCGCCTATCGGAGCCCATCCTCCGGTTGAAGGAGCTTTTATGTCGGTTTGTGTGCAGTACCCCTCGGCGGGCTGCATTGTGGAATATCTTGAAGGCAATGCCATCCAGATCGCGCTGGTCACCGAAGAATCTGGCGGCAAACTGCGCCTTTTGCTGCCCAACCGGCGCGAGACGCGTCTCACCACGTCGCGCCTGCTGCCCTGGGCCGGGCCCGCGCTGGGCTCCGTGCCCGGCAAGGACGAGTCCGCCCGCGTGCTGGAGCAGCACCGCGCCCGCCGCGAAGAACTGGCCGCGGCCCTGCCCGTGCTGGAACTGTGGGAAATGAGCCAGGGAGAGGTGCCGGAAGCCTCGGCCCAGTGGTTCGCCGAACTGGCCGGTCAGGCCGGGGACGCCGACAGCGTCGCTGCCTGCGGGCGGGCCCTGCTGGCCTGCAAGAGCCACTTCCGCTTCCAGCCTCCCGTCTTCCAGATCTTTTCCGCCGAGATGGTGGAAAAGCGCCTCAAGGAACAGCAGGAACGCGCCGCCCGCGAGGCCCTGGTGCTGGGCGGCAACAGCTTTTTCCGCCTGCTCTGGGACGTGGCCTGCAAAAAACGCGCGCTGCCGCCCCAGACCGGCGAGGACACCCGGGGCATCTCCGAATGGCCGGCCCCCGAAGTGGCCGAACGTCTGAAGCAGATCCTGTTCGCCCGCATGGCCGACCCCGAGAGCCAGGAATACGACGAACTGTGGCGCATGCTCTCCAAGGGCCTGCCCGACGTGCCGCACCTGCCCGTACAGCTGCTCATGGCCTGGGAACAGGTGCCCGCCCATTACAATTTCTGGTATGACCGCGCGGGCTACGCCCCCGGCGACGACTGGTGGCAGCCTCTGGCCCCGGCCGTGGAGGCCCTGCAGCGGGCTGCCCGTGAGGTGGAGCTGCCCGTCTGCGACCTGCCCTTCATCAGTATCGACAGCGCCACCACCCGCGACGTGGACGACGCGTTCCACATCCTGCCCACGGACGACGGCGGCTTCGACCTGACCCTGGCCCTGGCCTGCCCGGCCGCCTGCTGGCCTTTCGGCGAGGCCCTGGACAAGGCCGTGTTCCGTCGCGGCACCAGCATCTACCTGCCCGAGGGCGACAGCCACATGATGCCCGAAGCCCTGGGCACGGACGCCTTTTCCCTGCTGGCCGGTCAGGATCGCCCGGCCTTCTGTGTGCGGACGCGCATCTCGGCCGCGGGCGAGATCCTTTCCTGCGAGCCCTGGGCCGCACGGGTGCGCCTGGCCGCCAACCTGACCTATGACGACACCCAGGCCGTCCTCGACGCCCTGGCCGCCGGTGAGGCCCCGCAGGCGGACAACCCCGCCGCGCCCTGGGCCACCATGCTGGCCTGCGGCAACGACTTCGCCCGCGTCTGGCAAAAGGCCCGCATCGCGCGCGGGGCCGTCATCATGGACCGGCCCGAACCGTCCATCGTGCTGGAAGGCGAAGGCGCGCAGACGCGCGTGTCCATCGAGCCCGGCCACGAGACCCCGGACTCCCAGCCGCTGGTGGCCGAGATGATGATCCTGGCCAGCGCCGCCGTGGCCCAGTGGGCCGCGGAACGCGAGATCCCCATGCTGCACCGCACCCAGGACGTGGCCCTGCCCAGGGAATACGCCGGCGTCTGGAAGGAGCCCCAGGACATGACGCGCATCATGCGCGCCCTGATCCCCTCCAGCCTCGAAGTGCAGGCCCGGCCGCACGCCGCCCTGGGCCTGGCGCGCTACACGCCCATGACCTCGCCCCTGCGCCGCTATCCCGACCTCATCAACGAGGCCCAGCTGCTGCACTGGCTCACCCACGGCACGCCCCGCTGGGATGGCGAGGCCCTGTCCACCCTGCTGGTCAGCCTCAATGCCGTGCTGGATGCCGCCGGGCGGGTGCAGCGCTTCCGCCCGCGCTACTGGAAGCTGCTCTACTTCCGCCAGCAGGGCGACAAGGTCTGGTGGGACGGCGTGGTCACCGAAGAAAACGACATGTTCGTCAACGTGAGCCTGCCCGCACAGGGCATGTACGTGCGCGGCAAACGCCGCATGTTCGACGAACGTACCTGCCCCGGCATGGCCGTACAGGTGCGCATCGGCCGCGTGCACCCGCTGTACAACGAGATCCAGATCCTCGAAGCCGTCAGCATGGACGGCTGATGCGGGATCCTGAGGATATGTTTCCGGGGGGAAGGGACCCCCTTTAACCAGCGCCCAAAGGGGGTCCCTTCCCCCCAGGCCCCCCATCCTCCCCCAAATGCGCTTCATCAGGGGAAACGGGCCGTACGGGAACGGGACACTACAGGGATAAACAACGCCATGGCAGCCGCTGTGGCGGGG
>ERZ827150.3714-NODE-3714-length-14344-cov-2.860102_pt1 | contig 14344 bp, 7 predicted proteins | sample MGYA00519779_ERZ827150 | MGnify/ENA primary metagenome ERZ827150 (study PRJEB31778, sample SAMEA3449267) | human gut metagenome | biome: human gut; feature: human-associated habitat; material: faeces | place: United Kingdom | collected 2010/2012 ...
CGATACGGATGACGGGGGTGTCATTGGCAACGGAAGCCTTCAGTAATGTTTCCGGCAATTGTGATATTTGTCCTAAGTGCATAATGGCCGCCTGATTCATCCATTCTATATGTCCGGCTTTATCGGCAACAAGCACTGCCGTATCAACTTTGTTCAATAAGTTCTCGTAGTATTGGTGCTTGATCTCTTCTGCCAGCAATCTTCCCCGAAAATCTTTTAGGCTCTCTGAAAGTTCTTTTGCCCACTCATTCATTATTTTATTTTTAAAAGGCGGGTGGAAAGTTTGCATCATGTCATTGTATCGAAGTCCGTCTGTCAGCCGTCTCAATAAAATTATTTGCTTGAATTGCATACGGTATAGGTGTATACCAAAGGTTATTAATAGTATGATGCAGATAACGGTACTGAACCATAACTGTTTTTGAAACAACAGGCAACTTCCGATAGAAAGCAGCATTATAAATAAGATGTGTAAAATCACTCTGATTGCAAATCGTTTCATAGGCCTAGTTTTTCAAGTTTACGATATAGGGCAAAACGGGTTATGCCCAGATACTCGGCAGCACGGGAGATATTCCCTTCGCTGAGTTTCATTGCTTTCTCAATAGTTTGACGCTCCAGTTGTTCCAGATTCAGTATCATTTCTTCTTCCTTCCTCTGTTTAGGACTGGCATGGAAAAGAAAATTCTCCGGTTTTAATAAAGAGCCGTCTCCTAATATAACAGCGCGCTCTATTGTATGCTGCAATTCGCGTACATTTCCGGGCCAGGCATACTTTAACAGTTTGTTTTTGGCTTCCCGAGTCAGGCCACGCATATCTTTTTTATATTTACGTGCATACCGTTGTAGAAAATATTCAGCTAGTAGAATAATATCATTTCCACGTTCACGGAGTGGAGGAATATGTATTTCAATGGTGTTGATACGATAGAGCAAGTCCTGGCGGAAGTTTCCTTCGTCCACTAGTTGACGGATGTCCGCGTTTGTGGCACAAATCAGGCGGACGTCAATAGGAACAGCCTGCGTACTGCCTAAACGGTTGATTTGTCGCTTTTCAATAGCTGTCAATAACTTCGATTGCATAGGAAGTGAAAGGTTACCGATTTCATCCAGAAACAGAGTTCCGTTAGTGGCAACTTCCATTCGTCCGGCTTTTGATTTTTTTGCGTCGGTGAAAGCTCCTTTCTCAAATCCGAACAGTTCGCTTTCAAAAAGTTGTTCGGGAATACTTCCCAAGTCAATAGTGACAAAAGGTTTGCCGTATCGAGGAGAGCAGCGATAGAGAAGACGGGCGATTACGTCTTTTCCTGTTCCATTTTCTCCTAAAATAAGGATATTGGCATCTGTGCTGCTTAATTTATTTATTGTGGTGAAAACTTCCTGCATGGCAGGAGATTCTCCTATAATATCTCCTTCCGAAGAATTCTGACCGCTAAGTAATTCTACCTGCTCCTTCAAAATGTTTACTTCCCGTTGAGAGTGACGTAATCGCATTCCGGAAGTAAGAGTGGCCAGTAGTTTTTCCTTTTCCCACGGTTTGGGGATAAAGTCTGTTGCACCGGCTTTGATAGCCCGTACTGCTTTATCAGTATCTGCATAGGCAGTCATAAAGATGACAATCGCTTGCGGATCGATTTTCAATATTTGCTTCAAGCTTTCGAATCCTTCCTGACCACTAATAGCGTCACGGCTAAAATTCATATCTAATAAAATAAGATCAGGTTGAAAAGTGGTCATGAAATGTTCGATTCGGTCGGGAGTGGTGGCTACCTTTATTTTTTCTGTGTAAGGTTCCAACAGCAGGTTTAGAGCGAAGAGGACATCTTCGTTATCATCTACTATAAGTATCTTTCCCAGTTTGTTTACTTCTTCCATTCTTTTAGCTAATTAGAATATAATCTTTTTCCTTTACTGCACCGGCAAAGATATGGATAATAATCATGTGTTGTATGTGCGATTACGCACTATTTTCGTGCGTATTTGCACGCTATTTTAAAAAGAAAAACAAGTATATTTCATTGATATACAAATATTTATATAAATGGCACAGGTTTTGAATTATAAATAACAAATAAAACTAAGAATGAATCTGAAAATAATCTGCATAAGTATTGGAATCCTGGCGACGGAATTATTGGCTGCTCAAGATCAGACAACAGAACTGTCATTGGAACAAGTTGTGAAGATTGCTCGTCTAGAGTCTCCCGATGCGCAGACGGCACGTCATAGCTTCCGTTCGGCTTATTGGAATTATAAATATTATCGTGCCAACTATTTACCGACTTTGAACTTGACATCCGATCCTAATCTGAATCGTGCCATTAATAAGATAACAATGGGGGACGGTTCCGTTAAGTTTGTTGAGCAGAATTTGTTGAATACTGATCTGACTTTGAATCTTTCACAAAACATACCTTGGACAGGAGGTTCCTTGTTTCTTGAAACGTCCGCACAACGTATGGATTTGTTCAGCGAACATAAATATTCGTGGCAGACTTCACCTATCATGATAGGATACCGGCAATCGCTTTTCGGCTACAATAGTTTGAAATGGGATAAACGAATAGAACCGGTACGCTATCAGGAGGCAAAGAAAAGCTATGTAGAGACATTAGAACTTGTATCTGCCAATGCGATTAATAAATTTTTTGCTCTAGCCACTGCCCAAAGTAATTATGACATAGCATCCTTTAATTATGCGAATGCCGACACGTTATATCGCTATGCACAAGGACGTTACAATATCGGGACAATAACGGAGAATGAAATGCTGCAACTGGAGCTTAACCGTCTTACAGAAGAAACAAATCGTATGAACGCCCGTATTGAAATGGATAACTGTATGCAGGAACTCCGTTCATATCTGGGCATTCAGGAAGAGAGGGAGATTCGTGTACGTGTCAGTTCCCGGATACCGGATTTCAGTATTAATCTGAATGAGGCGCTAGCATTGGCGTATGAGAATAGCCCGGATATACAAACGATGAAACGGCGCAAGCTGGAAAGTGAAAGTGCGGTTGCGAGAGCCCGTGCCAATGCAGGTTTGAAAGCAGACATTTATCTTCGTTTCGGACTGACACAGACAGCGGATAAATTACCAGAGGCTTATCGAAACCTTTTAGATCAACAATATGTAAGTATCTCCCTACCAATTTTAGATTGGGGACGGGGAAAGGGACAGGTACGGGTAGCCCGTTCTAACCGTGACCTGGTTTATACGCAGGTGGAACAAAACAGGACGGATTTTGAACTGAATGTCCGTAAACTGGTGAAGCAGTTTAATCTGCAAACGCAACGTGTCCGTATCGCTGCCCGTACAGATGAAACCGCCCAACGGAGGAATGAAGTTGCCCGTAAACTTTATATATTGGGAAAATCTACCATTCTTGATTTGAACGCTTCCATTTCAGAAAAAGATAGTGCACGCCGTAATTATGTATCGGCTTTATACAACTATTGGAGTTTGTATTACACACTCCGTAGCATGACACTTTATGATTTTGAGAGTAACAAGTTGCTGACGGAGGATTATAATCTCCTCATTGAATAGGATAGAATGATTTTTTATAATTGATATAAATATAAAAACTATATAACCTCATGGATATAAAATTAGAAAAGAAACCGTGGTACATTCGTTATAGATACTATCTGACAGGAGGACTTTTGTTTATCTCCTTTCTGATTTATGTAATCGTCCTTTCATTAGGTCCCAGGAAGCTGCGTGTTGATGCCGAGAATATTCAGATAGCGGAAGTGAAAGATGCTGACTTTATGGAATATGTAGATGTAGAAGGACTAATTCAACCTATATTGACAATTAAAGTCAATACCCGCGAAGCAGGAAGTGTAGAAAGCATAGTAGGTGAAGAAGGCAGTTTACTTCAGCAAGGTGATACTATTCTTATTCTTTCTAATCCGGACCTACTTCGTAACATTGAAGATCAGCGTGATGAATGGGAAAAACAAATGATTACCTACCAGGAGCAGGAGATTGAAATGGAGCAAAAGAGCCTGAATTTGAAACAGCAGGCCTTGACGAATAATTATGAGCTTGAGCGTCTGAAAAAAAGCATTGCTCTTGACCGTGAGGAATATCAAATGGGAGTAAAGAGTAAGGCCCAGTTGCAAGTAGCTGAAGATGAGTATAATTATAAACAAAAAAATGCAGCTTTGCAACAGGAGAGCTTGCGGCACGATTCTGCTGTGACAATGATTCGTAAAGAACTTATCCGCAACGACCGAGAAAGAGAACGGAAAAAATATGAACGCGTTCATGAACGTTTGAATAATTTAGTGGTAACGGCTCCGATAAAAGGACAGCTTAGCTTTGTGAAGGTTACTCCCGGGCAGCAAGTGTCTTCCGGCGAAAGTATTGCTGAGATAAAGGTACTTGACCAATATAAAATCCATACTTCGCTCAGTGAATATTATATTGACCGGATTACTACCGGATTGCCTGCTACCATTAATTATCAAGGGAAGAAATATCCGTTAAGAATAACGAAAGTTGTCCCTGAAGTAAAAGACCGTATGTTTGATGTCGATCTTGTTTTCACAGATGATATGCCTGATAACGTAAGAGTGGGCAAGAGTTTCCGTGTACAGATAGAACTAGGGCAACCGGAGCAGACGCTTATTATCCCACGCGGCAATTTCTATCAGGCTACGGGAGGACAATGGATTTATAAGGTGAATGCTTCAAAAACAAAAGCTGTTCGTGTACCTTTGTCTGTCGGTCGCCAAAATCCGCAACAATACGAAATTACAGAAGGTTTACGGCCGGGAGATTGGGTTATTACGACGGGATATGATACCTTTGGCGATGCTGAGGAATTAATATTAAGATAAACAGACAACTTTAAACAGATAGTATGAAAACACTGAAATATGCAGTACGCTTTTTATTACGTGCGAAATCATATACGACTATCAATTTACTCGGACTGACACTTAGTCTAGCCTGTTGTATTATCTTGTCCCGTTATATTTATCGTGAAACAACAGTAGATATGCATTGTATAGACCGTAATCAGGTATATGGAGTTCAAGTGTCGTTTGATGGAAACCGGGTGTTGAGTAAGGCAGAAATAGGAAAGCGTGATAGTACTTATATAGATGACAATGTTATACTGACACGTTCAAGTGTAATATTGCTTGAGAATGATTATGTAGATTATCAGACAAATCGTTTTTCTGTACATGCCTTAATAGCTGACAATGCTTATTTCAGACTTTTTCCTTATCAAGTATTGCAGGGAGAGATTTCTTTGGAAGCTCCGGAATCAGCATTGTTAATGGAAGATTTCGCCAAAAAACTTTTTGGTAAAGAAAATCCGCTAGGTAAGGTGTTACGTTTTTCTAACGGTAAAGATATCAAGGTGACAGGTATATTGAAAAAGCCGGTAAATAAACAAACATTCAATTTCGATATAGTACTTTCTCATGCATTTTCGACAGACTGGGGACGGATGCCTTTGGAGTTTATTCAGTTTACTTCTGAGAAGGCAGTGGAACAAGCCAATCAAATAGGGAGTTATCCCCGGTTTATAAATCAAGATTCTCGTTTCGGAGATGTTCGTAAATACACATTCTCTCTTATTCCTATCAGTCAAATGTATTGGGAGCAAGCATTACTTTACCAAACAGGGCCTAGTATGCTTGTTAGTGGGAATCGTTCTCATCTATTCATTCTTGGAGGAATTTGTTTATTGATACTGTTTGCCGGGATTATCAACTTTATTAATCTTTATTCTGTATTAATGGTGAAACGAGGGAGGACTTACAATCTTCGAAAAGTATTCGGTGCCAGTGGCAATACACTGTTTACGCAAATTTTCACAGAAAACGTTCTACTGATAGCCGTTTCTATTGTGTTTGCATGGTTTATTGTTGAAATAACATCTGTTTTTGTATCCCACTTGTTGGATAGCCGGATAGTCTATACTAAATTCGACTGGATATTGTCGATATCTATCCTGATATTCCTGTCTTTGACTGTAAGCCTGTATTCACATATAAAATGCCAGCGCTCTTTACCGGCTGTTGCTCTCAAGGCATTAGGTACCGATAAACGTTCTATTCGTTTTCGTATGATATTCCTTTTTGTACAATATGTTGTTACCTTTTTATTGGTCTTACTTTCCATCTATTTTAATAAGCAATTCAATTTGATGTTGCAGACAGATCCGGGATTCCGTACAAAAGATATAATTCAGGCAAATATGATATATGAATCGAACGATTATTCTTCGTATACATCTGAAACTGTAAACCAACGTAAAGAAAGAGTTTTAGCGATAGATCAACTGATAGATAATTGTCCGGATATCCAAAGCTGGACAACCGGTTTTTATTCTATTCTTGGGTTTGATTATTCTGCAGGATTTCGAAATGCAAAAGGAGAACTGGTTACGTTGAATCAGAGTTATGTTACCGACAGTTTCTTTAAACTCTTTGAGATTCCTTTTATTGAAGGAGATTTATCGGAAGCAGATAAAGAACAAGGAGGTGAAATTATAGTTGTCAACCGTGCCGCATTGGCCGCTTTAGGCTACACAAGTTGCAAGGGGGCTACTATAATTAATGAGCAGATGAGAAAGATAAAACCCGATTTACAGGCACAGCCTATTGGTGCCGTAATAGAAGATTATTATGATAGACATGTAGGATTGGGTGCTCGCCCTATGGTATTTATCGTAAATAAACGGTTGAAGGGAGATTACTATCAGATTGCTTGTTATCCGGGGAAAACTCAGGTAGTCATCAATTATCTGAAAGATATTCAGAAAAAAGTATATGGTACGGAAGACTTTAAATATTCACTATTGGATGATGATGTGGCGGCACTCTATAAAAACGACCGGCGAATAGCCATGGTATATGCTATTTTTGCATGTATTGGAATTATAATAATCTGTCTCGGATTATTCGGTATTTCATTATTTGATATTCGTCAGCGCTATCGGGAGATTGCAATTCGTAAAGTAAACGGTGCATTGGTGAAAGACTTGTACTTGCTGCTTGGATGTAAATATTTGGTTGTATTGGGAAGCGCTTTTGCAGTATCTATTCCATTGTCCTGCTACTTGATTTATCAGTATACTAAAGCCCTTGTGATAAAAGCTCCGTTAAGCATGAATGTCTTTCTGATAGCATTGCTCGTAGTAAGTTGTATCTCTTTAGGCACACTGTGCTGGCAAATAAAAAAGGCATCACGTATTGACCCGGCCAAAATAATGAAAATAGAATAAAAATAATAATATATGATACGACACTATTTGAAAGTTGCTTTTCGTAATTTACTGAAATACAAGACCCAAAATATAATTTCTATCATCGGTCTTGCGGTAGGATTACTATGTTTCTGCATATGTATGTATTGTAGTCGTTTTGTTGAGACCACCAACCATTGTTTCAGTAATTACACTCGCATTGTGGAATTAAACCTTTATGATTATCAGACGGAAATATATTTTTCCGGTACACAAGTGGCTTTATCCGAAGAACTCCGCACATGGGCAATGGGAGAGGTGGAAGCAATTTCTTGTATGACATACTCGCGTGAACGTTCTTATCTTGCCGAAATTTCAGAGGAAAAATCATTACCATACGAACTTGAAACGATAGAAATAGATACTTTATACAATAAGGTATTCACTCCCCAAATAGTAGCCGGAAATTGGAAGACGGCAAGCCGGACATCTAATGCCGTTATTTTAAGTGAATCTACTGCCATAAAGATATTCGGTAAAATAGAAAGTGCTATCGGTAAGCATCTGACTTTGGCGCGACGACTCCATACTTCGCCTGAAAGTACTCCGAAAACAGGAGGTATTGTTTATACGGTACAGGCAGTAATGAAAGATATCCCGCTAAACAATGGTTTTAGTTTTATGACGCATACTGATGCAATGGTTCTGAACGATAGTGAAGGACTTTTCCGAAGTACGAAACGTCACGATATGACAGGAGCCAGAACCTATGTCTTGCTTTCTCCCAATACGAATATAGCTGAACTGGAGCAGCAGTTTGCTAAGCGTAATTATAGTTATACTATGTATAATCAGTCTTATGCGGTTGTTGCTAATTATATTAGCGACAGGGCACAGAAGAAAGGTGCTTTTGTGTTGGGATGGGTGACAGGAATAGTCGGTACATTGATATTACTGGTCGGACTAATCAATTTCTTTCACTTTCTGATCGGTTCTTTTCTTAATCGCACTAAAGAATACAGTATTATGAAAATGGCAGGATGTAATTGGAAACAACAATTCTGCCTGCTGTTTGTACAATCATTGATTGTGGTGGTTATATCTTCCTTTTTAGTAATATGGGGAATAGAATTGATTGGCAACCGAATGGATTTTTCTCTACAGGGCATTACAATGACTTTTCCGCCCGAAATTCTTTTGATACACGCTATGCAATATATCATTCTTCTTATATTGCTCTGTGCTGCAATTTGTCTGTTTGTATCTGTCCGTATTCGCAGAATTTCGATACAAACAGGCATTCATGGAGGAGTAAATAAACGTCGAGGTAAGCAGTGGGGACGTAACCTTATGCTGGGAATCCAGTTCTTTATCTGCTGGATATTTGTATCATTCACTGTCGCATTGTTTTTACAGTCGGAGAAAACAACCCAAACATTGTTTCATACGCTTAACCAAAAAGAAAAAGAAGCGATTCTTAGCATTCCATTAGACTATTCGTTTATGAAAAATGAAGAGAAGTTAAGTGTGGTAGAACGTTTTCAGCAACATGCAGGGGTAAAAGATGTCTTATTGGCAGATATTGCTTATACACAAGGAGTATCCGGAAACCTGTTGATGACCGAGAAAGGGAATGACAACTCCTGGACTGATATCAATATTATGTGCGTTCCGCTGAACTTCTTTGCTTTTATGAATATTCCGATAGAGGAGGGCAGAACTATCCGGACAAAAAATGACCTTGTCATGGATAAAGTATGGCAAAACAAACAAAAGAAGAATGTAATTGGAATGAATTTTTATGACCAAAATAATGATTATACCGTATGTGGAGTTTGTACTCCTTTCCAGACTGATGTCCATTATCATAGTGGCGGCTATGCTTTTATGCTCTATGATCCTTCTGAATATGTTGGCCATTGCTATGTAAAATGTTACCCTGAACAACAAAAAGAAGTCGTAAAGTGGATTGAGAAAATCCGTCGTGAAGTACTTCCGGAGAATATATCGTATCAGGTTCGTACATTTCAAGACGACCTATATGAAATACAGGCTATGGAATATATGCTGAAAGATACTATCCTGTTTTTCGCAATCGTCAGTATCATCATTACCTTGTTGGGTGTATATTCCAGCATTACCCTCGATACTGAACGTAGACAGAAAGAAGTGGCTATCCGTAAAGTAAATGGAGCCGGAATGTCGCATATTATCTGGTTGTTTGCCCGTTTGTATATAACTTTGTTGATGGTTACCGCAGCTCTATCCTTTCCGTTAGTATACCTAGTGTTACAGCTATGGAAACAAATATATACGGTATTCTTTAACTGTGGATTCTGGTTCTGGACAGGGATTTTTATATCTGTTGCTATGATAACGGCACTAACGATTTGGTTCCGTATCTTGAAGATTGCCAGAGTTAATCCGGTGGAGTCTATCAAAAATGAATAGGAAAACCATATTTGAATTAGAAAATAAAAGAAAACAAAATGATACAGCATTATTCAAAAGTTGCTTTGCGCAATTTGATGAAATATAAAACCCAAAATCTTATATCAACCATAGGCTTGGCTGTGGGACTGCTATGCTTCAGTATTTGTTTCTATTGTAGCCGCTATATGCAGAGTGTTGACCAATGTTTTAATAATTATCATCGTTTGGTAGACATCAATTTAGCTGATGAAGGTAGGATGTTATCCGGTACTCCTGCAATATTGGCGGAGAAGTTGACAAAAGAATATGGACATGAAGTAGAAGCATATTCCAGAGTTGCTTATGCACGGCAACGGCCTTTTGATGTGTATACAAATGATGAAAAGAAACTACCCTATACATTTGAATGCATAGAAGTCGACTCGTTTTTTAATCGTTTGTTCACTCCGACTGTTGTGGCAGGTTCGTGGAGAGTGGCAGCCTATACTCCTAATGCGGTAGTAATAACAGAAAGTACAGCACGCAAATTATTTCCATATAATCAGGAGGCTATCGGTAAACGTATGGTGATGACAAGCAAAATATGGTCTTCTCCGAAAACAACTCCTGATAGCGGAGGTATCTCATACACAATTCAGGCTGTGATTAAAGATATTCCAGCCAATGTCAGTATGAACTTCATGCGGACAATTGAAGTTCTCATTCTGAACGATAGTGAAGGATTATTTAAAATGACCGGTAATAATGACCAGACAGGCGTTTATACTTACGGATTGCTTCATGAAGGCAGAACAGCCAAAGATTTAAATGAAGTGTATAGAAAGAGTAATGTCACTCACCGGATGTTTAATTGCGATTATGACCTGATTGTTTCTCCAATTGGAAAAAGTAATGGCAACTCTGACATGATAACCATCTTTAGCTCAATAACTAGCATTGTAGCAGTTTTAATCTTATTAGTTGCTTTACTAAACTTTTTCCATTTTCAGATTGGAAGTATAATCAATCGCCAACGGGAATTTACAATTCGGAAGATAATAGGAAATGATATGTTTCATCTGGCAATGATGCTTTTTGTGCAATTGTTTTTGGTCATTGTAATCGCTTCTTTATTTATGTTCGGACTCATAGAAATATTGTCTTCCGGAATGCATATCTCATTGTCTGATTTAAGCTTGTCCATTGATAGAGAGCGTTTGATGTTACAAGCCGGACAATATATTATCATTCTTCTCATAGCAACATTTGTGATCTGTTTTTCTGTTGCTTTTTATATCCGTAGGGTAAACATACAATTAGGCATGAGCAATGGGCTTAAAAGTAAAAAGTATTTCTTTCGTAATAGCATGTTAGGAATCCAGTTTTTCATTTGTTGGCTATTCGTTTCTATGACTGTCGCTCTTTATTTACAAACAAATACTACAATATCTACGCTGTACAATACGTTGACTAAAGCGGAGAAAAATAGCATATTAAGTCTTAAATTGGACTATACTTTTATGAAAAATGAAGAAAAAGTTGCGCTTGTTGAACGTATCCGACAGTATTCAGGCGTGAAAGATGTCTTACTTTCTGAAGACGGTTACTTAAATGGTAGTCCGGATCGTACAGGCATACAATTAGATAAAGACTCGGATAGGTGGCTAGAAATAAATATAATGAGGGTAACGCCTGATTTTATTTCTTTTATGAATATCCCCTTGTCAGCAGGACAAAATATGGAAGGCAATAATGATATATTGGTCGATGAAATATTTATGAATAAAAAAGAAAATATACTGGGGACTACTCTTTATCATTATAAAGACGCTTATACTGTACGCGGTATATTGTCTTCTTTTACTCCCTCGGTTTATGCTTATAAAGAGGAGCAGACTCCTTATGTTTTCTTTCCTATGAAAGATAATGGAAATGTAGGTCATTGTTATATCAAGTGTTACACAGATAAAAAGGAAGAGGTCCGCCAATGGATGACCCAACTTTTGCAGGAAGTGTTACCGGAAAGTGTTGAGCCCGAAATAACAACTTTTTTGGATGATATCATTGAACAACAGGCCATGGAAACTAAATTCAAGAATATAACTTTATTTTTCTCTATTGTAAGTCTGATTATAACTTTATTGGGAGTATATTCAGCTATTACTCTTGACACCGAACGTCGGCAGAAAGAAGTGGCAATCCGGAAAATAAACGGAGCGGGAATAAAACAGATTATCTTACTGTTTTCCCGGTTGTATATGTTACTTTTGACAACATCGGCTTTATTAGCTTTTCCTGTGGTATACGTCATTCTCCATATGTGGAAAGAAATATATCAGATATTCTTTAATGACGGGATATTATATTGGGTAGGAATATTTGTAGGAGTAACTTTATTGACTGCACTAACCGTTATCTTTAGAATCCTAAGGATTGTACGACTCAATCCTGCGGAAGTTATCAAGAATGAATAAATTCAATAATTTTTAAATAGTACAATTATGATTAAAACAATTAATTTACAGAAGATTTTCAAGACAGAAGAAGTGGAAACTTGGGCATTGAATAATGTCAGTATTGAAGTGAAACAAGGTGAGTTTGTTGCTATTATGGGACCTTCCGGCTGTGGAAAGTCAACGTTACTTAATATTCTGGGACTGTTGGACAATCCGACAGGAGGAGAGTATTATCTGAATGGAATGGAAGTTTCGAAGTACACGGAATCGCAGCGTACAAATCTCCGTAAAGGAGTCATTGGTTTTGTATTTCAGAGTTTCAATCTGATAGATGAACTGAACGTATATGAAAACATTGAATTACCTCTGCTCTATATGGGTATCTCAGCTTCCGAACGTAAAAAGAGAGTGGAGACTGCCATGGAACGAATGGCTATTACTCATCGTAGCAAACATTTCCCCCAACAATTGTCAGGTGGTCAGCAGCAACGTGTCGCTATCGCCCGTGCAGTAGTTGCCAACCCTAAATTGATCCTTGCCGATGAGCCTACCGGTAATCTGGACTCAAAGAATGGTAAAGAAGTAATGGGGCTATTGAGCGAATTGAATAAGGAAGGAACAACGATTGTAATGGTAACGCACTCCCAGCATGACGCCGGTTACGCTGATCGCGTCATCAATCTGTTCGACGGACAAGTAGTAACTGAAGTCAGCATGTAACATTAAAAGAGTATGATGATAAAACATTATCTAAAAGTAGCTTTCCGCAATCTGGCGAAATATAAGGTGCAAAGCATTGTGAGTATTTTAGGATTGGCAGTAGGCTTTGTATGCTTTGCATTGTCTACTTTGTGGATTCGTTATGAAATGACTTATGATACTTTTCACGAAGGTGCGGAACGTATTTATCTGGTGCGTGCACATTATGCACATGAACCTGGTAAGATATCCAATTCTACTCCTTATCCTTTAGCTGATTATTTACAGAAAGGTAATCCGGAAATAGAGGCAATGGCTTCTACTTCCGTACAGAAAGTTAAATTTCGTGTGAAGGATACTGAGAAGGATGTTGTGTCGGCTGCTGCAGATTCTGTTTTGATGAACTTTTTTAATATACGAGTATTAAGAGGAACAGTGAACTTCTTGAAGGGAACCAATGGGGAAATTGCTATAACAGAAGAATTTTCTAAAAGGATATTTGGAGAGGAAGAGGCATTGGGTCGGGAGGTAGAGGTTAGTGGACATGCTTCTAAAGTTGGAGCAATCGTGAGTGGCTGGTCTTCTCATTCCAATATTCCATATAGTATATTAACTTCTGCCAGACATTATACACAATGGGGGAGTGCGAATGAAAACTTATTTGTTCGCATTCGTAAGGGGACAAATGGGGAAGAATTTCAGAAAAAAATTGCTGCTCTCCGTATCAATGATATTGAGAAGGAAAATGAATTGGGAGAGCTATTATTGACCCCGCTATCGGCTTTACGCTATTCCGGTTATGTATCTCGGGAAGATACCGTGATTACTTTTAGCTATATCTTATATTTTTCATTAGCCGGTGGATTGGTCATTATCTGTTCGTTATTTAATTATTTGACTCTCTATATCAGTCGGTTATATATGCGTAGGCGTGAAATGGCACTTCGCAAAGTGAATGGAGCAGGTAATAAAGATTTGTTTGTTCAGTTGACCGTTGAACTATTGATTGTTCAGTTTATAGCTTTGGTAGCCGGATTGTTCTTTATTGAAATATGTATGTCCCGTTTCCTCGAGTTCACACGAATAGCTCCCAACTCTTATTATGGAGAGATTTTAGTATATCTGTTTATTGTGATAGCTTTGTCTCTTTTGTTGGCTCAGATACCACTATATCATTTTCGTCGCCGAACTTTGCAAGACGCTGTCAAAGGGAAAGTTTCAGTAAACAGACCGTATGCTTTCCGTAAGTTCGGGATTGTTATACAATTGATAGTCAGTCTTGTTTTCATATTCTGTACAGTGGTTATAATGAAACAGATTTATTTCCTGAAGCATACAGACTTAGGAATGGAACGTCATAATATTGCCAATGTTGCATTATGGAGAGGTGATATAAAACAGTGGGGCGGTAAGATAGCAGCTTTACCTATGGTGACCGAAGTTCTGCCTCCCCGTTATTTTCCGATTATTCCTACCGGACCAATGATGTATGCGGAAATGAACCATTGGGAAGATATGCCTGAAGCAGTAGAAGAACCTATAACTGTTGGCATAATGCCTGCA
>ERZ827150.3718-NODE-3718-length-14336-cov-8.631748_pt1 | contig 14336 bp, 10 predicted proteins | sample MGYA00519779_ERZ827150 | MGnify/ENA primary metagenome ERZ827150 (study PRJEB31778, sample SAMEA3449267) | human gut metagenome | biome: human gut; feature: human-associated habitat; material: faeces | place: United Kingdom | collected 2010/2012 ...
CTCGTGAACGAGATGCCCGTCACGGACACCTCCCGCAAGGTGCGCAACGTCATCAAGCGGCGGCAGAACGACGGCGAGTGGATCTGCGCCGTGCCCTATGGCTATCTCGTGACCGAGGACAAGCAGTTTGAGATCATCCCCACCGAGGCCGAGATTGTCCGCATCATCTTCGACCGTTACAACAACGCCGGTTGGGGTTACAAGAAAATCGCCAACTACCTCACCGACGAGGGCATTCCCACGCCGCGCATGTCCGAGCGGATGCGCAAGGAGGCGGCGGGCAAAAAGACCAAGCGGGAGGCCAAGAACGCATGGGCCATCGCTACGGTGCAGGGCATTCTCGACAACGATTTTTATATCGGCACGCTCCGGCAGGGCAAGTACACCCGCGCCAAGATCAACGACAAGGACATCAAACGCAACGACGATGAGCACATCGTCATCGAGAACCACCATCAGGCCATCATCGACTACCACACCTTCGCTATCACCCGCGCGCTGCGGGAAAAGCGCAGCCGCAATAACTATCGCGGCGTCAAGGTCAACGACAACGTGTACTCCGGCTTTTTGCAGTGCGGTGACTGCGGCAGTCCGCTGTTCGCCATGAGCCGCAGCGATTTGGCCCCCGCCTACACCTGCGGGACGTATCACCGGCGCGGTCTCAAGGGCTGCACCAGCCACCATATCCGTGTTGACCGGCTGGACGAGCTGCTGAAAAGCTACGTGCGCAAGCTCGCGGACGGCTCTGCCGCCATGCTGGAACGGCTCAACGAGGAGCTGAAGCGCGAGAACGATCAGGTGGCGGAAACGGAGCAGTCCGCGGGCAATCTCGCCGAGGTGCTGGACGATCTCACCGAGGAGCTGAAGGTCACCAAGCGCCAGCGCATCCGGGAGATTATGAAAAAGCCGGAGCAGGAAGCTTCCATCGAGGCGCTGTATGACGAGATGGAAGCTGACCTGCAAAAAAAGATCGACGGCATCAACCATCAGATCGACCTGCTGAGCGACAAGCGCAACACCATCATTCAGGTGAACCGCGTGGCAAAGACCGCCATCGACGTGTTCCGCGACATTCTGGAAAAGGATAAGCTGGAACGAAATGATCTGGAGCTGCTGATTGACAAGATTCTCGTCTTTGAAGATCACTTGGAAATCAGGCTTCAATCCGACATCGACACGCTGCTGCGCTGCGGCACGCTCCCCGCGGGAACGGAGGACGCCGCAAATTTTAAGCAAGGCACGGAAAATATCGAAAACACGCTGATTCAGTCCTCTAAAAACCATGAGGACAAGGTTTTCCGTGTCAATGTTATCAGCAACGGCGACCCGCTGGAGATATTTACCGACCGCGAGGGCGAAGTGATACTGAAAAAGTATTCGCCGATAGGGGAACTGGGGGATTTTGCGAAGGAATACGCGGAATCGCTCCAGCTGGCGCTTGGGATGACGGCGGCCGTGTGCGACAAGGATACGGTGATAGCCGCGAGCGGGCCATGCCGCAAGGAGCTGATGGATAAGCCCATACACAGCGACCTTGAGGAGCTGATGGACAGGCGCGGCAGGCTGTGCGTTGGGGCGGACGGCGGCACGGCGCCGCACATTACTGCGGACGGGGCGCAGCCCTTTGCCGCGGCGGCGATAGCCACGATAATTTGCGCCGGGGATCCGATAGGCGCGGTGATGCTGCTCAGCCGCGACGAGAACGCATCCATAGGCCGCGCGGAGCAAAAGGCCACGGAAACGGCGGCGAATTTCCTGGGCAAGCAGATGGAGGGCTGAAAAAAGCGGATCACGCGGGCGCATGGTGCTATGCCATGCGCTTGTTTGATTAATCGAACTAAAAATATATAATGATTGAATAAAAATTGTTATGTTGAGCATGCTTGAGGAGCCATGCTATAATATACACACGCGTATCCATGTATGCCGGTACAGAAAAACACGGATGCGTGTGAGTGGTGAAAAAACATAGAAAAACAGGAGGTAAAAATGAAAAAGTATTTGGCGTTTGCACTGGCGCTGTTCATGGCGCTTGCGCTTATTCCGGGCATCGCACTCGCGGATAAGGGCGGACCCGGTGGCGGCGGCGGGCCCGGCGGCGGTCAGCAGGGCAGCTACCTTAATCAGGAAAACTGGGACGGCAGCATAAAGGTTGTTTACGATACCTTTGAAGTAAGCAACGGGCGGAATGCAAGCAAGAACGGCGCGGGCGTGACTGCGGTGACGCTGAACGGCGCCGCCGTTACGCATCAGGATTCCAACACAACAGGCGCAGCCAGCGGCGCGGCGCTGAGCAGCTATTATACTTCCGCAAGCAGCCAAACGGAGCAGAGCGTGGAGCTTGCCATAACTGCAGAGAAGGGCTACTATGTATCCAGAATAGTTGTGGCCTGCATAGACCCGCAAGGCTGGAGCCCGTACAGCTGCCAAACATGGAGCGCGGGCAATGCCTATAACGTTCCCTTCAGCCTTGCGGATTCTGTAAAGCAGAATGACGGCACGTTCAAGCTGTCCACTCAGCTTAACAGCAAGAATTTCTGCCACAGCAGCAACAGCAATGGCAACCATGGTTACTACATACTTATTCAGGTTGCGCCCATACCGAAGCCCGTTTATGTTGAATACGACTACGGCAATGTGCTGACCCTGTGCGGGAATAACGCCAAGCTTGCCGAAGCGCTTAATAACAGCGCATGGTGGACAACCGTGGGCAGCGGCAACGCATACGGCAGTGGCGAGGGCAATTTCGTGGAATATACCAAATTCGCTTATAATTATAGCCAACCATCCGACATACAGAACTGGAAGCATACCACCAACAGCGTGACTACCAATGTGAAGTCGGTTGTTGCCGACGAATGGAAAGTAAATTTCCTCGGCTGGGAAGTGACCTATTATGCAAAATGCACAAAGAGCGGCAATGAACTGACCTTCTCCGAGCAGGTAGGTACGAGCAGCAATATAGGCGAAGGACAGAGCCTTAACGTGTATACCCACGCAAAGCTTGTCGCCAAGTGGGAAATCGACACCACGCCTACCCCCACTCCCGAACCGGGGAAGATAAAGATTAAAATATGTAAGGCTATAGATGGCGACGGCATAAGAGAGCTTCCGGAGAATTACACTATAAAGGTGAAGGTCGGCGACGAAGAAAAGACCATGAGCATAGCGAACCTTATGGAGGTAGAGTTCGAGGTTGAGGTTGGCAAGGAATATACTATAAGCGAAACCTATAAGTCCGATATTCCAAATTACGATTTCGTAAAGGCGACGATTTGGGAGCGGAATATAGCCAATGGCTTCAAGATAACATTTGATGAGGACGACGACGGCAGGACTATTATTATCACAAATAAATATGTCAAGCATGGCACGGTAATAAAGCCCGGTAAGCTTACCATAAAGAAAACCGTTGAAGGCGTTGACGTTCCCGATAATTACGAAGTTACCGTGAATGTGTATAACTCGGATAAGTCGGTGAATGAAAACATAAAGCTGAACAAGGCGAACAGCTTCTCCCATACGCTTAAGCTTGAAGAAGACCTTTACTACATAAAGGAAACTACCTTCACCGATATAAACGGCTATCAGCTTACCGGCATGGATACGCAGGAACACCGTCCCTACGATGGAAACGGCATAAACAAAATATTCCGCATGTCTGTATCGGACAACAGCGAAGCCGCTATCACCATCGTCAACAAATACGAGCGTGTTCCCGAAAAGGCCAAGCTGACCGTGACGAAGGCTGTTGAAGGGCTTGAGAACGGCGTTGAACTGCCCAACGATTACGAAGTTACCGTGACCGTCGGCAATCAGACCATAACCCTGACCAAGGACGAACTCAGCAAGACTATATCGCTCGACGCGGGCACTTACACCGTGCGCGAGACAGATATGTCCAACATAGATGGTTACGACTTCGTAAAGACCGAATACAGCAAACTTGACGCGAATAACGGCATAACGCTTGCCGAGGGCGACGAAGCCGCCGTTACCGTGACCAATACCTACTCCAAAAAGCAAGAGCCTAAGGCGAAATTGACCATCAAGAAAACCGTTGAGGGCGTGGATATACCCGAAGGCTATGTGGTTACCGTTGCCGTGAACGGCACCGAGTACAAGCTGAATAAGGGTAATCAGTTCAGGCTTGATATTGAAGTGGCCCCCGGCAAATACACTATAGAGGAGAAGGGCTGCACCGAAATAAACGGCTACTACTGCGAAGCCACCACCATAACCATAAACGGCAAGCCTACGCAGGAAATAGTGCTTGAGAACATGGCGGAGGGCCATGTTGAAATAACCAACAGGTATGCCGAGCAGAAGCCCCAGAACGGCAAGCTGACCATAACCAAGAGCTTCCTCGGCGTTTACGCTTACGACCTGCCCCGCAGCTTCACCGTGTATGTGCGCCCCATGAACGATGACGGCATGACGCTGGGCAGCGCAATGGCCGTTGTGCTTAACCGCAACAGCGACAATACCTATTCCGCAACGATAGAGGTTGGCTATAACGTATATGAAGTGACGGAGCAGAACCCGAACCTGAGCGGCTATGTGTTCACCGGCGCGAATTATTCCGCCGTAAGCACCGGCAGGGCCGTGGCAGGGTACGATCTGCCCAGGACAAACGGAATATATGTCAGCACGGGCGAAAACGGCACAGCGAGCGTTGCCGTAACCAACAGCTACTATTATGATTACCATGACTACGTTCCCGTGATTCCTCCCACCAAGCCCCTGCCCCCGCAGACCGGCGATTCCGACACGGCGTACATGGGCATAGCGCTTTGCGTGATGGCCGCCGCCGCGTTCGTTGCAGCGCGCAGCCGCAAGCGCAGCTAAATCTTTGCAGAATAAAAGAAGGGCGAACCGAAAAGGCTCGCCCTTTTTGATATTCCTGTTTTACCGAATGGCAAAATGCGTCTTTATCAGCCTGTCTGTTGGTATATGCAGCACGGTTCCCGCCGCTATGCCGAGAGAATTGAGCAGAATATCATCAATATCGAAAACGCCGACATGGGAAAGCTGCTGCACGGTTTCAAACAGTATTACCATGCCTATAAGTATTGCGGCCGATACGGCAAGGTTATGTTTCGCGTGTATCTTCCACGGCAGCAACAGCGCAAGCGGCGAAAACAGCAGCGCGTTGCCAAATATGCTGGCAAAGAAATAGCTGTCCGTGAACAGGTTTGCAAACTGAGAGTGCAGCGTAGCGAACGGGATATAATTAGGCGCAAGATAAGTGTAGTCATATTCGCGTCTAAAGCCGCCGAGCAGTACGAAGCAAAGAATTATGAAGTAAACCGAAAACAGATACCACCAGCATATGTTGGCGGCTGCTCTGCGCCAAGGCGCGCTGTTGCATATACGAAGCATTATGATGGTGGCTAAAAGCATAGGCAGGGGAACCATCAGCACGGTTTTAACAAGCCGGATAAACATAACAAATGCGCCCATCCAGTGAAAAACAATTAACGAGCGTATAGCACCTGCGAATGCCGCAGCATACAGTGCCATGCAAAGTATGAAAAGCGTACGGCTCTTTTTATCCCGCTTCAAAATTGCCTCCCGAATCATTATCCGAACACCTACACGTTTTGACTGAATTTACAAAGGCGGGCTGCCGCGCCCGCCGTGTAGTTTTTTGATTATTTTGATTTAATATACGGCTTGCCGTTTGCGGCGGGAACATGCGCCTTGCCTACGAAGAGTATGAGCGCGATTATCGTGACAACATACGGTATCATGGATATTATGTTCACCGGTATGGAGCCGCTTGAGCCGACGACTACCTTCAGCCCGTTGCAGAAGCCGAACAGTATGCAGCCAAGCATAGCGCCCTGCGGCTTGAATTTGCCGAATATTACCGCGGCAATGGCTATGAAGCCCTGGCCTATAACTATGGACGGGCGATAAACGGAAACCGTTGCAAGCGTTATGCTCGCCCCGCCAAGGCCAGCAAGGAAGCCGGAAAGCGCAACGCAGATATAGCGCACGAGGGAAACGTTTACGCCCAGCGTATCCGCCGCCTGCGGATGCTCGCCCACGGCGCGGAGCCTGAGCCCGAAGCGCGTTTTATAGAAAATGAACCATATCACAAGCACCAATATGAACGCTATATACGCAGAAGCGTATGTGTTGAACACGTTGTCAAGAAAGCCGTTCTTTGCAAACGCTTCGCCCCATTTGCCGCCAAGGTTGGCGTTGCACCATTCAAAAAGGCCATTGAATATGCGGGGGAGCTTATTGGGCACTGGGTGCGTTTCCGTATTGCCTGCAAAGAGCAGGCGGCAAACGTAAACGGCAATGCCGCTGGCAAGGAAGTTTATTGCCGTGCCGGATATGGTTTGGTCCGCCTTGCAGGTTATGCAGGCAAAGCCGTGTATCAGCGCAAAAACCATGCCCGCAAGACCCGCGCAGATGAACGCCAGCCAAGGATCGCCGGAAAAATAGCCCACGGCAGCGCCGGTGAAGGCGCCTATTGTCATCATGCCCTCTATACCGATGTTTATAACGCCGGATTTTTCGGAGCAGCAGGAGCCGAGCGCCGCAAACAGCAGCGGGGGAGTATACATAAGCGTGGCATTAAGCACAATGCCGAGCGTTTTAAGCAACTGGTCCATGTTATACGCCTCCCTTATTCTTTTTGTTGCTGCTTATCATCATCCTGAGCAGGCTTGATATGGCGATGCACAGCACTATGCAGCCCATTATTATGTCAACTATCTCGCTTGGGGCATCGAATCGCGTGCCGCCGAACTTCATCGCGCCGAAGAACTCTGCGCCCAGCAGCACGCCGAAAGGATTGGTGCCGCCTATAAGCGCAACGGTTATGCCCTGGAAGCCGTAGCCTTCCTGCCCGGCAAACTGACTGACTTTATACGTTACGCCCATAACCTGCAGCGCGCCCGCAAGGGAAGCGAGCATGCCGGATATGCTCAGCGCCGTAAGTACGGAACCATTGGCGTTTATGCCCGCATATTCCGCGGCGGAGCGATTGAAGCCGACTGCCTTAAGCTTGAAGCCGAGCGTTGTGCGGTTGATTATATAATAGATCACCACAACGCATATAAGTGCGATGAACACGCCGAAGTGCGCTTTGGGTGAAAGGCCGGGCAGCCAATCGGATATGGTTATCTTTGCCGTATCGGCAATGGGTACGGACCAGGTTTTGCCGTCGCCGACGTTTACCCAGTCAAGATTTACGATAAAGTTTGAAAAATAGTAGGCTATCCAGTTGAACATTATCATGCACAGCACTTCGTGCGCGCCGAAACGGATTTTCAAAAAGCCTACCAGTCCGCCCCAGAGCGCGCCCGCAGCAAGCGCGGCGATTATGCAGAGGGGAATGTGTATATACGCGGGGGCCTTAACAAACGCGCCAACCAGCATTGCGGCAACGCTGCCCATAACGTATTGACCCTCCGCGCCTATATTAAACACGCCCGTTTTGAACGCGAAGGCGACGGAAAGGCCGGTGAGTATATACGGCACGGAATATTCAATGAAGCTATATGAAATATTCTTTGTGGAGCGGAATATAACGCCGAACAGCTTGCCATATGACTCGATGGGGTTATAGCCGGCGATAAGCAGGGCGATAGCGCCAACTATAAAGCCGATTATAATGGAGATAAGCGTATAGGTGAACGCGCTTTCCTGCAGCTTTTCAACAAAGCGCTTTGTGTTTATGCTATTCTTCATGCGCCGATCCTCCCGCCATCATCAATCCAAGCTGCTTTTCGTCCGCTTCGCTTCCGCGCACGCTGCCGACTATCTTTCCTTCGAATATAACGTCTATCCTGTCCGAAAGGCTCATTACCTCGTCCAGTTCAAAGCTTACCAGCAGCACGGCCTTGTGCTTGTTGCGCTGATCCACAATGTACTTATGCACATACTCAATCGCACCAACGTCAAGCCCGCGCGTGGGGTTAACGGCGATAAGCAAATCCTTGTCGTTTGTAACCTCCCTTGCAATTATCACCTTTTGCTGGTTGCCGCCGGAAAGGTCGCCCGCCGGTTCATGCTCGCAGCCGCGGGGGCGAATATCGTATTTTTCAATAAGCTCCCTGGCATGCTCGTCAATGGCCTTGAAATTGAGCGCGCCGTGATTGGAATACGGCTTTTCGTCCGCGTTTTGCAGAATAAGATTATCCTCAACCGAGAAATCCAGCACCAGCCCGTGCTTATGCCTGTCCGCCGGTATGCTTGAAATTCCCATGTCGAAAAGCTGGCGCGGCGTTTTGTTGTAAGCATCGTGGCCGTTCATGGTGATTGCGCCGTGAGTCGCTTTCTTTAGGCCGGTAAGTATTTCCACCAATTCGGTTTGGCCGTTGCCGTCTATGCCCGCTATGCCTACTATTTCGCCTTTTCTTACGGTTAAGTCAAGCCCGCGGAGAACTTCAACGTTCCTGTAATCCTTGGCGTGCAGATCATGCACCTCCAGCGCCACTTCGCCCGGTTCTATGGCGGCCTTGTCCACCTTGAACTCAACGCTGCGGCCGACCATCATGGCGGCAAGCTGCTGCTCCGTAGTGTCCGCAACGCTTACGGTGTTTATATATTTGCCCTGGCGGATGATCGTGCAGTAATCCGCAGCGGCTTTTATTTCCTTCAACTTGTGGGTTATGAGTATAACGGTTTTCCCTTCGCGCGCAAGGTTATGCATTATTTCGATAAGTTCTTCTATCTCCTGCGGGGTAAGGGAGGCCGTGGGCTCATCCAGTATCAATATATCTGCGCCGCGGTACAGCACCTTCAGTATTTCTGCGCGCTGCTGCATGCCTACGGATATGTCCTCAATCTTGGCGTCGGCATTCACCTCAAGGCCGTAGCGGGCGGATATTTCATTCACCTTTGCACGCGCCGCCTTCATGTTCACCCGCCCGCCGGGGAGCATGGGTTCCATGCCGAGTATTATGTTTTCGGCCACGGTGAACGGCTGCACGAGCATAAAGTGCTGATGCACCATGCCTATGCCCAGCTCTATCGCCTTATTGGGGCCGGATATGGAAACCTCTTTGCCGTTTATGAATATTTGGCCGGATGTGGGATGATACAGCCCGTATAATATGTTCATAAGCGTGGATTTACCCGCGCCGTTTTCGCCGAGAATGGCGTGTATCTCGCCCTTGTGAACGGTCAGGTTAATCCCGTCGTTTGCTTTGAAGGAGCCGAACATTTTAACTATGTTCTTCATTTCAACCGTGGGACAGCTCATATCTATGCGCCCGTTTTCCTCCAAGCCGGCTCACCTCCTTAAAATAAAAAATATGTGTTTGCGTGATGTGATAATGGATTTGTTATAACAAATCCCTGCCCGATATGCTTCGGGCAGGGATGTGCTTATTCAGCTATTAGTCATCCAGGGTGTAGTAATCGGAACCGTAGGCGGCATCAAAGGCCTCGGTAGTGGCGGGAACCTTGATTTCGCCGGAGAGGATCTTTTCCTTGGCGGCGGCAACGGCGGCCTTGCACTCGTCGCTCATCAGGGTGTCGGTGGGGGCTACGTCAACAGCGCCGGAGGTGATGTCGTAGTTGACATCGCTGCCGGGCTTGAGGGTGCCTTCAACGCCGTCCTTGCACAGGGCGAATACGCCGTTGTCAACGCGCTTTACGGCGCTGGTCAGCACGGCTTCGGGGGCCAGAGAGGACTGATCCTGGTCAACGCCTATTACCAGCTTGCCCTGTTCCTTGCCGGCTTCGATTACGCCAAGGCCGGTGGCACCGGCGGCATGGTAAACGACGTCCGCGCCGTTGGTGTACATATTGATGGTGGCAGCCTTACCGCCCGCGGCATCGCCGAAGCTGTTGGCATTGTAGCACTGAATCTGGCAATCGGGGTTGGTGTCACGCACGCCGGCATAGAAGCCGTAGCCGAAGGTGTTCATGACGGGGCTGACCATGCCGATAACGAAGCCGACGTTGTTGGTCTGGGTCATGGTGGCAGCGGCAACGCCTACCAGATAGGAGCACTGCTCGGTGGCAAAGTTAACGCCGATAACGTTATCACCAACGCTGGAATTGTCAACGATGGCAAAGGTCTGATCGGGATAGTTGGCGGCAACTTCCTTAAGGGTGTCGGCCATCAGGAAGCCGATGCACAGGATAAGGTCATAACCTTCGTCAACAGCGGTCTCGAGGTTGGGGGCATAGTCGGCGTCGGTCTTGGATTCGAAGTACTTAACTTCGCAGCCAAGCTCTTCCTGAGCCCTCTGCAGGCCGGCCCACGCGGAAGCGTTGAAGGACTGGTCGTTGATTCCGCCGGTATCGGTAACCATGGCTACGCGATAGGGTTCCTTGTTGTCGTTAGCGGGATTGTTGTCCTGGTTCTGATCCGCGGGAGCGGAGCAGCCGATAGCGGCTATGGCTATTACCAGAGCCAGCATCAGAGCAGCAATTTTCTTCATTATGCTTTTATCCTCCGTTTATTTTTGACCACGCCGATTATTAATCCGCATGGTTCTATTTATTCTATCAAAAATAATTGTGAAATAAAAGATGTAATTTGATTATATATAACATTTTTGCGCCATATTTATGCCGTCATGTGTAAATATTCCCGCGCGTGGGCATAAAAGGCCGGCGAACGGGCTGTCCGCCGGCCGTATGATGCGCCGTGTAGGCATAACCTTAGCCAATAAGGGCAAAGAATTCGTTAAGCGCGTCCGTATAATCCCCGCAGCAGACCAGATGATGGTTGTTGATGGGGTTGGTGAGGAAGTAGGAGAAATCATCAAGCTTCAGCTTTATCTGCGTGCGGCAGAGGCAGGATTCGTGCAGGTTTTCGGTTATCTCGCCGTGCTTTGCAAAGAAGCGGGAAAGATCGCCCGCGGCCTTGAATATTGTGCAGGGGCCTTCGGGGATTTCACCGGCTATGGCAACGCCGATGTCGGATTCATAATGCGTGGTAAGGCGGATGCTGCGCGGCATGGTTACGGGCAGCGTGCAGTGCGCCAGCACCATTTCACCAGCGGCGGTATCTATGCGGCTGGGGTTGCACAGGAACACATCCTGTCCGGATACCGCGCCGAGTATTGCCATGGATACGGCGGCGGGGATATCGCCTTCACAGCCGGCGTATATACCTTCCGCATTGAGTATGGCAAGGCCGAGGCAGCCGGTGGTGAACACAGTATTGAGAAGATCGAAGCAGCGCACGGTGACCGCGCGAAGGTCGTACTTGGCAATTATGCGCTTGAGCGCGCCGTATACATTAAGGCTCTTTTCCATTTCCGCCTTGTCGTAGCCCTGCGCCATGAGAAGCTGAGTATACTGATTCGGCTCGTAGCCGCCCTTCTTGGTTTCTTCTATCAGTTCGCTTATGGGGATATGAACAAGCGTAAGTCCAAGCTTAGCCTGATACGCCGCGCCGTCGGCATCGCTTGCGATAAGCCAATCGGAGGGCGCGCCTATAACGCCAAGCCGCATACCATTCAACTTTTCTATTCCGGCATAGGCCATCTTCAGCGCGTTTATGCGCCTTGCCACGTCCTCAACGCTGCCGTGCAGTATTTCGCCGCGCTTGCCCTGCTGCTTTAGGAAGGAAAGTATTTCCATGCTGGCGGCAAGGGAGTTGCTTTCGCCGCTGGTAAGTATATAGCAGGGCTTTTTGCATATGCGCTCATAGCCTTCCTTAAATATGCCTTCGCTTCCGCCGGAGGCCACGAATACCAGCGCGAAGGGCGCCTTTTCAAATTCGTCCAGATCAACGCGCACAAGCTCCTCGCCAACGGCGCTGCCCACGGTTTTAAGATATTCGTTCGTGCGTTCCCGCGTTACCTGAGAAAGCGGGCTTTGTACCTGAAATACGCTTATTGCCATTATAGGTTCCTCCTGAAGTTAGTTATGATTAAATATATTCTATCATAATATGCGCGGTTTTTGTACTTTATATTCTTCACTATGTCTGATACAATATATCCATCAGCTCATATATGAAAGGATATCCCTAAATGGCAAAGCTATATTTCCGCTACGGGGCGATGAGCTCCAGCAAGACCGCAAACGCCATAATGGTAAAGTATAATTACGGAGAGCAGGGGCAGAAGGCTCTGCTCGTTAAGCCGCGCACAGATACGCGCGACGGCGTGCATATTATGAAAAGCCGCAGCGGCGTTATGGATGAATGCACGCTGTTTGACGAAATGGACTGGGAAGCCGTTAAGCGGAAGGAATATGATTGCATAATTGTGGACGAATCGCAGTTCCTTACCAAGGCGGAGGTGGAGCTGCTGACGGACATTGTGGATGAATACAATGTGCCTGTGATATGCTACGGGCTGCGCGCGGACTTCCGCGGGGAGCTTTTTGAAGGGAGCAAGTGGCTGCTTGCCTGGGCGGACAGCATAGAGGAGGTTAAAACAATATGCTGGTGCGGCCGCAAGGCAACCTGCAACGCCCGCCTTGACGGCAAGGGCGGCATAACCAAGCAGGGCGAACAGGTGGTGCTGGGGGCGGAGGATAAATACATAAGCCTTTGCCGCAGGCATTGGAAGCAGGGCGACCCCGGCCCGAAGCTGAGAAAGCAGGATTAGCACCCCATGCAAGGCCGTAAAACGCTATACATGATAGGCGGCACAATGGGCGCGGGCAAAACAAGCGTTGGCCGATGCCTTAAAACAAAGCTTGATAACAGCGTGTTTCTTGACGGGGACTGGTGCTGGGATGCACACCCGTTTAAGGTGACGGATGAAACGAAGTGCATGGTGCTTGAAAACATATGCTTCCTGCTCAACCAATTCATACGCTGCACGGAATATGACAATATAATTTTCTGCTGGGTAATGCACGAGCAGAGCATTATAGACAGCATACTTTCCGGTATTGATAAAGAAAAGTGCAACATAAAGGCGATATCGCTCATGTGCAATGAAAAAAGCCTGACGGAGCGGCTGAATAATGACATTGCCTGCGGCATAAGAACGCCGGATATAATTGAAAGAAGCATTGCGCGCATACCGCGCTACGCTAAGCTTTCAACAATAAAAATACAAACGGACGGCAAAAGCATAGAGAAGGTGACGGATGAAATAGCCGCACTGACATAACAAAAAAGTGGCTTATAGACGGGTGCCCGTAAAACAGTTAATCCTCCGTATGGCTTAGACCATGCGGAGGATTTGTTTATGTCTAATCTTCAAACTTGCTGGCGGCAAACGGTTTGTCAAAACCGTTTGCGGACGGCAAGTCCACAGGGGATAGCCGCTTTAGCGGCGCAAGGGGGTGTAGCCACCTTGACGGAACGAAGTGACGCAACATTCTCGGTCATGCAGTATCCTCCTGCTGACGGAGAATGAAGCTCCGCAGGACGCACGATACTCCCGTTAGGAGAGTATAGAAGTGCGCCCTTTAGTTCCTAAAGGGATTTTATCAGTTCGCCAAACTGAAAGTTTCCGTTGCTTGTCTATTTATATAAAGCCTCTTTTTTTTGCTTCTTCAATCAATATAGGTTGAATTAAAGGATATGTCCAATTTTCAACTAACTTATCTGAAATCAATATCTTCTCAATCTCACTATGTAATTCCTCAAATGAGTTAATGTCTGCAATAAATAACATTCCGAAAGTTTCATCATCAATATTTTCATTTACTCGTGTCTTTCCTTTAACAGAATACACACATATTGGTTCAATTCTAAAATCAACTGCTCCTGTTTCTTCTTGTAATTCTCTTTTAGCTGTTTCTAAAATACTTTCTCCAGGTTCTCTGTGACCTCCTGGTATTTCATAAGTCTCTCTTTCTTTGTGTTTACAGAATACCCACTTGTTATCTGTTTTGGATATTATCACTGCAAACTTCAAAAATTCATCTGCGACATTGTCATAAAATTTTACTTCTACCATTCTATCAATACCTCGTCAAATTCAAATTTATCTAACTGTTTTATGAATTAAAATCTACTGATTGTAATGATACAACACTTCTTTTCCATGCCTTTCAGCATACTCAATTTCTTTTTTCACAGATGTTCCAATATAACCATCCATATTTACAACATATATTCCATCACTTAAATCTATTTTTCTGTAATGAGCATCTTCAAGTTTTAAAAGTTCATCTTCAGTTGGAACAATATTATCTTCACAATAAACACATTGTAATATATTATATCTTATATCCTTTGCTTATTTCAAGGTCATAAGCAATTTTTTTCATATCTTCGGCAAATTTCATGCTTCCACAAATTGTATAAGTTTTCACCCAATCACCTCATCAAATTCCGATTTGTTGCTCACTTTTCGTATTCAAATTATACCATAAAACTTGTGAACAGTTCTACCGCAACTTTGGACTATATGAGAAAAGTCCGAACAGTTTTCTGCCCGGAC
>ERZ827150.3728-NODE-3728-length-14315-cov-6.903436_pt1 | contig 14315 bp, 16 predicted proteins | sample MGYA00519779_ERZ827150 | MGnify/ENA primary metagenome ERZ827150 (study PRJEB31778, sample SAMEA3449267) | human gut metagenome | biome: human gut; feature: human-associated habitat; material: faeces | place: United Kingdom | collected 2010/2012 ...
TGGCGTCCCGCTCGTGCTGCAGCACCGGCTTTGGTTTTTCCATCAGGGCAAACGTTCCCTTTGAAACATAGGTATAGGTCAGCATGCTTTTTCCTCCATGCGCTTTGATCTTTCCGAACGGAGTATACCGCAAAAGTCAGCCGCTCTCCCGGCTCACAGGATATACTCCATCTGCCGTTCCTTTGTCTTCATGCCCATTTTTTCGTAGAAGTGCTCTGCCGAGGTGTTTCCTGCCCAGACGTTCAGCGTCACCTCATAGCAGCCTTGCTCTTTTGCCTGCTGCTTTACATATTCAAACAGGCTTTCTCCGATGTGCTGTCCCCGTGCCTGCTGGTCAACGCACAAATCGTCGATGAACAGTGACTTAAAGGGCACCATATTTGTGGAAAATGGCTGCTCCTGCATTTGACAGAAGGCATAGCCCATACACACACCATCCTCGTTCACGGCAACATAGATGGGTTTATCTTCCTGCTTCATAAGTTCAGCCAGTTCGCAGACAGTGTATTTGGTGGTGCCGGGAATAAAAACATCCGGTCGGATCTCTGCATGGATCTGCAATACCTGCCCCAACAGCGCAAGAAGTCTGGGAATATCTTTTTCCTCTGCCTTACGGATCTTCATTTCATTTTGCTCCTTCCCTGTTTTCAATTTTACGAATTCAGTATACCACACCCAATCCCATTGTAAAAGAGGATCTGTACGCCGCCCGCAGGCGGCACCCTTTATTCTCCCGGTGATTCTTGAAGCCAGCCTTTGCGCAGCTGTTCCAGTGCGTGGGTCTCGAGCCTTGAGACATAACTTCTGCTGATCTGGAGCAGCTGTGCCGTTTCCAGTTGGGTCAGGGGCGGCTGACCCGCCAGCCCGTCTTCTTTATGACCGGGCCGCGAATTACGGAAGTATCATTGTCTGGAAGTACCTGAAGCTGCATATTCAATTTTCAAGGTCCGTCGGCTCCGGTTTCCGTTCCCTCTTGGGCACGGTCCGTTTCCGTGACATGATTGTATCGTACTTTCGCAGAAAAGTTTATGGACTTGTAGTCCAAGTCCCCCACCCTCTTAGTCCAAGTTCTGGGATACAACAGACAAAAAAGAGGAGTTGAGTCCATTCATCAGACTCAACTCCTAAGTAAGACGAGAAAATTCGTCTTTCTGTTAATTGTCAAAGGTGCATTTTCCGCTCGACTTCATAACGCAACCGAGATATTACACTTATAGGATAGCATAATTTAAAATTGCCACTTTCTAATAGTCCCCTGATGTCAAGATATCACAGCGCAAAAAGAGTGTCAACAAATTATTTATTGACAGATTTTCAATGAAACATCCAACTTTTTGAATTGCGCTGTTCCATCACTTACCGCTGCAAAAAACTTGCATTTTGTTCCACATCTACTATACTAAAGGATGTATCGATTATTCTTGAAAGAAAGCGGATGCTATGGAATTTCAAATGAAGTTAAAGCGATTTCTCAAACGGGAGACCGTTCTTTCGGTCGCCGCTGTACTGGCCGTGCTCTCCATGTTCTTTGTGCCGCCGGATGCAGACTACCTCGGTTACATTGACCTGCGCACGCTCGCCATTCTGTTTTCCCTGATGACCATCATGGCCGGGCTGCGGCGGCAGGGCGTTTTTGACCGGATGGGCCGGGCGCTGTTGGCACGGACCGGCAGCACCTTGCAGCTGGTGCTCGTTCTGGTCGGGCTGTGCTTTTTCGGGAGCATGGTCATCACCAACGACGTTTCCCTGCTGACCTTTGTCCCCTTTACCTTTGTGGTGCTGAGCGGCCTTGCGCCGGACACCCGCCGGGCGCTGACCATCCCAGTGGTGTGCATGCAGACCATCGCGGCCAACCTTGGCAGTATGCTCACGCCCATCGGCAACCCACAGAATCTCTACCTCTACGGCAAAAGCGGAATGAGCATGGCGGAGTTCCTCCTGCTCATGTTCCCCTACACGGTCGTTTCGCTGCTGCTTCTGGTGGGCTGGGCGGTCGCGGTCTGCCGCAAACAGGCATCCTCCTGCATCGGTGCGCTCCCGGAGCAGCCGAACACCACCGCAGACCGGAAAATCATCCTGCTGGATGCGGTGCTGTTTGCGGTCTGTCTGCTGGCGGTTGTCCGGGTATTGCCCTACAGCGTTGCCTTTGCCGCTGTGCTGGTCTGTACCCTCTGCGCTGACCGCTCCACTCTCCGCAATGTGGATTACTCCCTGCTGCTGACCTTTGTGGCATTCTTCGTTTTCATCGGCAATCTGGGGCGCATCCCGGCCTTTTCGGGCTGGCTGCAAGCCATCCTCGCCGGGCGGGAAGTGCTGGTGGCAGTTCTGGCTTCGCAGGTCACCAGCAATGTTCCCGCTGCCCTGCTCCTGTCCGGGTTCACGGATGAAACTGCCGCGCTTATCATCGGCACGAATCTCGGCGGCCTTGGCACCCTGATCGCATCCATGGCCAGCCTGATTTCCTACCGCCAGATTGCGCGGGAGCTGCCGGAGGAAAAAGGCCGCTACTTCAATCTGTTCACCCTGTCCAACCTGATTTTTCTGGTGATCCTGCTGGCTGAATGGAGGCTCATCGGGCGATAAGACCGAAACGTGGAGGTTCCGAAATGAAGCATCGTTTGTCACGGCTGCACAGATGAAGGCCATCGAACAGGCCGGAAATGCTCACGGCCTGCCCTATCTGCAGATGATGGAGAACGCCGGGCTTGCAGCCTACGCCGAACTGAAAAACGTCCTTCCGCAGCCCGGCTCTCTGCTGGTGGTCTGCGGAAAGGGCAACAACGGCGGGGACGGTTTTGTCATCGCCCGCGCCGCCGCAAAAGAGGGCTGGAAAATGGGAGGTGGTCATCCTGCACGATATCTGGAATCCGTGGCACGGCTGCAGCAATTGCGGCAAATGCCTGTGACAGAACTGCTCTCCTATAAAAACCGTCCCCTCCGTGCAGACCCGGATCTCACGTTCCGGGTATCTGCGCGGAGGGGACGGTTCGTTTTATCAGAGTTTTGTCATCCACAGGCCATGCAGATTGCAGTAGGCATAGACCGCCACCGGTGTCTCGTCGCCCAGCTCAAAAGCCGCTCTGGGTGCCTCGCCCGGATGGAGATAACGGATGTGGCCGCCCTGCGCCGTTTCCACATAGAGCCACTGGATAACACCGATTATCCTATTTTTCATCTCTGTTACCCCCTGCAACTTCCGATTTATCGTCACAAGTATAGCATACTGCCGCCTGTAAGAAAAGGCACAGACGCAAAAACCCCTGCGGGCAATTGCTCGCAGGGGCTTGGGTTATGCGCCGGTGTTCCTCACACTGGCATAACGGTTATTCAATTTCGATGAGATTGGGGTTTGCAGGCAGAGCCTTCTGCTGCTGGGGTGCAGGCAGCTGGATGTGCAGGATGCCATCCTCGAACTTTGCGTGGATATCCTCTTTCTTTACGGCATCGCCCACATAGAAGCTGCGCGCGCAGGTGCCGGAGAAGGTCTCGCGGCGGATGTAATGACCCTTCTCATCCTTCTCATCATTGCTGTGATTACGGACGGCCTGAATGGTCAGGTAACCGTCGTTCAGTTCCATCTGAACGTCTTCCTTCTTGCAGCCCGGCAGGTCCACGGCCACATCGTAGCCGTTCTCGGTCTGCTTCACATCGGTCTTCATCATGTTTGCACCGCGCTTACCGAAGGTCTCGCGCTCTTCACGGTTCATCGCACGCTCCAGCGCACCATCGTTCCAGAACGGATCAAAGAGATCATCGAACAGATTCTCATGGAAAACAGCAGGCATAAACATAAATCATTCCTCCAATCCCGGCGTTCGGGTCGGGTCAAAAATCTTTATGTTGTTCATTCGGAAAGGCTCTTTCCTGAAAGCCGCCCGATCACCTCGCGGCTCTCTCTTTTGCCCTTCCTCCTGAGCACGCCATAGTTATAGCACTGTTTGTTAGCACTGTCAAGTATAGAGTGCTAAAATTCACAGAAAGATAATTCTTTGATAATCTTTCATGCACTCTTTCATCTCTTATAGCAATTCCAAGAAATAAAGTGACGTCTTTTGTCAAGTTGTCACTTTATTTCTTGGAATCGCTTAGACTCCCGCTGCTTTCAGCCTTCCCGCTGCTCTGTGATTTCTTTATCACCTGCAGGGCGAGGTCTTTTTTCGCAGCTGCTTGGGGAGCGGCGGCGTTCCCGGTGAGTCAGGATCACAAGACCGGAGTGAAGGTGGGCTTCTACCGCGGCCGCAGCCATGAAGTCATCGACGTTGGCAGTTGTCTGCTTCAATCGGACATTGCGGACAAGGCCGGTCGTGTGGTGCGCAAGTGGATGCACAAATACGCCGTCCCCGCCTATGACGAGCGCACCGGTGAGGGGCTCATTCGTCATGTGTTTGTCCGCACCAATCGAAAGCGCCAGTCCCTCATCTGCGTGGTGGCCAATGCCAAGGCGCTGCCTTTTGAGAAGGAGCTGGCAAAGGCGCTGACGGCCGCCTGTCCCAAGGCAGTGGGGGTGGTCTTGAACGTGAACACCCGCAAGACCAACGTGATCTTGGGGCGGGACTATCGGGTGCTGTGGGGGCGTGACACCCTGGAGGATCGTCTGTGCGGCCTGACCTTTCAGCTATCCATCCCCTCCTTCTTCCAGGTCAACCGCGACCAGGCGGAGGTGCTGTACAACTGTGCGTTAGAGTTTGCCGGACTGACTGGCCAAGAAACGGTGGTGGACTTGTACTGCGGCACGGGCACCATCAGTCTGGTGATGGCGCAGCAGGCGAAACACGTCATCGGTGCGGAGATCGTTCCGCCTGCCATCGAAGACGCCTGGGAAAACGCCAGAAAGAACGGCGTGACTAACGTGGAATTCATCTGCGCCGATGCCAGCAAGGCCGCCGCCGACCTGGAGCAGCGGGGCATCCGCCCGGACGTGGTGTGCGTGGATCCGCCCCGAAAGGGGCTGGCGCCCGACGTTATCGACTCCATCTGCGCCATGGCGCCCAACCGCGTGGTTTACGTCTCCTGTGACCCAGCCACCCTGGCACGGGACTTGAAGCGGTTCACCCAGCTGGGGTACCGGGCTGAGCAGGCAGTTGGGGTGGACTTGTTCTGCCGGACGAGCCATGTTGAGACGGTTGTCTTGCTTTCCAAGGGTGAGGTCGACTCGAAAAAGATTCGGGTTGAGTTCTCTTTGGAAGATATGGATATGTCCGAATTTCAAGATGGGGCAACCTACACGCAGATCAAGGACTATGTACTGGAACATAGCGGATTAAAGGTATCAAACCTGTATATCTCACAGATTAAGCGGAAATGTGGGATTGAGGTTGGTAAGAACTACAATCTGCCGAAGTCCGAAGATTCCAGACAGCCTCTGTGTCCACCGGAAAAAGAGAAAGCAATCCGAGAAGCATTCAAATATTTTGGGATGATATAACATCCCGTAAAATGGAGGTTTCTTATGGATAGATTGATTTCTTGTAAGTTTAACATGGATACCGCTTGTGTGGAACTGAAATTCTTTGATGGTAGTATGATTGCGATTGATACGATTGCGGTTGAGAACGAGGTTGCCGACAATATGTATCAGAGGTCGGAACTGGATTATCTGATTTACAATGACCCGATTGGATATGCTGATTTGATATTGAACGGAGATTCCAAAACCTATTTGAAAAACTGTTACAGAGTATAAATCTGTGGATACGGCGATTGGAGCGATTTGCCTGGCTCACTAAACCTCTAAGCCCATAGTTATTGGCTAAGGCAGATATTCAACTTTAATTTTAGAAAACATAAATAAAGGCTATCCAATCTTTTTGACTGGGTAGCCTTTGAAAGTTTTGCTCTTTCTACTTTTTAAGAATCAATTTATGAATGACCATGCCGATTATCAAACCAAAGGATGATACTGCCAAATACCAAAGCGAATGTATCAATGCTGTCTCGTTATAGTATATAAACACAGATGGCACAAATGTAATTGCTATGATTATTGGATACAAGTACTTTACTTTCAGATTTGAAATGCTGCCAATTAGAATTGAAAGCAATAATGTTGCTAAAATAAGCAAAACTATCATTCCCATAACGTCTGTTGGTCCTGCAAATAATGGAAATACATAAAACATAAATAATTGAATTAAGAGTATTAGTATCTCCTTCAAGTATTTCTTCATAATCAAAACACCTCCGTTCATATAAACTCTTTTTTATTTCATTTTGCAAAGATTATCTTGATTTGCAGTTTGTCATTGTTGTAGATTGCTCCAATACTTCCGCCCATACGCTCAATCAGCAGCTTGGCGATGGACAATCCCAAACCGGTTGAATTGCGACTGGCTTCTACTGTATAGAAACGGTCAAACAATCTGCCGACCGTCACATAATTCAGATTGTGCGCCGTGTTGCTGAATGTAACACAGCCGTTCTTATCCATGACTACGGACAGATCGCCGTCAGAGTATTTCAGCGCATTGCTGATAATGTTGGAAAAGATACGGTTGACCGCACCTGCATCCAGTTCACGGAAAACCGGTTCCTCCGGCAATTCGATTTCCGGTTGGATGCCTTTTTCCTGCATGACCGCATAGAAAGACAGCAGACTTTCCTCCAATGCCCGGACAACATCCATACGTTCTGGTTTCAGTTCCTGAAAAGAAGTAACCACACTATATCTGAATAGTTCTTCGGTTAGATTTTTTAAAACATCTGTTCTGTTTTGGATTTGAGAAAGATAGCAGTGTACCGTTTCGCTTTTTTCCTCTCGTTCCAATAGGTCAAGATAACCGTTTATCGCCGTAAGCGGAGTTCTCAGGTCATGGGAAATATTGGTGATAGCTTCTTTCAGTTCCAGATCGCCCTGTTGGTAACGATGGCGTTCCTTGCGGAGCAATCGAAGCTGGATATTAATCTCCGAAGCCAGTTTTCTCAGATGAGGGTCGCTGGAAGAAATATCAATCAGAGTGTTTGTGTCGGAGGAAAGACGTTCCTGGAATTCTGTATGAATTTCATCAATACTTTTTTCTATAAAAATAATCTTTGTGATTAGAAAAAATACAACAATTAGCAAAATACAACACAAAATCCAAGGGAACATCTTTCTACCTCCTTACTTTAGGTTCTTTTTCTTAAAGGAACGACTTCCTATAAGAGATGTTGAAAAAATTACAAACGCAGAGCACAATGGAAGAAAAATCAGGTGTTCCACCCCTTCTTCGCAAAGAATTACACCTTGTCCTCCAGGTGTCAGACAGATAAGAAATTCCAGCAGGATACGAAATGTTCCACCGATGAATTTGATATTTTGGGGATGCCATCGCACAGTTGGGTCTGTATCACTCCACATCCATCCATCCAATAACTCTGGTTCTGCAAAACGATCATAAAGGAGCATCCCGATTATGACCATTGCAGCTACAGCTCCCAGACAAAGAAGTGTCGCTGAGTTTTTGTTCTCCGCCAGACTTGCCAACAGACAACATACGCTGGAGAGTGCAACGACCATCAAAAGGCTTGAAAAAATATAAAATGCCATCTCTCCCAAAGAGAGGTTCAGGCTTGCCGTACCCAGTAGCGGAATACCCAGCATCCCATTAACTATCAACCAGATTAGTGCAGTACTCAGTCCAGCACATATGGTCAGGAGAAGATTGGAAAAATAAACTTCTTCACGAGTGTGTCCGCAGATTAGTTTATTGCGCAGAGTTCCATATTCATAGTCTGTTCCCCACAAATATGCGGCAAATACGGCGATAAATGGTCCCATCAGGGGTGAATATCCAAAAAAACGGGCGACCAGCTTATAGATGTATGCATTAGTCAAATTCGTCTGGAAGTAACCGTTGAGGATGATGAATGCGGAAAGCAATACAGCAATCACTAATTCTATTCGAATCATTTTTTTATTCTCTGTACGGTAAAAGGCTGCTCGAAAAAGTTTACGCATTATTATCACCTCCAACCAGAGAGATGTAATAACTCTCCAAACTTTCATCTTTTTCCTGCATAGACAGCACTTCGCAGTTTTCCTTTGCCAGTACAACGGTCAGCTGTGTCACATTGATCTTTGCGAACACATCGGCTGTTGTTGCGGAGATAATTTTATATTCCAGATTCATGGAATCCAGCACACGAGCCAGAGTAGAAGTATCGGTCACTTCCATGCGGACACACTTGCGGCAAACTGTGTCCAGTTCTTCTGCACTCAGTTCCTTCACCATGCGACCATTATCAATGATACCGTAATGAGTAGCCAGACGGGAAAGTTCATCCAGAATGTGACTGGAAATAAGAACTGTAATCTGTTTTTCTCGGTTCAACTTCAAAATCAGTTCTCGCATTTCCACAATACCCTGAGGGTCGAGACCATTTACAGGCTCATCAAGAACAAGAAAGTCGGGATCACCGGCTAATGCGATAGCGATGCCCAGACGCTGCTTCATACCGAGGGAGAAGTTCTTCGCTTTTTTCTCTCCCGTGTTGTCGAGACCTACCAGCTTCAACAATTCCTGAATACAATCAAATGATGGCAGACCAAGAATGAGATACTGGTGCTTCAGATTTTCCTCCGCAGTCATATCCATGTAGATGGACGGTGTTTCCACCACAGCACCCATGCGACGGCGGGATTTGATAATATCCTTGCTGTCATTGCGGATGCCGTACAGAGAAAAGCTACCGGAAGTCGGTTCCTGCAATCCGCAGATCAAGCGGATCAGGGTTGTCTTACCAGCGCCGTTCTTTCCCACAAAGCCATAGATGGAACCTTTGGGAACATTCATAGTAAGACCATTCAATGCCTGAAAGTTTTTATACTTTTTTGTCAGGCTGTTTGTTTGCAAAATATAGTTCATATTGTATTACCTCCTTTGCTGACCTAAGTTTACAAAACAAAAGTCAAGAAAGTGGTCAAGAAAAACGTCAAGATTTGGTCAAGATTTTTTGTTCTGCCAATTTGAAACCAATTCCCCAGACTGTTTCGATATAGTCTACACCGCTGACATCCTGCATCTTTTTACGAAGATTGCTGATGTGCTGCTTCAAAGAACGCTCGGTGCAGTCGGGTGTGTCCAGACTGATTCTGTCAAGCAGGACACTCTTTGAAATTACCTGTTTGGGATTTTCCATCAGCAGTTTTAAGATGGCATACTCCGTTCGGGTCAGCTTCACAGGCTGCTCCTGTACTGTCAGAGAAAGGGAAACCATATCCAAAACCAAATCGCCAACGGAAAGAGATTTGGTTTCGCCATGTTGTTCTGCCTTGCGGAGCTGAACAGTGATACGGGCAAGAAGCTCCTTTGTATCAAAAGGCTTGGTCATGTAATCTGCCGCACCGCCCAGCAGAAGATTTACCTTGTCTTGCACATCTACTTTTGCGCTGAGAACGATAACAGGAATGTTCTCAATGTGGGGCAGAACTTCCTCGCCAGACAATCCCGGCAACATCAGATCCAGCAGCACCAAATCGGGCTTGTTTTGTGAAAGAAGATATAACGCTTCTGTGCCGGAGTATGCACGAAGAACAGAATAGCCCTCTTGCACCAGCACTTCTCTCAGCATATCTCCAATATGAATATCATCATCTATGATTGCGATTGTTTTCATTCTCGTTCCTCGTCAATTTCCTTTTATAGTTCAAACGCTACTATCGTTTCCTTTGGCAACTTCTCGTTTTCGCAGTTTAGAAGGTAGGCTATTGCCTTGTTCGCAAAGCGGTTTGTTTTCATTGTATCCCAATCGGCAAGTCGGACTATTTCTGATGTGCCGTTCTCAAAATCAAATGAAATCTGGCCCCATTCGCCGTCGCAGTCTGCTTGGTATTCGTAGATTGCGGTGGCGATTTTCTTTTTTCGTTTGGTCTTGGATTTCTGTTTCAAGCGGACAGCATGGATTGCGCCCTCGGCAACCAACAATTCTGTCAGTTTGTCCACTGCTCTGCGGTAGGCTCGCTCCGCACCGCTGGCAGTGCTGCCCTCAAACATTACAGCCAGTTCCTCAAAGGTGGGACGGCCTTTCCATGAGCCGACATGCCCGCAGGTCATGCAGATTGCCAGCCGCTTTTCAAGCAAGGTCTGTTCCCGGTAGTTCAGCTTATCAAAAGCTCGCTGCACCTTTTCTGCCTGTATGCCGTTCCAGAGGATGTCGGAGTAGTTCCAAGTATCATCAAGAGCAACATCTTCGCCCGTTTCCTCGCCGTCCTCATCTGTCACATAGAATGGTTGCTGATTGCGGATACCTCGAACAACTCTCAGATATTCTTCCGCAAGGGCAAAGTCACAGTTATACTTTTTGGAAAACTCGCTGACCGCATCCTTGGTGTTATGGTACAGCCAAGCCATTGACCGCACCATTTTATAATTGGTCAGAGAGGATACCGACCATTTTTCTTCGCCCATGCGGAAGCGGAGCATAGCATCCCGGATGAACGGGAAAATGTATGTAGCATACTCCGCACCCTTGGCAGGATCATAGTCCATCAGCTTTTGGAGCATTTGCTCCCGGCAGGAGAGCTTAATATCCAGAAATCGGTCTGTGTCGTACAGATCACCGCCATCCATGCCGAGAAAGGATTTGATGCGCTTGTTAAGCTGCGGCTCGTAGTGGTGGAGAAAGAATGAGAAATACATCAGGTTCTTTTCCTGCAAGGCAGACAGGATATATTCATTCAGACCGCCCACCGCTGGCGGTTCCGGTTCCAGTTGGAAGATGCGCTCTGCCACATAAGGGATGATGCCGTCACCGTGTGGATTAACTTGGTGTTTCGGTATGTATCCGGTCATGTTCCACGAAAAATCATTTAGCATAGCGCACCTCCCTTCTGTATGTCAATCTGTTTTATGCAATGTATTCCATGATTATGGAGTTTAAGATATTATACAATGTTTCTACGCACATCAGCTTTACTACGCCGTTATGGTCACTTAACATCGTACCATCTTCGGAATAATAGAACCGTATAGTCTTCCAACTATCTATTGTGTACTTTATCGTGATGCTGCAATACCTATCAGTTCCACGAGCGGGTTCATAATTAATTGAAAAATAGATTCGGTCATAAGTTCCGCTATAGAGATAATGACTTGCATTGTTTTCAACATTTACGGATGTATAATCAATGCCATCCTTTGAATTTTTACGGTATTCATCGTAGAGTTTTTGAATCAGCTCAAAATCAGGGTATGTATTCAGTAATTCTTCTAACGCCTTTATATAATACTGACTAAAGGAATTAACAATTAGCCGATTCTTTTCTTTTATCTCCAAGAGTTCTAAATTCCGTTTCTCTTGATATACTCGTACTCGATACTGTGCTTCTTCCTCTGGCGTCATATTGCCCCCTGCAATGAAGTTCTCAATCTGCCCAATCAAGCTTGAATATGTGCAACGCTCATAAGGAGCAATATTCAAACACGATGCAATAATTGAATTAGCAACAATCATATCAGCATTTCCGGGAAAACGCTTGGTCAAATCATATTCATCAACAAACCAGAAGTTTGAAGGCATAAAGTCCTCCGGTTCACCATTGATCATACACCAAAGAACTTTACCCAAAGAAAATATATCTCCTTTTTCAGTTACTTCCTCTACACGACCTGTTTCGTATTCTGGGGCAATATACATCCTGGGACCAACTGCCATAGTTTCTGGTGTCAGTCGTTCACTCCCATCGTTAAGAAAACACGTTCCAAAATCCGTAAGATACAGTGTGTATTCATCATCTTTTTTCAAAAACAAGATATTATCCGGCTTTATATCTCTGTGATACAAGGGCGGATTTCCAGTTGAAAGTGTATAAAGCGCTTTAATGACCGGCAAAAGCAATTCAAATACTAATTTGACATTTCCTTTGGTAACTTCGAGTATATCGTATACCGAACCGTCATATTTTTTCATTTCAACATAAGATTCAGCAATTTTATCCTCGTCAATATAAACATCCGTCACCTCAACAACATTAGGAATTGGATTCTTGCATAATTCCTGAAATACAGCAAGTTCTCGTTTGAAGCGTGTGACTTTTTCAGCGGTAGATGTATTTCTAAGATATTTTCTCGCAGTCCCGGTTTCAGCATCGAATACCACATCACCGTTACCGCCTTTAACATCAGCTTTTCGTGCCATGTATTATTCTCCTTGTCATTATTTGTTGTAAGCTTCTTTCTTCAAAGCGACCTGTTCCATTTCTTTTTCATAAGCTCCCTTGGCATAAGCGACATCACTTTTTGCCCGGAGCATTTTATCTTTCGCCAGTTTCTTCATCACCTCTGCAAGATCAGCGTCCAGAGTGCCACGCTTCACATAGCGGTTTATGGTGTTCAGACGCTTTTCATATATCTGGATAATCGGATGATCGTCTGCAAGCTCTCGCTGTTCTCTGCCTTTTAGATTGCCGATCTGCCGGCAAGTGCGGTGCAGCTTGTCCCCCGGTGCATAGCCGCCGCAGTATTTGGTGTGCCTTGCGTTGGTGGTGAGGAACCACTTGCCGCAGATTTTGCATTTTTTCGGGGCATGACCAACACATAAGCCCTCAAAAAGATCAGACCGGAACATCCCTACAAAGGATACATAGTGCATCCGCTTGACCAGCTTCGCAACTTTTTCGCCGGGACGGATGACGGATACATACTGAACGGAATTGTTCAGGGTAGACATCCAGGCATTGCCCTCTGTGATAGAAAACTCCGGTGGGAAATAGGTGCCGAACATTTTCGCAAAGCCCTCTGCGGTGCGGTCTGCTTCGTTTCCGTCCGATTGTTCTGCAAAATCAAGCATCGCCTTTTGGTATTCCTCAAGGGAGTAAGCCAGATGCCCGCATACAGCGGTATAGCGCTGGAGCATCACCGCATCAGCATATTTCGGAACTTCTTCGAACGGTAAAGAATTGGTTACGGCTTTTATGGCGAACTCCACATATTTCAGAGCATTGTCCGCAGTAAAGACCCTTTCTATTCGTTCCCGGTGCTTTGGTATATCCATATAGGAGAACGGCGGCGTTTTGCTGAGAATCTCTAACATTGTCAATGCAGCTTCCTTTGCCATTGGAAAGAGTGCAGAAGTATCCTGTCCGGCATTCAGCATCCCGAGCAGCAGATTGATTTTCTCGCATTGCTCGTTCATTTTTGTAATAGTATCCGCAGGAACATTCAGTGCATCACAGGCAAGCGTGCCGACAGGGAATGTTTTGCCCTCATATATGACCGTATCCTGCCAGAAGTCCAATGTCATCAATTCTTGGTTCATGCTTACCTCCTGTCCTGTTTTTTCACTTTCTTAATTGTATCATGCTAATGTAAAGAAATCTACATCTATCAATAAGTTGTCCTGTTTTTTGAAACGGGGTTGTCCTCCGATTAGCCTGTTTTTTGAAAAATCCGGCATAACAATAGTAGACGGAGCGAAGCACCTGCCAATCACGGCGGGTGTTTCGTGCTTTCTGAATACTATGAACGGAGGTTTTCTATGACAATCTATGAAACCATCAAGGTGGCAATCAGCGTAAAGCAAGCCGCCGAACACTACGGGCTGAAAGTCAACCGAAACGGCATGGCTTGCTGCCCGTTCCACAATGACAGGCATCCGAGCATGAAGCTGAATGAGGATTATTTCTTCTGCTTTGGCTGCGGAGTCAAGGGGGATGTGATCGACTTCGTGGCAAGGTCGTTCGATCTGAGCAGCTATGAAGCAGCACAAAAGCTGGCTTCGGATTTTGGGCTTGACCCGAAACCGCCCACTTCCGCAGCTATGCTCAAGCCCAAACGTCCCTATATCCGTCAGTTTCGGGAGGACGAAATGCTGTGCTTCCGGGTGCTGATGGATTATCTGCATCTGCTGGAAGATTGGAAAGTGCGATATGCACCGAAAACACCGGACGATGATCTGGATGACCGTTTTGTGGAAGCCTGCCAGATGATTGATTATATCGAATATCTGGCAGATATTTTGACAGTCGGTGATTTAGAAGAACGGGTTGCCGTGGTGGACGAGCTAATGAAGGAGAGCAAGATTGCTTTCCTTCGGAACTATGTGGCACGGAAACGAAAGGAGGGGTTGTCCCATGGGGAAGAAAGGTAAAATGCCGGATATGAATCTGCCGATCTGGTTTGACGGGCAGAACATCAATGAAGCTCTGTTCTGTGAAGAATTTCTGCGTGAGCGCAGAATCATCTTCGCAAACGGAGCTTTTTTTACGCCCGATGGTCGGGTAACAGACGATCTCCCTCTCCGGGGTGAGATTTACGACAAGCTGAAATTCTGTGCCGTGAACAACATCCCCCGGAAGATCACCAACATTCTGGAAGTGCTGAAACTGGAAGCGCAAGTGC
>ERZ827150.3730-NODE-3730-length-14311-cov-3.053802_pt1 | contig 14311 bp, 16 predicted proteins | sample MGYA00519779_ERZ827150 | MGnify/ENA primary metagenome ERZ827150 (study PRJEB31778, sample SAMEA3449267) | human gut metagenome | biome: human gut; feature: human-associated habitat; material: faeces | place: United Kingdom | collected 2010/2012 ...
TAACAATCAACGAAGGAATCTATAACCTTGACTTAGTTAAAATTGATAATAAATATAAATTAAATGGTAACTTAAAAAGTATTGAGTTTACATATTATTACAATAAATAGTACCAAAAACATAGGAAGGACTCCCAAACGGAGCTTTTTTCCCAAAATGTTGTTGTGTTAAAGAAAAATACATGATATACTTTTAAGTGAAATTCGGAGGATATATGAAAAAAAGAATAATTAGTGCAATAGTTGCTTTATTAATAGTAGTACCCCTTATAATAATGGGCGGTATTTATTTTGAAATAGGTCTATGTCTAATCGCAGCCTTAGCTTATAAAGAAATAATTGATTTACCAAAATCACACGGAGAAATACCTAATTTAATGATTGGCTTAAGTCTTGTATTAATGCTTGTATTAAGTAATTATAGTATGATGGATTTAGGAAATGGCTATGATTATTCACTTATAGCTTTAATATTACTTGCAATGTTAATACCTTTAGTATTTTATAAAAATGATACTTATAAAAGTAGTGATGCATTCTATTTAATAGGTATGAGTTTCTTACTTGGTATAGCATTTAATACGTTTCTAATAATAAGAAGTGAATCAGTATATTTACTAGCATGGATATTATTCATTCCAATGTTTAATGATATATTTGCTTACCTAATAGGATCAAAATTTGGACATCACAAAATGTGTAAGGAAATAAGTCCAAACAAAACGTGGGAAGGATCAATCGGTGGTTTACTTGCTGGTAGCATTATAAGTTTAATTTTTTATAACTTTCTAATAAGTTCAATTGATATCAAATTAGTAATTATAACAATTATCTTATCAATAGTAGGTCAAATTGGTGACTTAATAATGAGTAAAATTAAAAGAGAAAATGGTATCAAAGATTTTTCAAATATTTTGCCAGGTCATGGTGGAATACTTGATAGATTAGATAGTAGTATATTTGTAGTTTTAGCATATGCATTAATGATGAGTCTATAAGGAGGATGACATAATGTGGTTTATTTCAATATTAATATTAATTTTTATTCTTATGAAAAATGAAAAAATAGACATGGGTAGGGAATCGGATACTTTCCACGTCTCCCAAGATGGAGTGTACACTATCACAGGTACCAATTCAAGACATGGAATAACAGTATCTGCCGGAGTACGTGCAACAATATTTCTGCAAGATGTCAACTTATGTGATCTGGGAGACATGGGTGTTGCATTTCATATTGCGGAAAACTGCCATATCACGGTAATTCTTGAAGGAAACAACATACTGCACAGTGGTCGTGAAATGGCTGCAATTCAGTTGAGAAAGCAATCAGTTTTAAACATTAAAGGCAATGGAAAATTAATTGCATACGGTGGAGAAGGTGCAGCCGGTATAGGATGCGGATATGCTACCGAATGTGGCGACATTATTATCGAAAGTGGAACTATAGAAGCCTATGCGGGTTATCAGCACGAAACTTCCTGGCGTGCGGGATCTGCTGGAATAGGAGGTGCCGGTCAATACGCAGGTCGAAAAAGTAAATGTGGAAACATAATTATTTTAGGAGGAAAAATCATAGCCAAACGCGACAAAGGAAACTGGGATATTGGCCCGGGGGATGAAGGAACTTGTGGCAATGTAAAAGTAAATAAGAATGCAATAGCTCCCGATATGTGTGTGTATGGCTTCGCTACTTCAGAACCAACTCATACTCCAATTCCTACTCCTAACCCTGAGCCTACTCCTCATTTTGGTACAGAACAATATGGAGATTTGAAACATATACCTATACCCAATGCAGGATTGGCCATTCTCTCCCCTTTTCTACCAATGCTTTTTATGAGGCTTAATATGTTAAGCCAAGATCGCAGGAGTTTCAATAGTAACGAATCAAAAGTACGAGCTATATTCATTTTACAACGCCTTATAGCAAATGAAGACAGGGAGTATGATGAAAAAGATCTGTTCCTCAACCGTTTGTTAATAAATTATCCCTCCAACGAGCCACTCCCCAAAAGAGTGGAACTAAATCAAGATGAACTTAACACAATAGATTCTCTATTGGAAACAGCAAAGACAAACTGGTCAAAAATGAGGAACACTTCAATCAGAGCCCTCCAAGAATCATTTTTGAATAGAGCGGGTTTTATAGAAAAAACTGAATGGGAATGTACTCTAACTGTAGAGGAACGTGCATACGATATATTATTGGATAGCATTCCCTGGTCATACAAACTTGTACGGTTACCATGGATGGAAAATATACTCAAGGTTAACTGGAGATAAACTCCGGTTCTGATGACAGTTCAAAAGTTCACTTTTACATTTAAATAATCAGTATAGAAGACTTTTATCTTCTATACTGATTAAATACTTTATGCAATCGTTATTGAAGAATCCAAATAAACATCCTGAATGGTATTCAATAATTGAACGCCCTCTTCCATTGGTTTTTGGAATGCTTTCCGGCCGCTGATCAACCCCATTCCACCGGCACGCTTATTGATAACCGCCGTAACAACAGCATCACGCAAATCCGATTCTCCATGAGATTCACCACCGGAATTAATCAAACCGACACGCCCCATATAGCCATTAGCAACCTGGTAACGGCAAAGGTCGATAGGATGTGAAGTTGCGAGTTCAGAATACATTCTTTCATCCGTTTTACCAAAGTGAATAGCTGTGAATCCGCCATTATTGGACGGAAGTTTTTGCTTTACAATATCAGCCTTGATGGTCACTCCGATGTGGCTGGCCTGTCCGGTAAGGTCGGCTGCCGCATGGTAATCTGTGCCGTCCTTCTTAAAATCATTATTTCTGAGATAACACCAGAGAATAGTTGCCATACCTAACTCATGAGCATATTCAAAAGCTTGTGATATCTCAATAATCTGACGACGACTTTGCTCCGAACCGAAATAGATAGTAGCGCCAACAGCTACCGCACCCATATTCCATGCTTCTTTTACGGTTCCAAACATCACCTGATCGTAAGAGTTTGGATAAGTAAGCAGTTCATTATGGTTCAGTTTTACAACGAAAGGTATCTTATGGGCATATTTACGGGCAACAGCCCCTAATATGCCAAATGTGGACGCAACTGCATTACAACCTCCTTCGATTGCCAGTTTCACTATATTTTCAGGATCAAAATAGATCGGATTAGGAGCAAATGATGCTCCGGCTGTATGTTCTATATCCTGGTCGACCGGCAGAATGGATACATACCCGGTATTCGCAAGGCGTCCATGTCCGTACAAAGCTTGCAAGCTATTAAGGGTACGTACATTTCTGTCAGAGTCCACCCAGATTTTATCAATCACATCAGGTCCAGGAACATGAATTAATTTCTTATCTATTGTCTTACACGTATGGTTCAGGTAATATTCTGCCTGTTGTCCCAACAAATCAACTGTTTTACTCATAATATATTCATTTTTTAATTTAGAATCATACTAAATAAACAGTTTTCCTTGTCGATTGTTTCATCGCGAAGCTGAAAAACGATTGCTTCTCTCAGAGCAAGTCAGTATCCGAATGATCATCTATGAAACCGCCCTTTTTCTTTTACCAATACTACTTTCAGTTGTGGATCGGCCAACATCTCACGTCCGACAGAAGACAACAAGAACTGCAACTGACTACTCCTGTGTTTCCAGGTCAGTAAATCTATGGAACGGTTCAAACCTTCTTTTATCTCAGTATACCAATATCCCGGAAATGAGAGAGCGCTAACCACCTCTTTATCCGCAATTTCCTGTAATTCTTCGATGCAATCATCCACTTCTTCTTCACTCAAATCATCCGGTTCATCATAAGTTACATAATACGAAGTATAATAACCGTCTTGAGTGAAAGCTTCCAAAGCTTTCCAATTTTTGCCTTCTATAATCAAACGGTCTTTTGCAATCTGGAAATATTCCGTCATCTCATTCATTCTCTCTAGTGCTACATGTTTATTTCCAGCGGTCAGGTTCTTTATATCCAGCCACATTTTTCCTTCATGATCTTTCATATAAGAAAAATAGGAACCCAAACTCAGATTAAAACTTGTATCTACATCATGCGTCACATCAAATACACGGTCTTTCCGAAAGACGAGATCAACCTCTACATTCGGATATCGACTCTGTTTCTCGTACAATTTTTCCAAAGAATTGCAACGATGAAGCCATATTTTCTCCGGATAACGACCTATATCCCGGAGCCCCATGAAAAGAAGGCACAAAAACACGGATGCTAATCCTGTTATAAGACTAATTTTCTTCATAATCAGTTTCTATAAAAAGCTATTCCAAATAATTTTTTATATCCCTGCTTTTGATGATGATATTGCCTGTTTGCTTATTGCAAATATATAAATTTGAAAAAATAATAGAAACTAAAATAGATGAATCACCCTTTTTTCTCTGTGAATCAACATTCTTTTTAGTAAGCATCAGCCATTTGAACGTCTAAATAAAAATCTGTAAAAATGGTATTTTAATCCGTAATGTATCTAATTACATATACAGTCAACTGCCGTATCTTTGCATCAGAAAAAGATTAAGGTTACAAATTGAAGTATAGATATTTTAAATGATCTATTGAAGCATGAAAAAAGTACTTGTAATATCCGGTCATACAGACCTTGCTACTTCGGTAGCTAACAAAACGATTCTTGATACAATCGGGCAATACCTTCCCGAAACTGAAATTGTAAAGCTTGATACCCTTTATCCCGACTTTAAAATTGATGTTGACGCAGAGCAACAACGCCTGCTGAAAGCCGACATTATCGTGTTGCAATTTCCAATCTTCTGGTACAGCGCACCCTCCATACTGGAACGCTGGATGGAAGAAACATTCCGGCACGGCTTCTCTCATGGCAGTACCGGCAACAAACTGAAAGGCAAAAAGATGATACTCTCATTTACCACCGGTGCCCCGCAAGAAATGTATTCTCACAAAGGGGCAATGGGGTATACGATTGAAGAGTTCTTACCTTGCTACAAAGCCACATGTAATCTTTGCCAAATGGAATTTGCGGGATATATCTATACTGGTGGCGTAAGTTACGGCACGCGTACAACCCCGGAATTGATAGAACAACAAAAGGTAAAATCTGTAGAACATGCTAAAAAACTGATCAAACTGTTAGAAACACTTTGATTAACGCTGAGTCTGTTCAAACGTCTGTTATCATTGTAATATTAGCGGATCAACGAAGGAAATCGAAAAGAGTAATGCAAAAAGTCGATAAAAAAGAACACCGAATAGTACATCATTCTTTGCTTTAGTTACGTGCAACTAAAATAAAAATCCCCTATAAACAAATTGTTTATAGGGGATTTATTAAATTCATCGCGGAGAGACAGGGTTTTGAACCTATAACACTAACCGCTTATATTTCAGCTACTTTGCTTTCAAAATTTCAAATAGGTAACGAAACAGTAACGATTTTCAACCGTTAAGCCTGTCCGACTTTGACCGCTGTTTGTCTGCCTAACTTTCGGGTTCAAAGATATGGCTTTCTTTTGAAATATGCAAATCATTGAATATAAATATTCTGCGGTTAGTGCAAGGTGCAAGCTATATATATAAATATATACTTGCACCTTGCACTAAGATTTTGGCTTAAATCTCTCCTAATGCACCTGTCAAATCCTGTATATCAGAAAAACCATTTTCGTCAAGATATGAATTGATGCCGTTTATTACTTTTAGGCTTATAGTCGGGTCTATAAAATTATATGTCCCTATTTGAATAGCGGTAGCACCAGCAAGGAAAAATTCTATAGCATCTTGCCATGATGATATTCCACCTAAACCTATAATCGGAACCTTAACAGCCTTATATGTTTGCCAAACCATTCGTAATGCAACAGGTTTGATGCAAGAGCCGGACAACCCACCAGTTACAGTAGATAAGATAGGTTTACGAGAATTTATGTCTATAGCCATCCCCATAATTGTATTTATCATAGAAATAGCATCTGCCCCTGCATCTTCTACTGCTTTAGCTATATCTGCAATATTTGTTACATTTGGGGATAGCTTAACAATCAACGGCTTATTGTAAACCTGTCTGACTGCACTAACAACGGATGCTGCACCTTTAGTTGTTACTCCAAACTCCATACCTCCATGTTTTACATTCGGACAACTTATATTTAACTCTATTGCCGGAATTTTATCTAATGTGACTACTGTTTCGGCACATTTTACATAAGATTCGATGGTCGTTCCTCCAACATTTACAATCATATTTGTATCTATGTCTTTTATTGTCGGATATATATTATTCACAAAATAATCTACACCTTTATTTTGAAGCCCAACTGCATTCAACATTCCTGATGGAGTTTCCGCCATTCGAGGGTACGGATTACCCTCTTGCGCATATAGCGTTGTTCCTTTTACAAATATTCCTCCTAATAAAGACACATCAAAGAAATCTGAAAACTCTGTTCCATATCCAAAAGTTCCCGATGCAACTGTTACAGGATTTTTAAAATCAATGCCACTTATTTTTGTTTCTAATTTTGCCATTATAACGATTTTATGCGTTTACGATAATCTCTTAAATCCTCTTCCCTGAAATTATTTTTAATGGACTGTATTTCTTTTAATATCCGTTCTCTTTCTTTGGGTAGAACTCCAATAAAAGGTATGGGATTAGATACAGTGTTTGCTAAAAGATGAACACAATTAGACGGTTGGAATCGTTCAATAAACATTTCCATTTCTTCTATCCGTTCATATTCCGATGCTTCAACAAATGTCCCCGTTCCTATTTCCTCATAAAGAACTGTATCGGGAAATACGGTTAAAGAAAGTACATTGATAATATACGGATGCAACAAACTAAAAGTATCAGCCGTATTAATAGCATTGCGCTCCCCTTGCCCCTTTCCTGCAAGCCCAATCAAATACGTGAAATTATATTCAATACCAGCATTCTCCAATTTTCGACATTGTTCAACAATATCCATAACAGAATACCCTTTATTCATTTGTGACAGCGTAATATCATCTCCACTTTCTGTCCCGATAGAAATCCGGTCATATCCTAATTGACGTAATTCCATCAATTGCTCTATTGTCTTTTGTTTTATATCGCTAATTCGAGCGAAACAGCCGATATTTTGCACTTCCGGAAGATATATTTTTATTAAAGTGGCAAGTATTTTCAGTTTTTCAAAGCTAAGTACAAACGGATTTGCACCAGTCAAAAATACTCTTCGTGCCTTTGGTTGATATAGCTGGGCTATTTCTAAATTCCTTTCAACTTCCTCACGGGAAGCAACTCTAAACTGCGTGTCTTTATACAAACTACAGAATTTACACCTATGATGTGAACATCCTATAGTGGCTTGAAGCAATAGTGAATTTGCTTCGTAAGGCGGTCTCCAAACAGAACCGGTAAATTGCATTCTTTTTAATTCCATCGATTTATCCATTTTATAATCACACCAAATTTTGTATTTCCAATATATTTAGTTACTTTTGCGCAAACAAAGATATAAAGTTACTTAGTATAAAAAAAGAACTTACACAAAGGTAAGATGCTTACCACAAGGTAACTCTTGTTGATTGACAATTATTTAAAGATAAAAGAATATGGAAGAAAATCATTATAGAGAAGCGGTATGTCCAGCGTGTGGCATTATAGACCGTTTTGGTGATAAATGGTCTTTAAGAATACTGGTCTTATTGCAAAAAAATGGGACAATGCGTTTTAATGAATTAATGCGCAATGTTCCTAACATATCTCAAAAGATGTTGACTACAGCATTGAAAAAATTAGAAGCGGATATGTTGGTAAATCGTAAATTATACCCCGAAATACCTCCTAAAGTAGAGTATAGCCTTACACCACTTGGTGAAAGTCTTATGCTACCTTTAGATGGAATTATTCAATGGGCATTGGAACATTCCGATGAAATTTTGAAACATCGTAATAAAATGGAATCAATTAAGAAAAAGCAGGATAGTTAATCATCCTGCTTTTTCTTATAGTTGTAGGTCGCAAATATTGTGCCCTTATTTGATTGACATTTTACTAACTGCCAATAAGAACCAAATGTTTCTCCGATAAAGCCTATTCCTTTTCCTACAAAAACCGGAATATGGCAAATAGTTATTTCATCCAATAATTCTAATTGAATTAATTCTGTTAATAATTTACCACTTCCTATGACTAATATTTCATGGTGCTGCTTCAATCTTCTTATTGCATCCAATGGTTTTTCAGTAAGAAATGAAATATTGCTATTGGGGAGTATATTATAATCGGAATGTGAAACGACATAAATAGGCTTTGTTTTATAAACCTGCCCATCCAAATGCTCAAAAAGATAATCGTATGTATTAGCACCGACTAATAAGCAAGAAGCATTTTCAAATAAACTTTTAGGTATCGCCCTTACGCTTTGTGGAATCCAATCCAATTCTCCATCGACAGACGCAATAAAACCGTCAAGAGATAGTGCTATAAATGATTTTATCTGCCCCATAAATATTGGTTTTAACAGTTAATAATCTTTGATAACTGCCCGCCAATACCCCCAAAAAGAAGCGTGGCTCTTACACTGCTTCAATGCGAGGTACTGGCAATACCCAAACGAGGAACAGGCAAGACCACGCTATGATAAAACATAGCATATCCTGCGCTGAATATCCCCTCTTTTTGAAAAGTGCCAGTTTTCTACTTTGGGACGTTCGGCGAACGTATATGTTATATATAAAGGCAATATTCCGGCAACCGCCGTCCAACTGCCGTTACTTTTTTCGTGTAACTTCTGCAAAGTTAAGCAAATACCCTGAAAAATCACGTGCAAACAATCGAGTAGGAGGAACGGGATTAATTCCCGTTCCGACCTCTCACACCACCGTACGTGCCGTTCGGCATACGGCGGTTCCCTAATTAACCTTTAAACACAGGATGATAGTACATCTTAAAAGTAGGGTAACCAGCTCGAAGCAAACGCTCATCCGACAAAGCCGCTTGTACAGTGGGATGACTTGCCATTCGCCAGTATTTCTTACGACAAAAGGCAGCCATTCGCACACGGCTCTCATCGGGAATAAGCTTCTTCAGATTTCGATACCGGGTTCGGACTCGTTTCCAAGACTTCCAAATACACATCCGTATGCGATGACGGAGCCAACCGTCCCATTCCTTTATCCTACTTTTGAGACCTGCAAACTTAAAATAGTTGAGCCAACCACGGATATACCAAGTCAAACGTTGTTTACGATATTCGTAGCTCCAGCCGTTATTACGGCTGGTGAGTTCACGTATCTTAATCTTCATCTTCTTGATACTATCGACATGGATGTAGAATTGGCATTTGCCATTTCTACGACCAAAGGCATAGGAAAGGAATTTGATGTCACGCATATAAGCAACATGGGTCTTATCCTTATTCACCTTTAGAAAAAGTTTCGTTTCAATAAAGGGAAGCAGATTATCCAATGTGCGTTGGGCGGAACGACGGCTTTTACAAAAGATGACCAAGTCATCAGCATACCGAACGAACAAATGCCCACGTCTCTCCAGCTCCTTGTCCAACTCAGCGTCCGTCTTTATCTTACGCACCACTTGCCGTAAGGCGTCTATCACCGTATTGCCGGTAACCAAGATTGAGTCCGGACTCACGTCCTCCCGCATCAAGTTCTGTTTGCTCAACCGCGTGGGTGCGAAATTATACGTGGCGATACGCCCCGTGACCTGCCGGTTCATCTCCTCCGGCCATGGGCTATAGATATTGTGGGTACGAAGGCCGGCCTCTATATGACCTACAGGTATCTGTTGGTAGAAAGCGGCCAAGGCGGCCGCCGTGCTCGTGGTGGTATCCCCATGCACCAGCACGACATCGGGTGTCGCCTCACGCAACACGTCACGCATACCGGTAAGGACACGGGCGGTCACGTCATATAAGTCCTGACCCTGCCTCATGATATTCAAATCATAATCCGGCGTGATCTCGAACAATTTTAACACTTGATCCAACATCTCCCGATGCTGTCCGGTAACGCACACGATGGTCTCGAACGACTCCGGATGTTTCTGGAACTCCTTCACCAGCGGAGCCATCTTGATCGCCTCGGGACGGGTCCCGAAGACTAACATTATTTTCCTCATTACAGCGTATTCTTCTATTTAGCGAACGATTATTTCTTGAATGTCCCGCAAAAGTCCAGCACCTCCACGTCATCCCGATAATTCAACCCCGCAAACTCCCTATGATTCACCAAGAAAACCACGATGTCGGCTTTCTCATAGGCCTCCTTATAAGGGGTCAACTTAAACAACTTATGCTCCGAAACGTTCGGCTCCACCACCATGATGTCAGCGTTGCTGCACGATTGCAGCACCTTCGTCGTTATTCCCTTGGCCGGAGACTCGCGCAAGTCATCGATATCAGGCTTGAAAGCCAAACCCATCATGGCCACCGCCGGTTTTCGTCCGTGTTTCAGCTCAAACCGTAGCATGGCGTTCCTCACTTTCTCAGCGCACCAAAATGCCTTGTAATTATTCGTCTCACGAGCCGTAGAGATCATACGGCTCTCCATCGGAAACTCCGCCGTGATGAAATAAGGGTCCACCGCTATGCAATGACCGCCAACTCCGCAACCCGGCCGTAAGATATTCACACGGGGATGCCTGTTCGCCAAATCGATCAGCTCCCACACATTGATTCCCGCTTTATCGCAGATAAACGACAGCTCATTGGCGAAAGCGATCTGTACGTCCCGGCTTGAGTTCTCGGTCAATTTACACATCTCGGCCGTCTTGCTATTCGTTGGGTGAAGCGTACCCTTCACGAACTGGCCGTAGAACTCCATCGCCTTACGGGTAGAGGCCTCGTCCATACCGCCGATGACCCGATCGTTATGCACCAACTCATAGATCACGTTTCCAGGCAAGACACGTGATCTATGAGTTGGTGCATAATGATCGGGTTATAGGCGGAATGGACGAGGCATCGACCACGAAGGCTATTGAGTTTTATAGCCAGTTCGTGAAAGGGACCCTGCACCGGACCAATTGCAAGACAGCCGAAATGTGTAAACTGACGGAGAATTCTTCTCGTGACGTGCAGATCGCTTTCGCAAATGAGTTGTCCTTGATTTGCGATAAGGCGGGTATCAATGTTTGGGAGTTGATTAATTTGGCGAATAAGCATCCGCGGGTTAATATCCTGCAGCCGGGTTGTGGCGTGGGTGGCCATTGCATCGCGGTAGATCCCTATTTTATTACGGCGGATTTTCCGGTGGAGTCTCAAATTATCGCTAAGGCACGTGAGATCAATAACTACAAGTCGTTCTGGTGTGCGGAGAAGGTACAGAACGCAATGCTGAAGTTTGAGTTGGAGCATCACCGCAAACCTTGTGTGGCGATGATGGGTCTGGCATTCAAGCCAAATATTGATGATTTGCGCGAGTCGCCAGCCAAGTACATTACGACTAAGGTGATGCAAAGTTGCAACAACGCCAATATCCTGGTGGTAGAGCCGAATGTGAAAGATCATAATGTCTTTAAGCTGACGGATTACAAGGAGGCTTATGAGAAAGCGGATATTCTGGTGATGCTCGTGGCGCACGATCCTTTCAAGACCTTGCCTTGGACTGAGGATAAGGTGATCCTGGATTTTTGTGGAATCTATAAGAAATAAGATTTTAATCGATGAAAAAAGTAATGTTGGTCTTCGGGACTCGTCCCGAAGCCATTAAGATGGCTCCGCTTGTGAAGGAATTCCAGAAGAATCCGGAGTCGTTCCAGACCATTGTCTGTGTTACGGGACAGCATCGCCAAATGTTGGACCAAGTATTGAACCTGTTCGAGATCACGCCGGATTATGACCTGAACATCATGAAACAGGGGCAGGATCTTTATGACGTGACTTCCCGTGTGCTATTGGGGATGCGGGATGTCTTGAAGGAGGCCCAGCCCGATGTCGTTTTGGTGCATGGTGACACGACCTCTTCGACCGCGGCAGCTTTGGCCGCTTTCTACCAACAGATTCCGGTTGGCCATGTGGAGGCTGGATTACGGACACATAATATCTACAGTCCTTGGCCTGAGGAGATGAATCGCCAGATCACAAGTCGGATTGCTGCCTATAATTTTGCTCCCACGATGTTGAGCAAACAGAATCTGATTAAGGAGAACGTGAATCCGGATACGATTCTGGTGACGGGTAACACGGTGATCGACGCTTTGCATCAAGTCGTGCGAAAGATTAAGACGGATACCGCATTGGATGCCGAACTGGAAGGTGTTCTGAGGACAAGCGGCTATGATGTGAACCGTTTGGCTAATGGCAAGAAACTGGTCTTGATCACGGGGCATCGCCGGGAGAACTTCGGGGATGGTTTCATCAATATGTGTACGGCCGTCAAGGATTTGAACCACAAATATCCGGAAGTGGATTTCGTTTACCCGATGCATTTGAATCCGAATGTGCGTAAACCGATACATGAGGTATTTGGTGAGGATCTTTCCAACTTGGGGAATATGTTCTTTATTGAGCCATTGGAGTACTTGAGTTTCGTTTATCTGATGGAGAAATCAACGATTGTCTTGACAGATAGTGGTGGCATCCAGGAAGAGGCTCCGGGCTTGGGTAAGCCGGTTTTGGTGATGCGTGACACGACGGAACGTCCGGAGGCATTGGAAGCCGGTACGGTCAAGTTAGTCGGTACGGATTATGATAAGATCGTGAATGAGGTTTCCGCTTTGATCGATGATCAAAAGGTTTATAAGAAGATGAGTATGGCGGTTAATCCTTATGGTGATGGATTGGCTTGTGGTAGAATCTTGAAATTCTTGTTGTAATTTAAGGCTAATATATTCTTAAATTATACGCATGTTTAGTCTGATAGTTCGATATCAGAGTGTCTTGATAAATACCCTCTTCGAACCTGATTAAACGTGTGATAGAACAGGAATCTGATTCGGTTTGATGGTTGGTTTTAGGCGGATTGCAAATCCGCCGGAACAGAGACATCGGATTGTAAATCCGATGAAACGAGCTCAAAACAGTCGGATTGCGAATCCGATGGGGCGGTGGTAGAACCATCAGATTGCAAATCTGATGGGGCGGGTAAGTTTTTAGGCAGATTGCAAATCTGCCGATACGGGCTTACTTTTTTCTTTCTCTATGAATTACAAATCCTTGGATATCCAAAAGATCCGGTGTGCCATCCGGTCTTGTCCGGAGGGGCTTACCGTAGCTGATTTGATTGTCCGAAGTGAGGCGGAGCCTTTGCGGGTCTATCCGATCCTTTTTGAGCTGGAGCATTCCGGTTGGCTGGAGGTGACGGAACGGAGTGAATGGGGCGCGCCCCGGTGGGTGAGGAAGAGGATAAAGTAATATGTTCATTGTGTGAAAAGAATGCTTTAATCCGTGAAAAATCAGGTAAAGAAACACGATTGTTACGTATAAACCCTTATATTTGTGTAAACTTAATAAAGGAGGAATATTATGTGTATTGTGAAAGATGGGGAAAAAGAGACTTCCGCATATTTGTCGAGTGAGTCGAATATGACCTCTTTTCGTTTTGGCTCTCAGAATATACGTTTTCGAACTTCCTCAAAATTGGAACGTTATATATCCGTAAAGGAGTGGGATAAGGGGTATATTGTAGTTATGGCTAAATATCGGGATTTAGGAGAAATAGAAGATTATATTGATCTTGTTCCTATTCTTCGGAATTTGTATATAAATCCCAAAGAATTTTTGAAACCTATAAAATCCGTTCAAATCAGATACAATGAATAATTCCGATATACAAGAAATAATTTTGTCTGCGGTCATGATTGTTTGTGGTTATGCTTTTTCCATAATGGACGATGGTAATATCCGTATAGTGGGATTGAATGCTCCACATCATGCTTCTGTTTTGCGATCAACTGATGGCGAAATATTGGAAACTAATATGGATGATGTGGAACTTGCTATCATTTCAGGTCTTTTTGAACGCAATAAAAAATATTTGAAAGAAGCGTATGCCTAAGTATTATGACTTTATGATATGTGGCTATTTCCTTTATTTTACGTCACATTGTATTGTAGAGGCAATGCACGTTCATGCGAGTGATCGCCGTTTGACAGAGGCGGGTTCCGCTAAGTTTTTTGTTAAAGGAAATGGGGATACTGTGATTAAGGAGCGGGGTGTGTTAAATGATAAACAATTGCGTGTTATTCAGGAATTCATAAAGGATAATTACAAGGAAATGTATTTGAAATGGTCACAAATGAGTGATCAAGGATTTTATGGTGAATAATTTATAATATGCGTTTATTTAAAATAGGAGG
>ERZ827150.3735-NODE-3735-length-14296-cov-2.797275_pt1 | contig 14296 bp, 11 predicted proteins | sample MGYA00519779_ERZ827150 | MGnify/ENA primary metagenome ERZ827150 (study PRJEB31778, sample SAMEA3449267) | human gut metagenome | biome: human gut; feature: human-associated habitat; material: faeces | place: United Kingdom | collected 2010/2012 ...
AGGTTCCCTCCTGCTCGATCGGATTCTGGGTGGCCATGACGAGAAACGGCTTCGGCAGCTTGTAGCATTCGCCGGCGATGGTGACCTGTTTCTCCTGCATCGCCTCCAGCAGAGCGCTCTGGACCTTGGCCGGAGCGCGGTTGATTTCGTCGGCCAGCACAATGTTCGCGAAAACCGGGCCGATGCGGGTCGAAAATTCGTGCGTTTCCGCATTGTAGATCCGCGTGCCGATCACGTCGGCGGGCAGCAGATCCGGAGTGAACTGCAGTCGGGAAAAAGTTCCCGACAACGTCTGTGCGAGTGTCTTGACGGCAAGCGTCTTGGCAAGCCCCGGCACGCCTTCGAGCAGGACGTGCCCGTCCGCGACCAGCGCCAGCAGCAGCCGGTCGATCAGCTGATCCTGGCCGGCGATGACCCGGCCCATTTCGATTTTGATCCTGCCGAGCGGTTCGGCGCACGCCTGCGCTTCGGCCTGGAATTTCTCGATATCCTTTTGCTCCATAGTAAAAGCCCCTCCTGTTGCAAGTGTTCCTCCATCGAACCCTTCATATATGGTAACATAAAAGGTTCAGGCACTTTTGTCAACCCTGAAATCATATTTTTGATCACAATTTGCAGGAACGGCCGGACAGGCCGGGCGGCGCGAGCGAATATGCGCAACACGGACCGAATACGCCGCGGAAGCCGGAGAGGGCATTTCATCCCTCCCCGGCTCCCGCGGCGCTTTCACCTGCCGGCCGGAATCAGGCGAGCAGCCCGTTCCCTTTTTTCGTCTCGTCCGACCAGCCGAGACCGGCCGAACAACCGGCCGCGGACAGTTCGGACGCCGGGCCCGGCAGAGACGGCTGTTCGTAACAGTCCAGCGCGACCGACGCACTCCGCCAGCTGTCCAGATCCGCCGAAGCCGAGGCCGACGGCGGCAGGCAGGCGAAGTCGAGCGAATAATCCGTGCCGCCGCCCTTTTTCGCGGTGGACGATTCGACGGCGGCCAGATAGCGCAGTTCCGTTCCGAGCTCCAGCGCTTCGATCGAACCGCTGCCGTTTTTCACCGAAACGGATTTGAGCTTCCGCCGTTTACCCGTTTCATCTTCGGAGAACAGCGTCAGCTTCACCGCGTCAGCCGCGCCGGAGAGCGTGAAGGTGTAGGCTCCGGCCCGGGTCACCTCCAGCTCCCGGTAATCGACCGCGTCGCCGTAGCCGACCCAGCCGTTATCGATCAGCCGGCCGCCGTTTCCGTCAAGCGCGGTCCGGAACTCCCCGGGCAGCGCACCCGGGTCGTCGTCACGGTTGTCACCCTTCGTGAAGAACGTGCTCGCGCCGTCGAGGCTCACGTCGTAGTCGGCGCTGCCGCCCTTCTTCGCGGTCGTCGACTCGACCGAAAGATAGTAAGTGCCCGCATCCAGCAGCAGACCCGCGATTCCACCCGAAGTTCCGGCTTTGACCGACACTTTCTTCAACGCCTTGAGCCGGCCGTTCGGCCGGAGCGTCCACACCGTCAGCTTCGCCGCGTCGGTCGCATTGATGCTGAAGGTGTACTTCCCCGCGTTCCCGAACGTCACGGCGCGATAGTCGACCGCGTCGCCGTAACCGACCCATTCGCCGGAGATCAGCGAACCGGCGGTGTCGCCCACCGTGATCCGGTGCGCGTCGGTCAGCCGGCCGATTTCATCATCGCTGTTGTCGCCCTTCGTGAAAACGGAACCGGAGAGCTCAAGCGAGAAGTCGCCGGAACTCTTCCCCTTGTCGGAGCTGTCGACCCGAATCGAACAGGCACCGTCGAGCAGCAGCGGTTTTTTGAAATTCAGCACACCGTTCTTCACGGAGGCTCTGCCGACCGTCTTGCCGCGTTCGTCCACCACGGAGATCTTCGCGTTGAGCCCGGAAAAATCCCCGGCGAGCGTGTACCATCCCGGCAGAAGCGGGAAGCTTCCGAACGAAACGGCGGGACTGGCGGCGGAGAGTTCTCCGGAGAGCTTCCGGAAATAGCGGTCCGGCGCGCCCTCCTCCAGCGTGAAGCTCCGGAGTTCGGTCGATGCGGCATTGCCCGCCGCGTCGCGGGCCGTGACCTGATAGCTGTAATCTCCGGCGGCCTGGCCGGACAGCGTGAACGAAGTCTCCAGCCCGGTTTGATAGGTGACGCCGTTGACGGTGACCTCGTATCCGGCGACGCCGACGTTGTCCTCGGCGGGTTTCCAGGAGATCGTGAAGCTTCTGCCGTAGATGGAGACGTTCGGAAGGTCCGCGAAAACCGGAGATTCGACGTCGGCGATCCGGAAACTCTGCGGCGTCGTCGGCTCGCTGAGATTGCCGCAGGCGTCGAACGCCCGGAGCGTATAGCTGTACTCTCCGGCCCCGAGCGCCACGGTGAATGACGTGCCGTTCACCGAATACTCCCGGTCGCCGATTTTCAACAGATATCCTTCGACTCCTATGTTGTCGGTGCCGGGCATCCAGCTGATCGTGACTTCGCTGCCGTTCACCGATGACGACGGGTCGAAACTCAGCACAGGAGCTTCGGTGTCGCCGACCATGAAGACTTTCTCCTCCGACCATTTGCTCCGCCTGCCTCCGTCCCGCTCGATCGCCTGCACCGAACAGGTGTAATTGCCGTATGTCAGGGCAACCGAATAATGCTCCGAAGAGGAGAAATACGTCTTTTCGTTGACCCGGATCGAATAGCCGTAAACGGAGCCTTCTCCAGTCGCCGGCTCCCAGGAGATCGTCGCCACGCCGTTCCGCACCGAGACCGAAGGCCGGCCGGACATGACCAGCCCGGAACTGCCGGGGTCGTCGGGATCCTCCGGCTCGTTCCCCTTCTCGATGCTCAGCCGGAGCCGCGTGTCATCCTGAATCAGCGTATAAACCGTATTGCCGACGGCATGGGAGGCGCCGACCGAAAGTTCGACTTTGCCGAAGCTGCCGGCAAGCGTGACCGACTCTGCGGCATAAGCCGCCGAATCGACCAGCGTGTAGGAGCCGAAATCCGCGCCGTCTGCGTCAACCGTGATGGTTCCGAGCGTTGAAGAGACCTGCCCCGCTGTGAGGAAAACATGATTGCTCTGCGTATTTCTGAGCGAAATATTCATGCTGACGCTCCGGGCGGAGACCAGATCGCCGTAAACGCTCGCATTGGCAGAGAAGTTCAGACTGCCGGAATCGATGCTGATGCCGCCGAGCACCAGTGCGGTTCCGTCAAAGGCGAGCTGTGCGTCGCCGCCGGCCGAAATCGCGTACCGGTCACGGGTTGCCGCGAGCAGTTCGTTCCGGTAGGTTCTGAAATTCCGCAGCTTGGCCGGCAGTTCGTCCGGCCGGTTCCAGGCGCCTGAGAAAAGCGTGCCGGTCACAGTCGCCTGCAAGGAGGTTTCCGCACGGATCGCACAGGAGTCGTCCGAACCGTTGGCGATGACGGTTCCGCCGAAGTTTCCGGTGATCTCCCTGCCGGAAACGGCATAGGCTTTACCGCCCACCTCTCCCCCTTCGGACCGGGCGATCACGTTCAGGCTGCCGGTGAACCGGTCGAGCCGCAAAGTGAACTCGGCGTCAATGCCGGAAGCGACGGCGCCGAAATTCACTCCGCTCCCGTCAGCCCGGACCTCCATCTTCGCATCCATGGCGAAAATATCGATCCACGAACCGCGCACCCCCGTGGCGGTCGCGGTTCCGCCGGAAGCGGCATTGTCGCTGCCGCCCGCCGCGCGGACGATCCAGGAGCCGCTCAAAGTGCCGGTGACCGAAACGGATTCCCGCGCGAAAATGCCGGTCGCCGCCGCATCGGCGGGTATCTCCCCCGACGCCGCGGAGTTGGCCAAACTCCGGGCAGTGAGGGTGCCGCCGAACTTTCCGCCGATCTGGACGGAGCCGCCGTAAAGCACATAGCTCTGCGCCGAACGCATCGCGGAAAAGACCGTATGATCGCCGTCAACCTCGATCACACCTCCGAAATCCCCGTTGACCTTCAATATGCCGCCGTCGGCCTGAATCCCGTAGTAGGAACGGCCCGCACCCGTGCCGGTACCGACTTTGATGCTGATTCCGGCCGCGCCGGCCGCGCTCTCGGAGAAACGGACGGTCAGGCCGTAACCGGCGATTCCGGCTGCGGAGCCGACGCCGGAAGCACGGCTCGACAGGGAAACCGTTCCGCCCGTGAAAAAAACGGACCCGGAGGCCGGCACAGTCGAATTGACGAAGCTGATCGCCGCATTGCCGGAACTCCCCGTGCCGGAGAGCGAACCGCCCTCAAGCGTAACAGTCAAATTGTCGGCGAGAAGCCGGAGCGCCGCCGGGCCGTCGGCGACGATGCTTCCGGTGGCCCGGACCACCACGTCGCGCTCGCTCTCGACCATCTCGTTGTAGGCTTTGCTGATGACCAGCTTGCCGGTGGCGGAGCCGCCCGGCGTGCCGCCCTCGAGCGTGATGACGGTGATGTCGATCAGCTGCTGCATGCTGCCGCCGTAGTTGTAGATTCCATTCCACGCCATGCGCTGATTGCTGAAGTAGGTGTCGTCGAAAATGATCTCGCGCGTATCCTTGTTGTAGCCGTAGCCGACCATGGAGTGGCTGGTCGTGCCGATCAGCACCGGCCGCCCGGCGTCGATCTCGCGCATGTAGTCCTCGAAGGTGAAGCTGCCGCCGCAGCCGTCCACGTAGAAGGTGCCGGTCCGGTCGCCGTCGAGCGAGTAACCGCGGGATTCGACATAGAGGTTGATGCCGTAGACGGAGGAGGTGAAGCGCAGGTCGAGCTCCCGGGTGTAGCCGTCCCCTTTGAAAGTCGCCGTCTCATACCAGGAAAGAATGTCGTTGAGCGTCACATCCAGATAGAAGGTCGAGCCGGTATTGGGATTGCCGCGCCAGTACTGGCCGGTGCCGAGGTAGTCCGCCAGGCAGTTCCAGAGCGAAATATCGACCTGGGAGACCCCGCCGTCCACGCCGCCGCCGACGAAGGTGTAAGGCAGTTCCTGCTCCGGCGTGGTTTCGCGGCCGTCGCGCTCGTAGAAGCGCTCGACATAGTCGCGCGAGGCGACCAGCCGGCCGAGCACAGAATCGAATTCATTCATATTGTAGATATTGCCGTCGCTGCCGCGCGAATGGACGTCGACGTCGCCTTCGACGATGTTCGAATAGTCGGCGTCATCGTATCCGTACAGGTCGTAATAGCCGAGCAGCATGGCCAGCGCGGTCGGAGAACAGCCGTACATGTACTCGACCTCCGGCATGAGGCCGGGCAGCAGCACGTCGCCGGCCGCGGAGCGGGAGACGGAGTCGGCCGCAACGGTGAAAGACGTCTCCGCCCCGGCCGGCGTCAGAACGTCGTAACCGGGCGCGGCCGCAGCGGAAGAAACCACCGGCTCGCCGACCGGAATCAGGTCCGCGCATTTCGCCGAATCGAAGTATTCCATTCGAACCGGCAGCCCCGCCGGCCGTACGCCGGAACGCCGGACATTCCCGTCTCCGGCGGAACCGGGAAAGAAGCCGTCTGCGGCGGAGACATCCGCAGCCGGAGCGAACCGCGCTGAACATGCGGGCGCATCGGGCAGGGAACCGGCCGGCAGTTGCGCCGGACCGGAAGCGGCGGAGCGCGTCGTGAAATTCCGAGAAGCGTTTTCATAACGGGTGACCGAAACGTCACCGGAAAGAAGATCGTCACTCACTGCGAAAGAAAGCCCCTGTCTCTGCATGCCCACACCCCCTGTCCATCCGGCGCAGCCGGATCTTGATTACCGATGCATCCCGCAAACACGTATGGAAGCTTCCGAAAAAGGGCGTTCCTCCGGGAACAGTCCGCACCGTCTGCAATGGGGAACCGCCGGCCCGGCGCATCCCGTCGCATGACTGTCCGAATCGATTCCCATCTCAAAACGGCCTTTTTCCGAAGACACCACTCCCTTGCTATATATTATACGCAAGAAAGCGGAATTTCTTAGCCGAATTGAACTTTTTTCCGCTTTTTTTCGTGTGAATCGTGAAAAAACAGCCCGCTCAGACTGTTTTCACTCCTGCTTCAGCAGTTCGGAAGCGATTCGGAAGATGGTCTCCGGAGCCGCCATCCGGCCGGTGCCGGCCTCGCCGCAGGCCACCCGGCCGTTCTCCGGTCCGGCGAAGTGCACTCCGCGCCCGGCGAGGATTTCGACGTTGCTCCGGCAGGCGGGGTGCGCCCACATCTTCGGATTCATGGCCGGAGCGAGCAGCACCGGCCCGTCGAAGGTGGCGGCAAAGGTGGTCAGCGCATCGTCCGCGATGCCTCCCGCGAATTTCGCCAGGAAGTTCGCCGTGGCGGGAGCCACCGCCAGCAGCGCGGCCTCGTCGGCCAGCGCCACATGTTCGGGGCGCCAGTCGGCCACATCCCAGAGCGAAGTCACCACCGGACGCCGCGAAAGAGTGCGAAAGGTCAGCGGCGTCACGAAGCGCGCCGCATTTTCGGTCATCAGCACCTGAACCTCAAACCCGCTGCGGAAAAACAGGCTGCAGAGCTCCGCCGCCTTGTAGGCGGCGATTCCTCCCGTCACCCCGAGCGCGATCAGTTTCGGATTCATCGGAACAGATCCTCCGGCATTCCGGCCGTGCGCAGCGCAAAGCTCCGGAACAGCCCGGTCATATCGGCAGCCGCCGCATCAAGATCGCCGTTGACGACCAGATAATCGTATTCCTTCCAGAACGAAAGTTCGCGGCGCGCGGTCTCCAGCCGCAGCCTGATCTGCTCCTCGGAGTCGGTCGCCCGGCCGCGCAACCGCTTTTCGAGCGTTTCGACCGAAGGCGGCCCGATAAAGACGAAAACCGTACTCCGTTTCAGCTCCGGGTCGGACTCGGCCGCTTTGCGGATCTGGAGCGCTCCCTGCACGTCGATATCAAGAATCACGGAGCTTCCGCTCCGGACCCGGTCGAGCACCTCCTTCTTCAACGTGCCGTAGCGGTGGGCGAACACATCCGCATATTCGACGAATTCGCCGCGCTCGACCCGTTCGGCGAACTCCTCGGGGCTCAGGAAGTAGTAGTGGACGCCATGCTCCTCTCCGGTCCGGGGGGAACGCGTCGTGCAGGAGATCGAGAACTGCAGCTCCGGCATCTGTTCGCGGACCCGGCCGACCAGCGTGGACTTGCCGACCCCGGAAGGACCGGACAATACAATAATCGTTCCCAGTTTATTCATCTGCATCAACTCCCTCTTTACTTTCCCGCGCGCTTGTCCGCATCGCCTGCCCGGCGCCGCACTCCGCCTCCCATCCCGGGAAGCTCCAGCGCGACGGAAAACCGTCGCACTGCTTCGGCTTGACCGGGTTGATCCGGCAGCCGCACGGCTCGCCGTCCTCCAGGAAGATACAGCTGCCGTCCGGCTTCTCGATCAGGGTCAGCCCCCGCCGATCCGGCATCAGCGTCGTGTACTCTTCGATGAACCTGCCGGACGGCATTCCGAGCCAGGCCGCAATCGCGTCGATCTCGGAATCCGAAACCTTCACGCAACCGGTCCAGCGGCAGCAGTTTCCGCAGCGGATGCACTTGAACTCTTTCATCGATAAAAAAGCGGGACGAAACTTTTCCCGCGTCCCGCCCCGCTCCTTCCAGCTCCCGGCAGCCGGGTCACCACCTGAAATCGTCGAAAATCAGGTCGTCTCCCTTCAGGTCATAGAAGAAGATCCCGGTCACGAAATCCGCAATGTCGATCGGGTGGATGTAGAGATCGCCGATGACGAGACCGCCGAGAGAACCGCCGATCGCCCAGTAATCGCGGTTGCCGTTGCGGTAAACCGGGTTGAACGGCTCCGGAAACCCGGTGCGGATTTCGGTGTATTTGTTGACCAGCGACGTGCTCTCGAGCACGCCGAGGTTCTCTTCCCCGACCGACACGAACTCCCAGTACCAGCCGTCTTCGGTACCGAAACCGTACTGGCGGTTGTACGCCTTGTACATCTTCCAGGACATGCCGACGCGGCCGCCCCCCCAGATCGCCGCCGTGGCCTGCAGCCGCGCTTCGAGCACCGGCCCGAAACCGATATTCAGCGTGAAGGTGTCCAGCGCGTCGAGCACGAGGTTGGCCGGGTAAAGCACGATTTTCTCAAGAACCCGGTTCGTATCCGCTTTGGCGCTGCCGCCGGCGAACAGAACGCCGGCAATGCCGAGAATCAACAAGAACTTTTTCATAATCAGATCCACTCCTGAACTGTTAATGCGGCGCCGGAGCGGCCCGCTATTTCATCAACTCCGGAAACTTCGGTCCGCCCTGCTTCCTGGGAACCGAGATCGGCGGCGGTTCCGGCGTCGGAGCCGGTCCGACTGCGGCGCCCGGCGTCCCCGGCAGCGGCTCCTCGATGATTTCGAAATCGCCGGTCATCTCCGCCTTCTTCAGGTCGAGTCCCTCCACCGTGAGGCGGGTCACCCGTTTCTGCTCGATCAGGATTTCCGCGATCGTCGTCTGCATTTTCTTCAGCTGGCCGGCCATTCCGATGATGTTCGCATCGAGCTCCTGCCGCCCCTGCTCGAACTTCGCAAGAAACCGTGAGAGCTGCACGAGAACGAGAATCACAATCAGCCAAGTAAGGCCGGCGACGACCCCCAGAACCAACGTCCCAATATCCATAAAAAACCGGTCCTCCGCTAACTAAAATCCAACTTTTACCTGTATAACGTAATATATTGCAAAACTCTTCCGTGTCAAACCTCCGGCGGCAAAATTCCCAAACATTCCTCGATTTTTCGGCCGGAATCCGGAAAGCGGGCGGTCGGGAGCAGTTCCGACAGCGGTTCGAGCACAAAACGCCGAATCTGCGCCCTCGGATGCGGCACCTTCAGCTCCGGCGTGTCGATGACCGCGTCGCCGAACAGGATGATATCCAGATCGAGCGTGCGCGATTCGCGGCTCGAATGATCCGCCGGGCGCCCCGCCTCCCGCTCGATCTCCTGGCAGAGCCGCAAAAGCGCAAACGGGGAGCCGTCCCATTCTCCGGTCGCGGCCGCATCGGAAAAATCCGGCGTCCCGGGAACGCAGTCGACAGCGGCGCTGCGGTGAATCCGGCTCATTTTCAGCTCCCGGCAGCCGCCGGAGGCGAGTTTTTCCAAAGCCCGGGCAAATATTTTTTCCGAATCTCCGAGGTTGCCGCCGAGCATAATCGCAAATTTTGTGGATTTTACCATTTCGGGAGTAGCCTTTTCTCAATATCGCATTTATATTTATTATCGCATCGAAACAGGTTTTTTCAAAGAGATTTTATGACAAACAGACCGAAAATATACTTTCTCGGCTCGGGAATGATCGCCGTGCCGGTCCTGAAGGCGCTGGCGACGGCGGGGGGGCTGGAGCTGATCGGCGTGGGGACGCAGCTCGACCGGCCGGCCGGACGCAACCGCCGGCCGACTCCGACGCCGGTCGGCGCGGCGGCGCTCGAGCTCGGCCTGGAGCCGGAACGGATCGCTTCGGTCAACGACCCGGCTTATCAGGAAAGCCTGAAGCTTCGCCGGCCCGACCTGATTCTGGTGGTCTCATTCGGTCAGATTCTGCGCGCACCTCTTCTCGCGCTGCCGCCGAAGGGGTGCGTCAACATCCACGCCTCGCTGCTGCCGCGCTATCGGGGCGCCTCGCCGATCACCCAGTGCATCCTGAACCGCGACGCCGAAACCGGCGTCTGTTTCATGGCCATGGAGCGCGGGCTCGATACCGGCGCGGTTTACGAGACGATCACCGTTCCGCTCGACCACAGCGAGTATGCGAGCGAACTCGAATTCAAGCTCGGCAGCATCGCGGCGGAGGCGGCGCCGGGCATCCTCGGCAGCATCTGCAGCGGGGAGCTCATCCCGGTTCCGCAGGACTCCGTCGAAGCGACGGTCTGCACGAAAATCCGAAAAGCGGACGGGCTCATCCGCTGGACCGGCTCCGCGCATGAGATTGAAGCGATGGTGCGCGCCTACTGTCCGTGGCCGGGCGCTTTCGCGTCGGTCCGGACCCCGAAAGGGGTCGAAAGCGTAACCCTGATCCGTGTCAACTGCCGCCGCGAACTCTCCGGACGGCCGGGCCAGGTTCTGCGGGCCGACAAGTACGGCCTCGTGGTCGCGTGCGGAAAAGGCGCGATCGAAATCCTTGAGCTGGCCCCTCCGGGCCGGCGCAGCATGTCCGCCGTAGCCTACCTCAACGGGCTGCGCGGCGAAATACCGGAATTCCTGCCGCAGTAGGACACCGCGGCAAGCAACCTATTTTACAGTGATGGAAGAAAACAATGGAAAAAACATGCAAGCAGATGATTCTGAACTGCGAAAAGCTCGAACGCCGTTTTGCGATGCTGAACGGCGGCAGGCTGGAAGAGTATCAGATCGAACGTGACGACTCCGGCCCCAAGGTCGGGAACATCTATCTCGGCAGAATCATCAACCTCGAACCCTCGCTCCAGGCCGCCTTCATCGATATCGGCGCGGAAAAGAACGCATTCCTCCACTACCACGAAATGCTCCCCGGCGGAGACGAGCTGCTCGAGAAGCAGATCAACGAGGAGGATGCCGCGGAAGAGGCCGCCAGAAACGGCTCGCCAGGCGCAAGAAACGGCAGGAGGGCAAGCCCGGCAGCAAGGCGATCTCCGAAGCGCTGCGCCGCAAGAAAAAGCTGACCGTGGCCGACATCCCGGAATTTTTCAAGCCCGGCATGGAGCTGCTCGTGCAGGTCGTCAAATCCCCCATCGGCACCAAAGGGGCGCGGGTCACGACGAACATGTCGATCCCGGGCCGCTACCTCGTGCTCATGCCATACAGCGAGCACATCGGGCTCTCGACCCGCATCGAAGGCGGGCAGGAACGCGACCGGCTCCGCAAAATCCTCGCTTCGCTTGAGCTGCCGGAAGGCATGGGGCTCATCTGCCGCACCGTCGGCGAAGGGCGCAAGGCGACCTTCTTCAAGCGCGATCTGGAACTCCTGCTCGACTACTGGCGCAAGATCGAAACGGCCATGGAGACGAAAAAAGCGCCGTTCGAAGTGTTCGCCGAACCGAACCTGGTCGAGCGCACGATCCGCGACTTCATGACCGAGGAGATCGGCGGCATCGTCGTCGACGACAAGGCCGCCTGCAAGCAGATCACCGACACGCTCAAGCGCATCGGCGGAGCGAAGATGGCCGAGAAGGTCACCTTCTACAACTCCCCGAAGCCGATCTTCGACCATTACCGGATCAACGACCAGCTGCGCGAGGTCTATCAGCGCGAGGTGCGGCTGCCGGGCGGCGGCTGCATCTGCATCGACGAAACCGAAGCGCTGATCGCGATCGACGTGAACTCCGGCCGCGGCCGGAAGGGAACCGACCAGCCTGAGTTCATTCTCAAGACGAACCTCGAAGCGGCGGCCGAGATCGCCCGGCAGCTCCGGCTGCGCAACATCGGCGGGCTGGTCAGGGGCAATATCGTCCGGCACGTCGGGGACGACTTCATGAACATCCACTCCTATGTTTTCCCGGCCGTGAAGGCGGAGGGGAAAACGCTTTATGTGAAAGCGAAGGACTGGAATCTGCGCAACTTCGCTCCCGGGCGGCGGCTCGGGCTCCTGCGCACTTCCGCCGGGCAGAACGGCATTGCGAAGGAGGTCCGCATCACGGCGATCGAGCCGGAGGGCGAGCTCCTGAAGGTCACGCTCGACGGCGGTTTCGGCAGAATCGTCACGCTCGAAGACACGAAAGGCATGCCGGACATGCTGATCCTGCCGGACAATCAGAACCACGGCATGGTCGTCACCGGCAACCGCTTCGAGGACGGGGTCTCACGCTTCCTCGCCGGCGGCCGCAACTGGCTGTTCACGGACAATACGGTCGTCGATTCGCTGCATCACAGCTATTTCATGAACCTCTGTCCCGAAACGGTCGGCAGGAACGGTTTTGAATTCGTCACGCCGCGCAATGTGGAACTTGCCGGGAACCGGTTCGAGACGGCGGCGAAGACGCTGTTCCGTTTCGGCAGCAGCGCGAATGCGGAGCGGGAGGCCGACCACTCGATCCCGAGCGCGTCGCACATCCGGGTTGCGGACAACGACATCGAAATCACCGGCAGCTCAAATCTGCCGCTGATCCGGATCAACGGCGTGGAGTTCCTGACCTTCACCGGCAACCGGATTTCGGCGGCGGCGCCGCAGGGCGGCCCGCTTTTCGAACGGGAGGGCGGCCGGGAGCTCGAACTCGGCGGCAATTTCGTTACCGGCAACCTGAAACGGTGACCCGGAGACGGGAGGGCGGCGCTTCAGCCGCCGGCTGCCCGCAGGAGTTTCTGCACCGTGTGCGGAGACTCTTCCGGCAGGAAAACGGAGCAGACGCTCCACTCCGCGGCTGTTTCGGGAGAGTCGAGCCGCAGTGCGTGCCAGACCGGCGCCTTTTCCTCCGGCGCGCGACGTACCGGCCTGACTGTTTCGGCGGACAGCACGATCACGGAGCCCGAGGCGGCAAACCGCCGGCCGGAGGCGTTCCCGGTTGCAATGAGTTGTTCCCGTACCTCCGTTCCGGTCGGGAGTTGCGGCTGTCGGCGATCCGTTTGAGTCTTTCTCCCGCCCGATGGACGGTCTTTGCCGGATCCGGAAAATCAGCCGGGGAGGTCGCCGGGGATCAGTTGCGGGGTGACGATCACGGCGACATGGTCGGCGCGCGGAGTCTCCCCGGAGATGCGCCGCAGCAGTTCCTTCAGGGCGAGTTCGGCCAGCATGCGGGGGCCGAGATCGATTGTGGCCGGGCGCGGATGGAGTCCCGTCAGATATTCCGGCGTGTGGTTGCAGGAGACGACGAGGGGGCGTGCCGCCGTCCGGCGGCGCGCGAACCGGCGGTACAGAAGGGCGGTGAGCCGTTCCTCCGGCGAAAAAAGGCCGTCAACGGTTCCGCTTTCGAAATGGGGAAGGGCGGCGTCAAGTGCCTGCTCGATTTCGTCGTCGGTGCAAATTTCGAATCCGGGCCGGCCCGGAGGCAGCCGGAGCTCGACGGTTTCGCACGTCTCCCCGTGCGAAAACAGTTCGAAGCGGAAACCCGCAATGCGCCCCGGAAAACCGGGGTTCCGGCTCGGTGCGGAGAGCAGCAGGAACCGGCTGCATCCGGCGTCTTTCAGGTAACGCGCCGCGATGCGGCCCGCGAACTCATTGCCCATCAGGACTGTCGGGTCGGTCCCGCAGCTGTGGTGGCTGTTGAGCCAGACGTACGGAATCCGCCTCAAGGCGCGAATGAGTTCGGGGGAGTCTGCGTGTCCGACCAGAAACAATCCCGCGAGTTCGCCGCGCAGGTGGCGCGCTTCCAGCTCCTGCGGCAGGATTCCGGCCGGGAGCAGCAGGAGATTCCAGTGCTGCCGCATCTGCCCGGCAAGAAACGCCAGTTTCTGCAGAATCGCGTGCGAGTCGCTCTCCGGCGAGTCGGAAAGCAGGATGCCGATATTCATGCTGCGGCTGCCGCCGCGGCGCTGCGGGCGCGTTCCGCCGAGCGCTTCAAGCACGGCGAGCACCCGTTCGCGTTTCCCGGCCGTGACGGAGCCGGAGCCGTTCATCACCCGCGATACGGTGGCCGGCGATACGCCGGAGCGTTCTGCGATCTCTTTTACGGTAGGCATCCGGGGGGAATCTCCTTCTTTTTCAATATGGTCCGAATGATTCTGACGATACAGTAGAAATGTTTCTGAAATATTTCAAGATTTGTTTCAGCGATTTTTCCGGAAATATTTGCCGTTTTGTCCGGATTTGAGGTATAATTTCCGAAGAGACGCAATTACGGTAAAAGAAAGGATCGGTTGAAATGGAAGGAAAAATCCGGGGAATCGTGGTTCCGCTGCTGACGCCGCTCTCATCGCCGGAGACGATCGATGAAGAGGCGGCGCGCCGCCTCATCGACCATGTGATCGCCGGCGGCGTTCATGCAATCTTCATCCTGGGGTCGACGGGAGAGGGACCGGCGCTTTCGGGCCGGGAACAGCGAAGGTTCATCCGCTGCTGCGCGGAGGCGGTCGGCGGTCGTGTCCCGCTGCTGGCCGGCATTTCGGGGTGTTCCGCCGCCGAGTCGGCCCGGCTCGGCCGGTTTGCGGCCGACGCCGGAGCGGATGCCGTCGTCTCCGCCGTTCCGTGTTATCTTCCGCCGGATGCGGAGGAGCAGGTCGCTTTTTACCGGTATCTGGCGAAGGAGGTGCCGCTGCCGCTTTTCGCTTACAATATGCCGTCCCTGACCCGGGTTTCGATGACGCTTTCAACGGTGGAGCGGATTCTTGAAATCCCGGGCGTCGCCGGCTGCAAGGACAGCTCCGGCGATCTGGACGCGTTTCGCGAACTGGTGAACCGCTTCGGGGGACGCCCCGGAATTTCGCTGCTTTCGGGGCCGGATGA
>ERZ827150.3739-NODE-3739-length-14282-cov-9.143811_pt1 | contig 14282 bp, 8 predicted proteins | sample MGYA00519779_ERZ827150 | MGnify/ENA primary metagenome ERZ827150 (study PRJEB31778, sample SAMEA3449267) | human gut metagenome | biome: human gut; feature: human-associated habitat; material: faeces | place: United Kingdom | collected 2010/2012 ...
GAGCAGCTGATTTGTAATCAGCAGGTCGGGGGTTCGAATCCGTCCACCAGCTCCACCACCGCATGACATAACCGAATATGGAGGAGTTCCCGAGCGGCCAAAGGGGGCAGACTGTAAATCTGTTGTCACTGACTTCGATGGTTCGAATCCATCCTCCTCCACCACAAAAAAGACGCCTTTAGGGCGTCTTTTTTGCTGTGGAGGAGGATGTGGGGAGCGCGGGCTTTTCTAAAAGGCGAGAGCCGCTGCCCTGATTTGACGCGAGGGGGGACCCCGCAAAGGTTCCCCCTTCACACAACCCCTTCCTTGCGGGGAGGAAGGTTTGCTTGCGGCTTTTTTGTGGTGGAGGAGGATGTGGGGAGTGCGGGCTTTTTTGCATGGATATTATTTCCTTTTTATAATATCTGAAGGAGAAAAAGGCGAGAATATAGGAAAACACACAATTGTAAGATGAGCGCCAGCAAATAAAATGCAATAATTGAACAAAAATAATGAAAAATGAGATTTTGATGAAAAATTCTATTGAATTCTTTGTGAGTTGATGTTAAGATAACGCTAAGGAAATAGGAACGATTCCCATAAATTGAATAACCCTTGGCAAACCTGCTGAAAGGCAGGGACGCAAAGTAAAGCGTCTAAACGGGAAACCGCATGACCGGCTGACTGCATTCTTGAGTAAAAGAACGCAGTCAGCTTTTATATTTACAAAAATTAGAACAGAAAGGATAAATAATGCATACCAAAATCAGCAGCGGAAAGGAACATCGCCGGCACCGGGCCCGCAGGGCCTCGGTGCTATTGGTGGTGCTGGCGCTGCTGTTTACCATGCTGCCAACGGGCCTTTACACGGTGGCGGATGCCGCCCCGGCGGAGGAAGAACCGGCTCTGGTTCCTGCTCCGGAGGAGGCCCTGCCCGAACCGGAAGACTCCATGACAAAAGAGGAAGAGACGGATGAGCAGCCGGCCGAAGCGCAGCCCGCTGAAGACAAGGCCCGTGCGGCGGCCGCCACGGTGGAATGCTATGCGGCACGGGATGGCATCTGGTACCCGGTGACCACGGTGCAAACCGCCGCGCAATATGCCGATGGCAGCGGAAAGCTCCGCTACTATATAACGGCGGCGGAGCTGGAGGAGGTATATGGCGCCTACGGCTTTAAGGCGGCGAATTATCACGGGGAGCGGTTCTTCCCGCACACCGATAGCTATGACCCCAACAAAATGTGGGCAGATGCCGCTCCCATAAAGAGTGAGGACGGCGGCTGGCAGATTCCGCTAAGCCACCGGACCGAGATCCGGCTGTACTACCTGCCCGCGAATAAAGAAGGTGCCGAAAGCTATTTCCTTGATAAAAAAGAACTGAGCAACGAAACGCTGCTGGCGGAGAATATGTTCTACACGGTGACGGTGGAGGACGACCTGAACAGGGTGTACCAGGAGCCGCCCGCGCCGAAGATCGCTTTCCATGGGGAGAATGTGAGCATTACCCTAAATACCGTGTCCAGTATGGCCTGGGACGCCATGGATGGCCTGACCGGAACGCATCTGGAGCTGGAGCCGACCAAGCAGACCGAAACCAGTGTGACCTATACCATCGAGAAAATCAGCCAGCCAGTGGTTTTCTACCCGCATACCGATACCCTGGTAATAAAATATGAGGCCGAGCCGGACGGCTGGCAGCACAAGATTGGCCAGTTTGAGCCTTCGGTGCAGGCGCCCCAGCAAAGCGCGATGGTAAAGGGCAAAAAAACCCTGCTGGTGGAACCGGGTGACGGAGACTACACGCTGCTGGCCCCGGATATTGACCGGATAGAGGTAAAGCTGACCGGCGAAAAAGCCAATAACCGCTCACTGTTCTATTCCTTTTTAGGTTGGCGGGTGGCCAATATAACGGAAGAGGTGCTGCTGCAGCCCGGTACAAAGCTGACTGCCGCAGACCTGCAGCACTATACCGGCAGCGATGGCGAAGTGACGCTGCGGGCAAAATGGAGCGGCGAGGATAAGCTGAAACGCCCAATTACCACACATTTTTTCCTGCATCTCAATGGAGAGATCAGGGGCTCGGTGGATGACGGTGTGCAATGGGAGGACCAAAAGGACTATACGCCCGCCCTATATACCATCCGGATGCTGGGGGCGGACAATATCCCGGCGGAGTACTCCAATAAAAATGCGGAGGGTGTGGTAAAGCCGCTGGTAGCGCGGGCAACCAATGGCGACAATGCCTACGCGGTGGATGACACGATCCGCAACATGGTGAATAACCCGGTGCAGGGCGGTAGGCTGGAGGATCTCCCCAATGAGGAAACGATCTTTGCCTACCTGCGGGCCCACAGCGATACCATTACCATGAAGGTGGACGGAGTGGAGATCCCCGCGGAGATGCTCAATTCGGATTACTTCCAGATCCGCTGGAACATGGTCAAGTTTGAGCATTCCGATGGCTGGCATATTGATGGTGTGCTGGTGGCCAAGCGCGCCCGCTTTTTTGTGGCAAAGACCTTTGCGGGGGATGCTGAGGCGATAAAACAGGTACGGGATAAGTTCCTCATTACTGTCTCCCACACCGAAAACGGCAGCAGCGTGACCGATTTTACCCTGGTGCCGCAGCCTGCGAAGGCGGTAACGGAACAGGGCAAGCTGGGTTATACCCGCTATGATGCCGAGGCCGATACCTACACCTGGGAAGTCCCGGCCCAGCAGCGGCGGGACTACACGATAAAAGAAACCGGCCATACGCTGCAGGGTGACAAATGGCGGGTGAACAACCGCTATCTCATCCGCAATCACCCGCAGGGACTTTCGGGGGGATATCAGGACTACCCGGAGGAAAGTGGCATTACTATTACGGCGGCGGCCTACGGCAACGATGTGCCGAACACTGCGGTGCAGACCGTGGCTCTGCAGAACATATATGTGGGGATAGGTACCCTGACGGTAAAAACGCAGGATTCCATTACCGGCAACGGGCTGGCAAAGGTAGAGTATAAGTTGTCCCGGCCGGGCGGCGCTGAAGTGGTCTTGTACCGTAAGCCGAACACCACCCTTTACAGCGTGGTGCAGGAGGAGGGCTATACCGAGCAGATCGCCGACTGCAAGATCATTGCCGATGCCAGCGGTTTTTTTACCATCCGGCTGGAGGAAGGGACCTACACTCTGACCGAAGTACTGCCAACGGGGTACTTTGGCCCCGGTACTGTGCAGGTGACGGTCGCCCAAAATACTGGAGGGAATATCAGTTACCATGCGGAGGCAAAAGCGCTGCCGGAAGGGATAACACCCTCGACCGGCAGCTGGCTGCAGAATGCCGATGCCGACAATGTGGTCATCCTAAATGTACCCAGAATGCTCATCAGTGTGACGGCCCGCAGCAGTTGGCCCGCCACGGGGGATAAGCTGCCTGTGACGGTGGAGCTGTGGCGCGATGGCGCGCCGCTGACGGGTGATGCCTATACCGTGGAGCTGAACAAGGAAAACGAATGGCAATACACCTGGGAAAATCTGCCGCTTTTTACGGATGGCACGGTGGCTGATTACACGCTGCGGGAAATCGAAATAGGGGACACCTACCGTGACCCCGGTGTGGCCGAGGATGGCTTCGCGGATTACCTGGTGACCTATGCCAAGGCCCTGTACCGGCAGGCCGAGGATAAGGAATACCGGGAGGAGCACTGGTGGCAGAAGGCCGATGGAACGCAATGCTTTGCGCGGGAGGCTCTGCTGGTGGTCAATAATGAGGGCATCCGGGGCGAGATCGCCTTTGAAAAGGTGGATGAAAAGGGCTACCCATTAAAGGGCGCGGAATTTACCCTGTATGCTGATGCGGAATGTACCAAGCGGCTGGCAACAGCCACCTCCGATGAAAACGGCGATGTGCAGTTTGAGGATAAGTGGCCGGCCGGCACCTATTACCTGCGGGAGACCACCGCCCCTGTGGGCTACACTGCGGCGGAGCTCACCTGGACGGTGAAGATCGCGGCGGGGAAGGCGACCATTTCTACACCGGGCGGCACCACCGTTACCGAGGTGAAGAATACCTCCCGGCTGCGGCTGAAGCTGAAAGTGCTGGGCCCACTGGGAGAGGAACTCCCCGGGGCGGTGCTGCGGGTGACGCGGGATAATGGCAGCCCGATGCTGTATAAAACCAATGAAGCCGGCGCGGCCCTGCTGGAGCAGATGCCTGCCGGGGATTATATCATCCAGCTGGCGGGCACCCCCACGGGCTATGTGCCGGAGGACAGCGCCCCCAACCTAAAGGCCGAATACGGCACACTGACCTATTTGGATACAGCGAATACCGCATGGCAGCTGGAACAGTGCGAGGGGGAGGAATACACCTATCTGCTGACCCTGAAGCTGAAGGAGCTGCATATCCTGCCCAGCACCGGCGGCGCCGGAACGGTGCCCTTTACACTGGCGGGCGCGGCCCTGATGGCCGTAGCGGTACTGCTGCCAGGCCGAAAGAAAGTGAAATAAGCGCGCCCCCTGCCAAGGGAAGCCGCTGTGGATAACAATGATACCAAAGGAGTGAAAGTAACATGAAAAAGACAATGAAAAAGTGCCTGACGCTGCTGCTGGCGCTGGCCATGCTGCTGGCCATGGCGGTACCCGCCGTGGCGGAGGAGAACTATTCCCGTGAGATCACCTTTACCGGGGTGGCCGAGGGCGATACCGTGAAGGCGTACAAGCTGGGGTGGTATGATGAAAACTACAACAAATACATATTTCACGATGGATTTATAAACTTTTTGCAACATCAGGAGCCCGATAAGCTGCCGGAAAATGTATTGAAGGATACCACCAAGGAAGGCTTGACCAGCATGATGGCTAGCTATGTCCTGATGAATGGTCACTCACTTCTGGATAGTCCTATTATTACATTGCCATCCAATCCGGTGGAAAAGGTTGCCGATGCCAACAACAAGGTTCAGATGACTTTGGAGCCCGGCTATTATCTGCTGCTGGTATCTACCACTGCTGCGAATAACCGTACCTATATGCCTGTTACCGTGTTTGTGCAGGTGAAGAACGGGAATGTAAAGGTGTATGCCGCCGGCAGTGAGCTCGCCGATGACCTGACCGCTGTATTTAAGCACGAGGAAGGTCCAGCTATCAATGTACGGGTAAATGATGACAGCCGCGATATAGATGACTGGAAGAAAACCGCCGGTGGCCGGGTTGGCGAAACGATGGATTTCTATATGGAGGTTTCCACTCCGGCCTACACCGATAACTCCTTCAACATCACCAAATTGACTGCAAATTGCCAGCTGGCCGGGCTGAAGTATGTGGAGGGCAGCATGAAGGCGACTGCCCTGCCCAATGCGGATAGCGACGCCGTAAAGGATGCCATTATACAGACTACCGTAGGTGCCGACGGTAATTTGACCGTTGAGCTGGATTACAGCAAGATCCGCAATGCTGCCACCGGCAGAGGGCTGATTTATCTCCACTTCCAGGCCACCGTAGCCCCGGATGCAGTTGCAGAATCTGAGGCTTCCGCAACTGCCAAGCTGGAATATGTATTCTCCATGGAGGCGGACAAGACCAAAACGACCGCCGACTCTACCGCTGCGGTTTATAATTATGACTTTACCCTCTTTAAGAAATCCAATGAGCTGATTGATCCCAGTAACGCGGGTTCCGGCCACCAGCCCCTGGCCGGTGCGGGCTTCACCCTGTATGCCGATGAAGCGATGACCAAAGCCATCAATATGGTAAAGGTGGAAGCCAATGGAGATGTCGGGGCCTATTACCGTCCCGCACTGGCGGGCGAGGAAGGCGCCGTGGCGCAGATGGATGCCAATATGGGCAATGATAAGAATATCCTTTCCATCCGCGGCCTGGATGTCGGTTCCTACTATGTGAAGGAAACCAAGACTCCTTCCGGCTACTATGCCCCCAAGGGCGGCTTTAAGCTGGATCTGACCGCAGAGCGGGATGCCAGCGAAAGTCTGGTCAAGGATTTGGCCAGTGGCGGTTTTACTGAAACGAAAGAAGCGGATCGCGCACTGATTCAGAAAAAGAGCCTGAATGCTGAGAAAAATCGCTTTGAAGCCGACCTTCTCAATAGCTCCACCCCCGTACTGCCCACCACCGGTGGTGTCGGCACCGTGATGTTCACGGTGATCGGCCTGCTGTGCATGGGTGCGGCGCTGTGGTTCTTCCTGTTTGCCCGCCGTCGCCGTGAGGACGAGCAGGAGCAGAATAAGACCACCCTGTAATTTGCCATCCTCTTCATTTTCTTGCCGTCCCGCCGGGTTTTTCCTCTTTCTCTCCCCGGCGGGATGGGCGGCAAGGAAAAGGCCGCAAGCCCGCTGCAACGGTTTGCGGTTTTTTCCCTGCTGCATTACTGCCAAAGGAGTACCATTCGTGACAACAAAACAAGCCAAACAAAAAAGACAAAACCGGCTGGGCACCGTGCTGGCCATCCTCATTTTTCTGCTGGGGCTGGGGATTCTATTTTACCCGGTGGCCAGCGACCTGTGGAACCAGCACCGGCAGAACCAGCTGATCTCCCACTACACCCAAAGCACCACTACCCTTGCCCCGGAGGATCACTCCGCGCTGTGGGAAGCGGCGCAGGAATACAATAAAAACCTCAGTCCCACCTTCCGGGATGCCTTTACCGGGCGGCAGCTGCCCGCGGGGGACCCCTACTGGGGCCTGCTGGATCCCGATGGCAGCGGCATTATGGGCTACATCGAGATCCCGCGCATCAGCGTGCGGCTGCCCATCTACCACGGCACCACGGAGGAGGTCCTCCAGCATGGCATCGGGCATCTAGGCGGTACCTCCCTGCCGGTGGGTGGAGAGGGCACCCACGCGGTGTTTTCCGGCCACCGGGGGCTGCCCTCGGCGCTGCTTTTCTCCGATCTGGACCAAATGCAGCTGGGCGACCATTTTTCCCTGCGCATTTTGGGGGAGCAGCTCCTCTATGAGGTGGATCAGATCCTGGTGGTGGAGCCGGATGAGGTAAAGGACCTGTACCCGGTGGAAGGGGAGGACCTTGTTACCCTGGTGACCTGTACGCCCTACGGCGTAAATACCCACCGGCTGCTGGTGCGCGGGCACCGCATCCCGCTGGAGACCGTGGAGGAAACGGTGGAAGTGACCGTGACCCAGCAGGTAGTGCACAGCTTGGGCTGGAAGGGCAAGCTGCTGATCGGCGCGCTGCTGCTGTTCCTGCTTATTTTGCTCATCCTGGCGCTGCTGCGCCGCAAGAAAAAGAAAACCGGGCCCGAAGAGGGCAATGTGATAGAAAGGGGGAGAACTGATGAAAAAGCGTCTCAGAGCCGTTCTGGCCCTGATCCTGATCATACTGCTGTGTCTCCCCGCGATAGCACAGACAGCCGATCCTGACGCGCTGTGCGCGTTGACCATTGACTGTCACTATGAGAATAAGCCAGTAAGCGGCATGGGCTTTTCGCTGTACCGGGTGGCGGCGCTTTCTCCGCAGGGAGAGCACACCCTGCTGCCGGCCTATGAGGATAGCGGTATTGTGCTGGGGAACCTGCGGGATGCCGCCGACTGGCGGCAGGCGGCCGGGCTGCTGGACCAATGGGTGGAGCAGCAAAGCATTTCCCCAGAAAAGCAGCTTACCACCGCGGCTGATGGCAAAGCTGCATTAGAGGGGCTGCCCACCGGGTTGTATCTGTTGTGCGCGGCTCCCTACCAAAAGGGCGGCTGCACCTATACCACCACCCCGGTGCTGCTGGAGCTGCCGGCCCAACAGGCGGGCGGCGGGTGGCAGTACGCTGCAACGGTAGAGCCCAAGCTGGAGCGCTCCGGTACCCCCGAACCGCCGGTCATCATCATACCGGATAACCCAGCCCCCACCCCAGGGGATAAGCTGCCTCAGACCGGCCTGCTGCAATGGCCTATCACGCTGCTGGCAGCCATAGGGGTGCTGCTGGTGGCGGTGGGCTGCCGCCTGCGCCGCCGGAGGAAACCGACATGACACGAGAGCGTATCGGCCGGTTCTGCATCATTTTGGGCGGCCTGTGCATTTTGGCCGCCGCATTCCTATTGGGGTTTAATCTGCGGGAGGAACGCCGTGCCGCGGCGGCCACCCAAAAGATTTTGCCTGCTGTGGCACATAGCATCGGACAGTCTCCAGCGCCGATGCCTACCCTGCCCGCCGGAGAGCTGACGGTCTCTTTGGAGGGGGAGGAGTATCTGGGCATCCTTTCTCTACCTACCCTGGCGCTGGAGCTGCCGGTGGGGGCCGAATGGGAGATGGATTTTCTGCGCCAGGCACCCTGCCGCTATGCCGGTACCCTGGCCGGGGATGATATCATCATAGCGGCGCACAATTACCGGCGGCACTTTGCCGCGCTGCACACCCTGCGTCCCGGGGATACCGTCCTATTTACCGATGCAGCCGGGCAGACCTACCGCTATACGGTGGACCGGGTGGAGACCCTGCCGGAGACCGCCGTGGAGGAAATGCGGGCTGGGGAGTGGGATCTTACCCTGTTTACCTGCACCTACGATGGCCGTGCCCGAGTAACGGTGCGGTGCATCCGCACGGAAGAATAACGCATTTTGCATTTTTCTCTTGACAAAGCTGCAAAATGGTGTAGAATAACATCAAGTGAATAACGATAGCGACCCCGCAGAAACATTCAGAATCGTAAGAGACTGAATATGGAGGGGGCTCTGGAGAATCTCATTGAGTTGAGTGCCGAAGGTGCAAGGCGGTTTTTCCGCCGAATCTCTCAGGCAAAAGGACAGAGCGGTCATCAAAGCATCTTTTGTTTGATCGCTCGCTATTCTTCAGAGGCTGCCGCTTAAAAAAGACGGGCAGCCTTTTTATTATCCTTTTTTCACTGCAATATTTTAATCAGGAGTGAAACAAATGGAAGCAGTATTGCTCAACATCGTACAAAAAATCAACGGCTATCTCTCGGATTATATCCTCATCATCCTGCTGATCGGCGCGGGCCTTTATTTCTCCATCCGTACCCGCTTTGTGCAGGTGCGCTGCTTTGGCGAGGGTATGCGCCGGGTATTCGGCAACATCAATCTCCATGGCGGAAAGCAGCAGGGCGGCTTTTCCTCCTTCCAGGCACTGGCCACGGCCATTGCCGCGCAGGTAGGTACCGGTAATATCGTCGGCGCCTGCGGCGCTATCCTCATCGGTGGTCCCGGCGCCATCTTCTGGATGTGGATCATCGCCTTCTTCGGCATGGCTACCATCTATGCGGAAGCGGTGCTGGCGCAGGAGACCCGTGTGGTCAATGCGGACGGCAGCGTCCACGGCGGCCCAGTTTATTACATCAAGCGTGCCTTTAAGGGCGGCTTCGGCAAGTTCCTGGCCGGCTTCTTCGCCGTAGCCATCATCCTTGCGCTGGGCTTTATCGGCAGCATGGTCCAGTCCAATTCCATCGGTGAGGCGCTCTCCAATGCCACCGGCGTTCCCACCTGGGTCATCGGTATTGTTGTGGCTGCTCTTTCCGCCTTTGTATTCCTGGGCGGCAGCCACCGGGTGGCCTCCTGGGCTGAAAAGATCGTCCCCGTGATGGCCTGTCTGTACCTCATTGGCGGTCTGGTGGTGCTGCTGGCCCGCATTCGTTTCATCCCGGAGACCTTTGGTATGATTTTCCGCTATGCGTTCCAGCCGCAGTCCATCATCGGCGGCAGCTTCGGCTTTGCGCTCAAGCAGGCCATCAGCCAGGGCGTCAAGCGCGGTCTGTTCAGCAATGAGGCCGGTATGGGCTCCACTCCCCACGCCCACGCTATGGCTAAGGTAAGTTGCCCGCACGAGCAGGGCGTTGTGGCCATGATTGGCGTTTTCATTGATACCTTTGTCGTCCTCACCATGACCGCTCTGGTCGTTATCTCCACCCTGTATGCCGGCAACGGGATCCTTGCCTCCGGCGCAGCCGAAGGTGTCAGCAAGACCAATATGGCGCAGCTGGCGTTCTCCAGCATCATGGGTAATACCGCCGGCAGTCTGTTCGTGGCCATCTGCCTTATGTTCTTCGCTTTCTCCACCATCCTGGGCTGGAACTTCTTCGGCCGTATCAATGTGGAATACCTCTTTGGCAAAAAGGCCGTCCCGGTCTATTCCATCATCGCTGTGGCGCTCATCTTCCTCGGCTCCTGCGTATCCAATGACCTAGCTTGGGAGCTTTCCGATATGTTTAACCAGCTGATGGTTATTCCCAACTTTCTGGCTATCGTAGCACTGGGCGGGCTGGTAGCTGCCGCTGCCAGGAAGGGCAGCCGCGAGACCCTCAAAAAGTGATCCCACATAAAAAAGCCCCCTCCGGTACACCCGGAGGGGGCTTTTGCTTTATGATTTACGCGGCATTGGCAGCCGGGGCCTCCTCCCCGTAAAAATCGGGCCAGTCATCGCCAAAGAGATCGCCGTTATCACCAGCATTATAGTCATCGCCAAAATTGTAATTGTAGGAATCATCAAAGTTATCATAGTAGCCGTATTCATCGCCGTAGTAGCTCAGCCAGTCCTCCAGCTCATTCAGCAGCGGCTGCATGGCAGCCATCATCACAGAAAAGAAGATGATCCCGATGAGGAACAGCGCGGCCTTGGCCAGCAGCATGCCGCGGGCAAAGCGGGCCAGCTGGGGGTTGCTGCTCACGCCGCACGCCCACACTATCATAAATATAAGCCCAATGACCGGCACCATCGCCAGCAGAATAAGCCCCATATAGGCCCACATGCTCAGTCCGCCGCTGACAGTCTGTTCAGGACTTTGGTTTCGCACGGTATAGCGTTCGCCGTGGGCGCGGCAGTCGCTGCAGTGAGGACATTTCTGGCCAGGCTGTAGCCGCCGGCCGCAGCTGGGGCATACATTTTGGTTCATCGGCTTGCCGCACTCTGGGCAAAGCTCCGCCCGGTCATCATATACGGCACTGTTGCAGTTCGGGCAAAATCTCATGGGGGATTCCTCCTATCGTTGCGCTGCCGCACGGCAGCTCTTTCTTCTGGTTTTATTCTAACATATTTTTTTGCCGAGGAAAAGTACAAAATCCAGCGAAGCCTCCCCCATTCTTCACGGGGGGAGGCTTCGCTGTGATATTGAAAAGGAGTATGGAGAAGTTGGCAAGTTAATTGGTGGCGCTGCTGGGTACATATTCGGTCAGTACCACACTGTGGGTGTATTCCCGACCGTTGCGGGAGACCTTGATCTCCACCCGGTCGCCTACGCTGTGGCTGGCCAGCGCCGCTTTCAGCTCATCCGCGGTGGAAACCTCCACCCCGCCAAAGCTCAGCAGCCGGTCGCCGGCCTGCAGGCCGCCTTTATCCGCTATGGAGCCGGACTCCACGCTTTGAATATACACGCCGGTGCTGTCCAGCCCGTAATAGCGGGCGGTGCGCTCATCGGTGATATCCACCAGGCTGACTCCCAGTACGATCTGACCGGTCACATAGCCGTGGCTGATGAGATCCTCGATGATGGTCTTGACGCTGTTGATAGGAATGGCAAAGCCGATGTTATCCACGGCATTGCCGCTGGAATCGCTGGTGGATTTGGCATTGACAATGCCGATCAGCTCTCCGCTGGCATTAAAGAGACCGCCGCCGGAATTACCGGGGTTGACCGCCGCGCTGGTTTGCAGCAGGGTCATGTTGTTGCCGTCTATCGTTACCTGGCGCTCCAGCGCGCTGACGATACCATCGGTGACGGTGCCGGAAAGGGTACCCAGCGGGTTGCCGATGGCCAGCACGGCGTCGCCCACCTTCAGGGTGTCACTGTCGCCCAGAATAGCCGGGGTCAGGTCTTTGGCGTCCACCTTCAGCACCGCGATGTCGTTATCCTCATCAGTACCCACCAGAGTGGCGGCATAGGTGCTGCCGTCATTGGCAGTCACGGTGATCTGCTGTGCGCCTTTTATCACATGGTAGTTGGTCACAATGTAGCCATCCGCCGTCAGCACCACGCCGGAGCCTGCGCCCTGGGTGACATACTGCCGGAAGAAGTAGTTGGTCGCCACACTTTCGGTGGTGATGGCCACTACGCTGTCCTCCACCTGCTGCACCACACCGGAATAACTGACGCCGACGGTGGAACCGTTGGTGGAAGGGACCTCTACCCCTTGATACAGAACGGTGGAACCGGTGCCCAGCAGGCCGCTTTTGGCAGCGATCACAGCGCCGCCTGCGCCGCCCACCATCGAGAGCACCAGGCAGCCTGCCAGCAGCAGCGCCGTACCCTTTTTGCCCCGTCCTGTGGATTTTTTGTTTGCGTCCGAGGGATGATACCCCGAAGCAGCCGTTTGCTGCGCCTGCCCGGACGCGGCATCCTGATGGATGCTGTCTTTATCATAGCGATACTCCCCGGTGGGAAGATCGGTATTGCCGGTGGTAAAGTTGCGGTCATTAAAGTTGTCGTTCGGATATGTCATGGAACTGACCTGCCTTTCTGTGGGGTGCCTGGCCCCTTGACTGCTTCCTAGTATACCGTTAAATTGTGAACAATGCTTGACCTGTTTTTTTAAGGTCGGTAAAAATGCCGTGACGAAAAGGTGAAATATTGTAAATAAATTTTGAAGCCCCTGCCCGCGGCGGGTTTTTTGCCGGCATCCTCCGCAAGCTTCTGCCGTGTCCGGGCCGTACCTCCCCCCGCCCGCTTCTTTTGGCCTCCCGCCTCCCAATTCCCCACAAAATCCCCGCAATCCCTTGCAAATGCCGCAAAAACCCGTATAATATAAAGGTATATATCCTACTGAAAGGGAGAAAGAAATACTATGGCAGATCAAAAGAAAATGGTAGCCGAGATCACCTCGATGGAGGACGATTTTGCGCAGTGGTATACCGATGTCGTTAAAAAGGCCGAGCTGGTCGATTACGGCAGCGTCCGCGGCTGCATGATCATCCGCCCCTATGGCTATGCCATTTGGGAAAATATCCAGCATATTCTTGACGGCATGTTCAAGGCGACTGGTCACCAGAATGTCTATATGCCTATGCTCATACCGGAGAGCCTTCTGCAGAAAGAGAAGGATCATGTGGAAGGCTTCGCCCCGGAGGTCGCCTGGGTCACCATGGGCGGCGAGGAAAAGCTGGAGGAGCGCCTGTGCGTGCGCCCCACCAGCGAAACGCTGTTCTGCGAGCACTATTCCCATATCATCCACAGCTACCGTGACCTGCCCAAGCTGTATAACCAGTGGTGCAGTGTCATGCGCTGGGAAAAGACCACCCGCCCCTTCCTGCGCAGCGCCGAGTTCCTGTGGCAGGAGGGCCACACCATGCACGAAACCGCCGAGGAAGCCAAGGCTGAGACCGTGCGCATGCTGAATGTCTACGCAGAGATGTGTGAGAAATATCTTGCCATCCCCGTTGTTAAGGGCGTCAAGACCGATAAGGAAAAATTTGCGGGCGCCGAAGAAACCTACACCATCGAGGCCATGATGCACGACGGTAAGAGCCTGCAAAGCGGTACCTCCCACTACTTCGGCGACGGCTTTGCCCGTGCCTTTGATATCCAGTTCACCGACCGCAACAATACCCTGCAGTATCCTCACCAGACCAGCTGGGGTATGTCTACCCGCATCATCGGCGCCATTATCATGGCCCATGGGGATGACAACGGCCTGGTGCTCCCCCCCGCGGTAGCACCGGTGCAGGTGGTCATCCTCCCCATCGCCCAGCACAAGCCGGGTGTCCTGGACAAGGCGGAAGAGCTGCGCGCGCGGCTCTCCAAGACGGTGAGAGTCAAACTGGACGCCTCCGACAATTCCGCCGGCTGGAAATTTGCCGAATACGAAATGAAGGGGGTTCCGCTGCGCGTGGAATTAGGACCTAAGGATATTGAAAACAATCAGTGCGTTGTTGTTCGCCGCGATAACGGCGAAAAGACAGTCGTATCCCTCGATGAGCTTGAAGCAAAGCTGCCCGAGCTTTTGAAGGCGGTGCATGACGGTCTTTACAACAAGGCGCTTGAACGCCGCGCGGCAATGACCTTTGAGGCGCATAACCTTGAAGAAATTAAGGAAATAGCGGATACAAAGCCCGGCTTTATAAAGGCTATGTGGTGCGGCGACCACGAGTGTGAGGATAAGCTTAAGGAATACGCGGGAATCACCTCGCGCTGCATTCCGTTTGAGCAGGAGCATATCGACGGAAAATGTGTGTGCTGCGGCAAGGAAGCAAAGCACATGCTGTATTGGGGCAAGGCATATTAAATCGGAACAGGATGGATTATGAGAAGAGCAGCGATTTTTAAGGACAAAACCGCTATAACGGAAAAAATCAGGGAGGCAGCAGCTTCAGTGCTTCCCATAGTCCTTATTGTCGTTTTGCTCTGCTTCGGCGT
>ERZ827150.3740-NODE-3740-length-14282-cov-3.888381_pt1 | contig 14282 bp, 13 predicted proteins | sample MGYA00519779_ERZ827150 | MGnify/ENA primary metagenome ERZ827150 (study PRJEB31778, sample SAMEA3449267) | human gut metagenome | biome: human gut; feature: human-associated habitat; material: faeces | place: United Kingdom | collected 2010/2012 ...
GGGACGAGATTACCACACCTTTTAAAATCAAAAAACATGCCGGACATCCTCTTATGCATCCGTCACGAATCCGCCAGCAGCCCGGGATGAACTATGAATATCACCATTCGTCAGGTAGATGCCTTTTTGATGGTCGCGGAGCTCCGCAGCTTCACGGCGGCCGGTGCGGCGCTGCACATCACGCAAAGCGCGGTCAGCAACCTGGTCAAGGATCTGGAAGACAGATAGGCGTCCAGCTTTTTGACAGAGGGAGGCGAGTCGTCAAATTGACGGCGGCGGGCAAGATATTTTTCGAAAAGGCCAGCAGGGCCCAGGACGTGTTCCGCAGCATGGAGCAATGCGCCACGGAACTGCACGATGCCCGCATCCACCGGGTACGCATCGCGGCGGCGCCGCTTTTGGGCTGTACGCTGATCCCGCTGCTGGCCTACCGCTTCATGCGCCGGTATCCGGAGATGCGGGTCGAGCTCGTGGATCTGCCCATGTCCAGGGTCCAGCAGGCCGTGGTGGACGGCAGCGCCGACCTCGGCTACGGCCCTGCCCGTGATCTGGAAGCGGGCGTGACGGGCGAGCTGTTTTTTGAAACGTCGGTCCACATGCTCTCGCTGCCCCAGCACCCGCTGGCAGGGGAGGCCGTCTCCTGGGAGCAGGTGCGCAAAGCGGACGTCATCGCCGTCGGCCGGGAGTCCATCCACTACATCTCGGCGGATGTGGGCGGTGAGGAAGACTTCCATGTGGCGCATACGGTGCACCACATGGCAACGGCGTTCGCTCTGGCGGCCACCGGCGCGGGCATCGCGCTGGCCGGGCGTTTTTCCATCCTGCTGGCCCGGGGCTTCGGCCTTGTGGCCACCCCTGTCTACCCGGTGCTCCGGCGCGCCATGCTCCTGTACCGGCCGGCACGGCAGGAGCTCTCGTCCCCGGCGGAGCTCTTCGTCAGCTTCACGCAGGAATACGCCCGCCGCCACTGCCTGGATTCCCTGCCCGACGATTCCCTGACGGCTCTCGCCAATACGGCAGGCTAGCCCGGTGATACCGGCCGGAGTGTGCGTGCGCGCACACTGGATTCATGCGGCTTTGCTGTTCTATCAGGAGCGATTCTTACTTGTCAAAAAGGCAGGGTTGTGCTAGGGTATGCAGCAGCTTCGTGCCGGGAAAGGCACGTTCTTTCATGCAAGGAGACCCCATGCCCCGCAAGAAAAACACCTGTATGTATCTCGTGGCCGCCCTGCTGTTCCTGGGTGGTCTGGGCTATCTGGTCTTTTCCGGCCTGTCGGAGAATACCGTCTATTTCCTCAACGTCTCCGAAGCCAGGGCCGCCACGGCCGACAAGTTGCAGGCGGCCCGCCTGTTCGGCACCGTGGCCCCCGACAACCTGCTCAAGAACGTGGACGGCCCCGGGGCCAGCTTTTTGCTGCAGGACAAGGACGATGCGGGCCTGACCCTGCCCGTGGTCTACAAGGGCGCCGTGCCGGATACCTTCAAGGCGGGCGCCGAGGTCATCGTGGAAGGGGGCCTGCAGCCCGACGGCCGTTTCATGGCCAAGACCCTCATGACCAAGTGTCCTTCCAAGTACCAGAAGGAAAACCGCAAGAGCTAGGGCGGCGCAGGCCGTACCCTTCCTGACGCACGGCCGGGCCTCGGGGGCCGGTCGCGTCCTCACCGGAAATGTGCCGCCATGGCTGGTCGTGGCGTGCCCAAAGGAGCCCCATGTATTTCATTGCCTATGCCATGCAGCTGCTGACCCTGATCTGTGCTCTGGGCGGCAGTGCGCTGGCGCTTCTGCAGCTCTGGCAGCAGCGCGGCGACGCCCTGGCGCTGATCGAAAAGGTCCACTGGGCCATCACCGGCGCCCTTTCCCTGGCGGCGGCCCTGCTGCTGCACGCCCTGTTCTGGAGCGACTTCAGCCTGGTCTATGTGGCCAGCTACACGGACCGTGTGCTGCCCGCCTTCTACCGCCTGACGGCCTTCTGGGCCGGGCAGCCGGGCTCCATGCTGTTCTGGGCCTTTTCCGTGGCCATCAGCGGCAGCATCTTTGCCCTGACGCCCGCCTACAAGCGCCTGACGCCCGCTACGCGGCTCTGGTACTGGGGCTTTTTCTACGCCATCATGGCCTTCTTCGCCCTGATCCTCTCCTGCTGGAGCAATCCCTTCGAGATGCAGTCGCCCGTGCCGCCGGACGGCAACGGCCTCAATCCCCTGCTGCAGAACCCCGGCATGATCTTCCACCCGCCGCTGCTCTTCCTGGGCTACGGCGGCTTCACCGTGCCCGCCTGTCTTGCCCTGGCCCAGAGCCTTTCCGGCGGTGAGGGCGAGGACGGCTGGCACCGTGTGACCCGCCCCGTGACCCTGCTGGCCTGGGCCTTCCTGACCGCGGGCATCATCCTGGGCATGTGGTGGGCCTATATGGAACTGGGCTGGGGCGGCTACTGGGCCTGGGACCCGGTGGAGAACGCCTCCCTCATCCCCTGGCTCATCAGCACGGCGGCCCTGCACACCCTCATCGTGCAGGAGCGCCGCAACAAGCTGCATCGCGTGAACGTGGCCCTGATGTGCCTGACCACCATCTCCGCCTTTTTCGCCACCTATCTGGTGCGCAGCGGCGTGGTGCAGTCCGTGCACGCCTTCGGTGACGGCAGCGTGGGCACGCCCCTGACGGTCTTCGTGCTGGGGGGCCTGCTGATCTCCTTCTGGGCGGCCTTCTCCGTGCCCGCGCGCGGGCGCGAGCTGGCGGGCATCGTCAGCCGCGAAGGTTTTTTGGTGATGGTCTGCTGGCTGCTGCTGGCCCTTTCGGTCATCATCCTCGTGGGCACCATGTGGCCGGTCATCAGCCTGCTCTGGACGCCGGAGCCCCACGGCCTGGACGCCAATTTCTACAACCGTGTCTGCGTGCCCCTGGGCATGCTCATCATGCTGCTGCTCATGGTCTGTCCCTGGCTGCGCTGGGACGGCGGCCTGCGTGACGCGCCGCGCTTCTGGCTCGCTCTGGGGGCCTTCGTGGCCTCGGGCGCCGCTTTTTTCTTCCTGGGCTATCGCCAGCCCGTGGCCCTGCTGGCCGCGGCGGGCTCCGTGGCCTGTCTGGCCGGGCTGCTGGCCAGTCTGCCTTCCCTGCCGGGCAAGGGCGGCTGGCGTGCCGTCGGCGCCGCGGGCCTGCATGTGGGCCTGGCGGTGCTGGTGCTGGGCATGGCCTTCTCCGGCCCCTACAAGCAGGAATACGACCTGCTCTTCCAGAACGGCAAGGGCGTGCAGCAGGCCGGTGCCTACCGCGTGGAGCTGCTGGAGGCCCAGCAGGGCCGCGCCGTGGACCACGACTATCTGGAAGCGCGCCTCAAGATCTATGAAGGCGACACGCTGCTGGGCGAGCTCAAGCCGCAGCGCCGCATGTACGACAAGTTCGGTACCATGCAGTTCTCCGAAGTGGATGTGGTCCCTGGTCTGGGCAACGAGCTGTATGCCTCCTTCCTGGGCCTGGACGAGAACGCCTCGGTGCTGATCCGCTTCAGCGTGGAGCCCCTGGTCAACTGGATGTGGATAGGCGGCACGCTCATGTGCCTGTTCCCCTTCCTCATGCTGGCCCGCGGCCGCAAAAAGCAGACGCCCGAAGCGGGGAGCGACGCTCCCGCCGACAACGGGCCGCAGGCCTGAGGCCGCCATCATGCTGCGTCTTGAGAACCTGGCCAAGCTCTACGGCCTCAAGGTGGTCTTCAAAGGGGTGAGCTGCCGCTTCACGGCGGGCAGCATCACCCTGCTGGCCGGGGGCAACGGCGCGGGCAAGAGCACGCTGCTGCGCATCATCGCCGGCCTGTCCCGTCCCTCGGCGGGCGAGGTCATCTTCGACGGCACGGGGGCGGGCGGCGTCGCCCGTGAAGACGGGCCGCGCCTGGCCTATCTGGGGCACGCCACCTTCGTCTATCCGGGCCTGAGCGCGCTGGAGAACCTGCAGTTCTGGGCCCGGGCCCACGGCCTGCGCCCCTCGCGGGCGGAGCTCCTGACCCTGCTGGAGCATGTGGGGCTGGCCGCCCATGCCGAGGAGCGGGCCGGGGTGTTCTCGCGCGGCATGGCCCAGCGCCTGAACCTGGCGCGGGTGCTGCTGCTGGACGCGGACCTTGTGCTGCTGGACGAGCCCGGCACCGGCCTGGACGTCAATTCCATGGCCCTGGTGCGGCGCGAGATGCTGGCCGCCCGGGAGCGAGGAGCCTGCGTCATCGTGGTCAGCCACGATCTGGCGGGCGACAGCCCCCTGGCCGACCGCCTGCTGCTGCTGGAGAACCGCCGCCTGGCCTATGACGGGCCGCCGCAGGGCCTTGCCGCCGTGGATTCCGTGCTCAACGCGGCCACGGGGAATGTGGCCGCGTCCACTACCGGGGAGGTTCCCGCATGATATCCTTTGCCTTGACCGTGGCCCGCAAGGACCTGCTGCTGACCTTCACCCGCGGCAGCGGGCTGGTGCAGGGCCTGCTGCTGGGCCTGTTGCTGCTGTTCGTGTTCAGCCTGTCGCAGGGCGTGGGCGAACGCATGAGCCCGCAGGGCGCGGGCGCCGTGTTCTGGCTGGGCTCGGCCTTCTGTCAGGTGCTCATCTTCAATACGCTCTATGCGCTGGAAGAGGCCAACGGCGCGCGTCTGGGCCTGTTGCTGGCCCCGGCCCCCATACAGGCCGTGTGGCTGGGCAAGGCCTTGGCCGGGCTGCTGCTCTTGCTGGTGGCCCAGATGTTCTTTTTGCCCGCCGCCGTGGTCTTCCTGTCGCAGGAGATAGGCGCGCTCTGGCCCGTGGGCCTCGGCACGCTGCTGCTGGTGGACGTGGGCATGTGCGCCCTGGGTTCGCTGCTGGGCGCGCTCTCGCAGGGCGGCGCGGCGCGCGAGTCCCTGCTGAGCATCGTGCTCTTCCCCCTGCTGGTGCCCCTGCTGCTGGCGGGGATCGGCGTGGCGGCCCAGGTGTTCGGTGCACCCGCGCCTGACGGCCCGGCCTCGTGGATAGGGCTGGCCGCCGCCTTCGACGGTGTCTTTCTGGCTGCCGGACTGCTGCTGTTCGGCTTCATGTATTCGGGAGACGAATGATGCAACGCGCCTTTTCCGTGTGGCCCCTGCTGCTGGTGTTGCTGGGCGGTGCGGCCCTGGCCGTGTGCCAGTGGCTGATCTTTTTCTATGCCCCTGTGGAAGCCCAGCTGGGCCTGATGCAGAAGGTCTTCTATACCCATCTGCCGCTGGCCTGGTGGGCGCTTATCAGCTTTCTGGTGGTCTTCGTGGCGTCCATCGTCTACCTGATCCGGCGTTCCCCGGCCGCTGACCGCGTCTGCGCGGCCGCTGCCGAAGTGGGCGTGCTGCTGGCCGGTCTGGCCCTGGTCACGGGCATGATCTGGGCCCGCCGCTCCTGGGGCGTCTGGTGGACGTGGGATCCCCGCCTGACCACCACGCTGGTCATGTGGTTCATCTATGCGGGCTATCTGGTGCTGCGCGGCCTGGACCTGCCGCCCCAGCGCAAGCGCATGATCTGCGCCGTAGTGGGCGTGGTGGCCTTTCTGGACGTGCCGCTGGTCTTCCTTTCGGCCCGGCTGTGGCGCTCCATCCATCCGGCGGTGTTCGCCTCCAAGGGCGGCGGGCTGGAACCTGAGATGAAGCTGACCGCCATCGCCTGTGTGGCGGCCATGGGCCTGTTCTGGGCGGGCCTAGTGTGGCTGCGCACCCGCCAGCTGGGCCTGCGCGACCGGCTGGACAGCCTGCGCCTGCAGGCGGAAGACTGATTTTCGGTCCCCGGCCTGTCCCGTCCGCCGCGTGCGGCGGGATGACGGCCGCGGATGCGCCGCTCCCGGGGAGCGGACAGGCGGAGCCGTGCTCCGTCCGGGCTCGATGAGCCCTGTTTTCAACGGATACAAGCGGGATCCCCGCTTTCAAGGAGTGCCCTATGGACAGCAATTTCCTGTGGCTGGTGGCGGCCGGTGCCGCCGTCTGGCTGGGTCTGGCCGCGTACCTGGTCTTCATGGGCTGTGCCCAGCGTCGTCTGGATGCCCGTCTGCGCCAGATGGAGATCCTGCATGACTGATAGCCGTCTTTCCTTCACCGCCCGCGCCATCATCCTGCTGCTGGGCCTGAGCCTGCTGGTCATGCTGGGCGTCACCATCAAGGAACGTGTCAGCAATCCGCACCTGGTGACCGAACGTCCCACGGCCCCACAGGGCATGGGACAGGAACAGAACCTGCTGGCCAGCCTGATGCAGAAGGTGGCCGCCGAGCCCACCAACAAGGATGCCCTGATGCATCTGGCCGAACACCTGATGGCCACCCAGGAATGGGACGCCGCAGCCACCTTTGCCCAGCGCGCCGTGGCCCTGGACGTCAACGATCCCCAGCCCCTCTACATGCTGGGCGTCATCCTGCACAATCAGGGCAAGCCGCAGGAAGCGGCCGCGACCCTGGAAAAGGTGGTGGCCCTGCGGGACGACGCCACGGTGCGTTACAGCCTGGGCGTGCTCTACAGCTACTTCCTGCAGCAGAAGGACAAGGGGCGCGCCCATTGGGAGGCCGGCCTCAAGGATCCGAAGATCTCGCCCGAGATGCGGCAGGCCATCGAAGAAGAGCTGAAAAAATAACCCCTTCCCCATCAAACACAAAAAGGGCGCCCTCGGGCGCCCTTTTTTCATGCCCTGTGGCCGACAGGAGATGGAGGCTACGTTGAGGCCCCCTCTTCGCCGTCTCCAGCCTTTGCCCGGCATCCTCTCCTTCCGGCCCGTTCCGGGGCAGGCAACCTGCCTTCTTTATTAAAATTTCCTTTGTGGTTTGAGACCTCTCCCTTCAGGGAGACAGTCCGCACGACCCCTGTCCGTCGGCTGCGGAGGCGGTAGCCGTTGCCCGCACCAGCGGGCTTACGGATAGCGACAGCGCTTTCATGGGCTGTCTTGCCGCGTAACACATTGCTGTCTTTATCCGTAGCTTCCTGCGTCACAACGGCTAAAGCTCAGCTGGCGGATGGGGCGACTGTGGATTGAAACATCAAGTCTTGCCCTTTCCCGGTGTCCACCACGAAAAAAGCCGCTCACCATGGAGCGGCCTTCCAGCGTTTTCTCTCTTTCTCCTTCGTGCCCATGCCGGGAACACAGCGCCATCCCTGCCCTCCGGACAGCGGCGGGGACAGGCGACATCACCAGAGCAAAAGTTTTTTCGGGGATGGGGGCGTGGGGGAAGGGGCAGTTTTTACCAAAAAACGCCCCTCCCCCTCTCGTCATCATCCCACAAAAAGTTATGGCCTATTTCAAGCCAAGATCGCGGAGCAGGTTGCTGACGGCCATATGGCCCATGGTGGCCACGGCGCCACTGGTGGAGGACGAGCAGTGGGAGCCCATGACCAGGTTGTCCAGGGCGTACCAGCGGGCATCCTGCGGCGGCTCCTGTTCGAACACGTCCAGACCGGCGCCGTAGATGCGTTTCTGCTCCAGGGCCTCCAGCAGGGCGGGGCCGTCCACCAGCTCGCCGCGAGCGGTGTTGATGAGGATGGCGGTGGGCTTCATGAGGGCCAGACGCGGGGCATCCACCAGGTGGCGGGTGCTGTCGTCGAGGCTGGTGTGCAGGCTGATGAAGTCGGCTTCGCGGAAGATGCGTTCCAGATCGGCGCGCTCCACATGGTTCTCGCTGGCCCAGGCGTCGTCCCAGACGATGTCGTGGCCCAGCACCTTCATGCCGAAGCCCGCGCCGCAGCGGCGGGCCACCCGTTTGCCGATGGCGCCCAGGCCGATGATGCCCACGGTCTTGCCGTACAGGTCGATGCCGGTGATCTTGCTCCAGTCCCGTTCACGGCAGCGGCGGTCGATGAGGGCCACCTTGCGGGCCACGCCCAGCATGAGGGCCAGGGCGTAGTCGGCCACGGCCTCGCTGTTGGCGCCCACGGTGCGGGAGACCTTGATGCCGCGGGCCTCGCAGGCGGCAAGGTCGATATTGTCCAGGCCCACGCCGTACTTGGCGATGGCCCGCAGACGGGGCGCGGCGGCCAGCACCGTGGCATCGACGGGGTCCACGCCCACGATCAGGCCGTCGCAGTCGGCCAGTTTTTCGCACATTCGGTCGGCGGAGAGGATGCCGCCGGTATCGTTGCGCACGACGTCCAGCCCCGCATCGCGGAGGATGTCGAAGAGTTCGGGATTGTTCTTGCCGAAGGATCGCGGGGTGGCGAGGACTTTCATGACGGGGCTCCTTGTAGGGAAAGGTGTGCGGCGGGGCAGGCGTTCCTTGCCCGCAGGATGCCCGGCGGAAAAGGGCCGGGCAGGCCGGGGAAGAGCCGTTCATGCCCTTCTGGATGCGCTGTGCGGGCCGAGCCGTTTTTGCGCGGGCGGCAGGGGCCTGCGTCCTGAACCTAGCCCAGCAGGCGGATTTGTCAACGTCGGACGCGGTCGCGGGCAGGTGCCCGTTTTCCTTTGCCTTGCGGGCGTCTGCCGTGTACAATGCGCGAAAAAAATGCAACGCAGGTGACTATGAGCATTCTTCAGGACAATACTTCTTCCGCCGCCATGGAGCGGCTGGATTCCGTGGTCGACCGTCTTTGCCATCCCGAATCCCTGGACAAGGTCTGGCATTGTTCGGCCCGCGGCATGGCCATGCCTTCCCTGGACAGGCTGAACGAGATCATGGATCGCCTGCGGGCCGCCCTGTTCCCCGGCTATTTCGGGGCCGCGCGCGTCTGGCGGGAATCCATGCGCCATCATCTGGCCGCCAATCTGGACAGCGTCTACCGTCTGCTGGCCGAGCAGATCCAGCGCGGCATCTCCTTCTCCTGCAAGGGCGAGGGCGAAGGCTGCCAGAACTGTGAGCGCAACAGCCGCGAGCTGGCGCTGGCCTTCATGGACAAGCTGCCGGACATCCGCCACAAGCTGGCCGGGGATGCCCAGGCGGGCTACGAGGGCGACCCCGCGGCCACCAGCCCCGGCGAGACCATCTTCTGCTATCCCTCCATGTACACCATGGTGCATCACCGCATCGCCCATGAGCTGTACAGCCTCAAGGTGCCGCTGATCCCGCGCATCATCTCCGAGATGGCCCACTCCCGTACGGGCATCGACATCCATCCCGGGGCCACCATCGGCAACGACTTTTTCATCGACCACGGCACGGGCGTGGTCATCGGCGAGACCTGCATCATCGGCAACAGCTGCCGTCTTTACCAGGGCGTGACCCTGGGGGCGCTCTCCTTCCCCAAGAATGCCGACGGGACCCTGACCAAGGGCATCCCGCGCCATCCCATCCTGGAAGACAAGGTGACGGTCTACGCGGGCGCCACCATCCTGGGCCGCGTCACCGTGGGCCGGGGCGCGGTCATCGGCGGTAACGTCTGGATCACCGACGACGTACCTGCCGGGGCCAAGGTCACGCAGGAGCGTCCGTCATGAGGCCCGTGCGCAGGGGGCGCCTTTTCCTGCCGCTGTTCCTGCTGGCGGCGGTGATGCTGGCGGCCTGCCTGAGCGGCTGCGGCACGGAGGTCAAGGCCAAGGGACAGATGATCGGCGGCGTCTCCATGGGACGCGGCCTGTAACAGCGAGGTCGGGATCATGCGTACTCTGGTACAGGGTGGTCTTGTGGTGCGCCATGACGGCGTGCGCAGGGCCGATGTCTTGTTGGAGGACGAGCGTATCGTGGAAGTGGGCGAAGGCCTTTCCGCTTCCGGCGCCTGCGTGGTGGACGCCACGGACTGCTATGTGCTGCCCGGTGGGGTGGACGCCCAGGTGCGTCCCGCCGGTGCGGGGCTGGGCGGTCTGGCCCGGGCCGCGCTTCTGGGCGGTACCACCAGCCTGGGCGTGCTGCCGCCGTGCGACGGCTCCACGCCGGTCACGGACGGCCTGCCCCTGGATGTGGTCGTGCACGCCGATGCCGCCGGAGAACTGCCGGATGCGGCGGCCTGCGCGGCCTTTCCCGCGTCGCTGCTGACGGCTGCCGATGCCTGCACGCGCCTGCGCGGTCTCAAGAGCCAGGGCATGCTGCCTCTGGCGGCCTGCGGTCTGGAGCCCGTGGTCAGGGGCATGCGTGCCCGTCTGGAAGCCGAAGGGCAGCGGGACGTGCAGATCTGGCCGCAGGTCTTCCCGGCCTATGCCGAAGAAACGGCCGTGCGTCTGGCGCTGACCCTGGCCCATGCGGCGGAAAGCCCGCTGTGTCTGGGCCCGGTCTCGTCGGCACGCGCCCTGACGGCGCTTTCCGGCGGGCATGATTGCGGCCGTATCCATGCCTGCACGGCGCCGCGCTATCTGCTGCTGGATGCCGCCAGCTATGGCGAGGGGGCGGCCGAGGGCCTGAAGTATGTCTGCATGCCGCCCCTGCGGGCCCCGCGTGACGGGCGCCTGCTGTGGGAAGCCCTTGCCCGCGGCCTGCTGGATCATGTGGTCTCCGCCCATGACGAGGTCAGCTATGCCCGCAAGTGGGCCACCGGCCGGGAATCGGTCTTTGCCTGCCCGCAGGGCATGCCCGGCGTGGAGACGCGCCTGCCCCTGCTGTTCTCGGAAGGCGTGCGCAAAAGCCGCCTGACCCTGCCGCGCTTCGTGGATGTGGCCTGCACCACGCCTGCCGCCCTGCTGGGCCTGGGCGAACGCAAGGGCCGTCTGGAAGCCGGTTTCGACGCCGACGTGGTGGTGCTGGATCCTGTCTGCTGCCGGGCGCTGAGCGTCCGCGGCCTGCATCAGGGCGACTATACGCCCTATGAAGGCCTTGAGGTGCAGGGCTGGCCGCGCCATGTCTGGGCGCGGGGCCGCCATGTGGTCACCGAAGGTGTCTGGAGCGGCCCGGAGCAGGGCAGCACCGGCCCGGCCGCCTGAGGAACGTTTTTGCCGGCGCGGCATCCCTGAGGGGGTGCCGCGCCTTTTTTGCTTTGGCGGCGCACTTGGCAGAGCGGGCCTTGCCGGGTATAAGAACGCTTCGCTCCACTGTTGCGGAGCGCAGCCGGATGCCGCGCTGCCGCAGGCCAGGGAAGATGGCCCCGGCCGGTCGGGCGCATGCCCGGGGACCGGCCCCTGGGGGCCTGTCTTTTTTGCCGGTGCGCCGGGGCCCGCACTCCCACGGCGGCGCCGCTCCGGCTCGAAAGGAGGATGTATGCTGGAAAAGATTTTTGACCTCAAGGCCAACGGGACATCAGTCCGGCAGGAATTGCGTGCCGGTCTGACAAGCTTCATGGCCATGTGCTACCTGATCTTCGTGGTGCCTTCCATGCTGGCCGATGCGGGCATGCCGCGCGAGAGCGCCGTGGCCGCCGTCATCTGGGTGACCATCGCCATCACCCTGCTCATGGGCCTGTGGGCGCGCTTCCCCGTGGGCGTGGCGCCCGGTCTGGGGATCACGGCCTTTTTTGCCTATTACGTCTGTGGCCCGGCCGGCTACAGCTGGCAGACGGGCCTGGGCGCCGTCTTCATCTCCGGCGTGTTCTTCATGCTGCTGACCGTGACCCGCGTGCGGCAAATGATCATCGACGCCGTGCCCATGGACCTGAAATACGCCATCGTGGTCGGCATCGGGGCCTTCATCGCCTTCATCGGCCTCAAGAACTGCGGCATCGTGGTGGCGGACCCCTCCACCTTCGTCACCCTGGGGCCCCTGACTAAGCCCGAAGCCCTGCTGGCCCTGGGCGGCCTGGCCCTGATGGCCATGCTCATGTGCCTGCGGGTGCCCGGCTCCATGATCATCGGCATCCTGACCGTCACCGTGGCCGGTGTGCTCTGCGGCGTGACCGCCATGCCGGAGCAGGCCTTTTCCGGCTTCAGCCTGCCCCTGCCCACCGAGACCTTCATGCAGATGGACCTCAAGGGCGCTCTGCATCATGGCCTGATCTCCATCATCTTCACCCTGACCATGGTGGACCTGTTCGACAATATGGGCGTGCTCATCGGCCTGGCGCGCAAGGCCGGCTTTATGGATGAGGATGGCCACATCCGCCATCTGGACAGGGCCCTGGTGACCGACTCCATCGGTACCATGTGCAGCGCCGTGCTGGGCGCCACCACGGCCACGTCCTATCTGGAATGCGCCGCCGGTGTGGCCGAAGGCGGCCGTACCGGCCTGACGGCCGTGACCATCGCGGGCCTGTTCCTGCTGGCCCTGTTCTTCACGCCGCTGGTGGCCATGGTGCCCGCCTATGCCACGGCCCCCGTGCTGGTGCTGGTGGGCGCCCTGATGATGCAGGAAGTGGTGCAGATCAAGTTCCGCGATCTGAGCGTGGCCATCCCGGCCTTCCTGACCATCATCGCCATGCCCCTGACCTTCAATATCGCTACGGGCTTCGGCTTCGGCTTCATCAGCTTCGTGGTGCTGCGCGTCCTGACCGGGCGCTGGCGCGAGGTGAGCCCCATCATGTACATTGTTGCCATCTGCTTTGCCGCCAACTTTGCGTTGCGCGGCTAGCAGGGCTGGACCATATCAACTCTCAAAGGATCAAGGCGGAATTATGTCTGGTAACACACAGCGTGAGATGCTGGGAAGCCGTCTGGGCTTCTTGCTGCTTTCGGCGGGCTGCGCCATCGGCCTCGGGAACGTCTGGCGTTTCCCCTACATCACCGGCGCGTATGGTGGCGCCATCTTCGTGGGTATCTATCTGCTCTGCCTGTTCGCTGTGGTGCCTACCATGATCATGGAATTCGCCGTGGGCCGTGCGTCCCGCAGCAACATGGGGCGGGCCCTGAAGGTCCTGCCGCCCGAGGGCACGCGCTGGCACATCTTCAGCAAGATCCCCCTGTGGGGCAGCTACCTGCTCTCCATGTTCTACACCACGGTCACGGGCTGGATGCTCTATTACTGCTGGTACATGGCCAGCGGCGCCCTGAGCGGCCTGGATGCCGCCGGTGTGGGCAAGTTCTTCGGCGCCACCCTGGGCGACCCCGTGGCCCAGGTGGTGGGCATGACCCTGGTGGTGCTCATGGGCTGCGGCGTGTGCGCCATGGGCGTGCAGAAGGGCGTGGAGCGCGTGGTCAAGCTGATGATGCTGGGCCTGCTCTTCATCCTCATGGCCCTGGTCATCCGCTCCCTGACCCTGCCCGGTGCCGAGGCTGGCGTTTCCTTCTACCTGTCGCCCGATCCCTCCAAGCTGGAGAAGACCGGCCTGTTCCCGGTCATCAACGCGGCCATGAACCAGGCTTTCTTCACCCTGTCCGTGGGCATCGGCGCCATGTGCATCTTCGGCAGCTACCAGGGCAAGGACCGCTCCCTGACCGGTGAGGCCATGTGGATCATGGGCCTGGATACCTTCGTCGCCCTGATGGCCGGCCTGATCATCTTCCCGGCCTGTTTCGCCTTTGGCGTGGAGCCCGGCTCCGGCCCCGGTCTGGTCTTCGTGACCCTGCCCAACATCTTCAACGTCATGGCCGGCGGCCAGCTGTGGGGCACGCTGTTCTTCATCTTCATGAGCTTCGCGGCCCTCTCCACGGTCATCGCCGTGTTCGAGAACATCATCTCCTACAGCGCCGACGTGTGGGGCATGGAACGCCGCCGCGCCACCTGGCTGCATGCCGTGGGCATCTGGGTCTGCTCGCTGCCCTGTGCCCTGGGCTTCAACCTGCTGGCCGACTTCCAGCCCCTGGGCGCCGGCACCTGCGTGCTGGATCTGGAAGATTTCCTCATCAGCAACAACATCCTGCCCCTGGGCGGCCTGTTCTTCCTGCTCTTCTGCTGCCTGCGCCGCGGCTGGGGCTGGGACAACTTCATCGCCGAAGTGGACCAGGGCGTGGGCATGAAGTTCCCCCGCTGGCTGCGCGGCTATGTGACCTACGTCCTGCCCTGTCTGATCATCTTCGTGTTCGTCATGGGCTACGTGGACAAGTTCTGGAAGTAGGCGGGCCCGGCGGTCCGCAAGGGCCGCTCCCGCTGTCGGGACCGTTCCCCGCGCCGCATGGCGGCCTCCGGGGGGCGGTCCTGTCATGCACGGCCCGGAGCATGAGGGCTCCGGCCGCATCCACGGATCTTAGGCCGTCCGCGGGACGGCATCATCATGTCCTGCTCCCGGAAGATGACCCGGGCAGCGTCCCCGCAGCAGCCTGACGGCTGCACGCCTCCGGCCGGGGGCGGCGCGGACCGCAAAGGGCAGGGCGCCGGGCAGAGGCCTCCGGCTCTCTTCCCGTGCACAACGACACATGCCGACCCAGCGGCCGGCAGGGAGGTTTCATGTCTCAGTCCAGAGAGATGCTGGGCAGCCGTCTGGGCTTTCTGCTGCTTTCGGCGGGCTGCGCCATCGGGCTGGGGAACGTCTGGCGCTTCCCCTATATCACCGGTGCTTACGGCGGCGCGGTCTTCGTGGGCGTCTACCTGCTCTGCCTGCTGGCCGTCCTGCCGGTGAT
>ERZ827150.3742-NODE-3742-length-14263-cov-5.017385_pt1 | contig 14263 bp, 19 predicted proteins | sample MGYA00519779_ERZ827150 | MGnify/ENA primary metagenome ERZ827150 (study PRJEB31778, sample SAMEA3449267) | human gut metagenome | biome: human gut; feature: human-associated habitat; material: faeces | place: United Kingdom | collected 2010/2012 ...
AGGGTCAGGCCGCCGGTATTTCAATCCACGCTCCCCACGAGGGGGAGCGACGCCGTCAATCAGCCCCTTGATGTCGCGCAGCCAATATTTCAATCCACGCTCCCCGCAAGGGGGAGCGACCCAGCATTTCATAATTTTTTGGATGCTGTTGAAAAATTTCAATCCACGCTCCCCGCAAGGGGGAGCGACTAATGTTGGGTGGATATGCAGCAATCGTTGAAAACATTTCAATCCACGCTCCCCGCAAGGGGGAGCGACAAATGCTATGTACGGGACGCATAGTTGCTATTGGATTTCAATCCACGCTCCCCACGAGGGGGAGCGACAGCGGTATTATCAAGTATTGCGCCAACAGCAACAATTTCAATCCACGCTCCCCACGAGGGGGAGCGACCCTTATAGCCGTGCATCGGCATAAGCCCCGTGGCATTTCAATCCACGCTCCCCACGAGGGGGAGCGACATCGGGGACGCTTACGTCTGGGGCGCACAGGGCGATTTCAATCCACGCTCCCCACGAGGGGGAGCGACTGGTTGGCGCATTGTTCCGCAAGGACAAGATGTAATTTCAATCCACGCTCCCCACGAGGGGGAGCGACTTTAATAACTTCTGATATAAATCAGGAGTAGGCGATTTCAATCCACGCTCCCCACGAGGGGGAGCGACTTGACGCCCATTTGACGCGCTTTCAACATATCAAGATTTCAATCCACGCTCCCCACGAGGGGGAGCGACTTTACCACTTGCCATTGCTTTAATAGCTCTAACAATATTATTTCAATCCACGCTCCCCACGAGGGGGAGCGACGGTAAATTGTCCTGGGATGATGCTGATAAAATGATATTTCAATCCACGCTCCCCACGAGGGGGAGCGACGGCAATCTTGCCGACCTGACCACCGAGGACAAGAGATTTCAATCCACGCTCCATTCTTGTCAAGCGTTTAGCTTGACAAAATTATTTCAATCCACGCTCCCCACGAGGGGGAGCGACCGCGTCGTCTGTGTCTATGGTCTGCACGCGCCAGTATTTCAATCCACGCTCCCCACGAGGGGGAGCGACCAAGATGTATAATGTACCCATAAACCAAAAGGAGATTTCAATCCACGCTCCCCACGAGGGGGAGCGACGCCGCGAGGCCGACCGCGCCCTTGCATACATAAAAATTTCAATCCACGCTCCCCACGAGGGGGAGCGACCCCATAGCCCTCGTCCGTGATGTAGTGACGTAAATTTCAATCCACGCTCCCCACGAGGGGGAGCGACGTTAAGTTGTTTTGTAACATGCAAAATGTTATTGAATTTCAATCCACGCTCCCCACGAGGGGGAGCGACCATTTCTGCACCACCATTATACTTTTATATTATATCCATTTCAATCCACGCTCCCCACGAGGGGGAGCGACGCGGCATCACTTATAGTGCTTACACCATTGGAGTATTTCAATCCACGCTCCCCACGAGGGGGAGCGACGGTTCCGCTTTCATTCTTATAAAGCTTATCATTCACATATTTCAATCCACGCTCCCCACGAGGGGGAGCGACATTGAAGCTGAAGCTGGTGGCACAGCAATGACGCATTTCAATCCACGCTCCCCACGAGGGGGAGCGACTCGGCAGAAACAACTTTTTCTTTATATATTGGAATTTCAATCCACGCTCCCCACGAGGGGGAGCGACCGCAACACTCAAACAACGATGCCAACCAATAACATTTCAATCCACGCTCCCCACGAGGGGGAGCGACCTCTTGCGGACTCAATAAGCTGCGCATTATCGTTATTTCAATCCACGCTCCCCACGAGGGGGAGCGACTTTAGTAGCTTTTGATATAAATCAGGAGTTGGAGATTTCAATCCACGCTCCCCACGAGGGGGAGCGACGCCCTTGCCCAAGCCATACATTATCCTGTGCTATTATTTCAATCCACGCTCCCCACGAGGGGGAGCGACGACAATAATCGGAAATACGCAGATGCGTTTACACATTTCAATCCACGCTCCCCACGAGGGGGAGCGACCGGAGCTTGATGCGTATGTGCGCCGCCGAGCAATCATTTCAATCCACGCTCCCCACGAGGGGGAGCGACCAAGGTAAAGGCCGTGCAGGACGGCAAACCTACTATTTCAATCCACGCTCCCCACGAGGGGGAGCGACGTTAACACGGCCTCTTTCTCCGCGTTGCTTGCCCGCCAATTTCAATCCACGCTCCCCACGAGGGGGAGCGACGGTACATATAGGGCGGGCTTATCCAGTTGAGATGGTCATTTCAATCCACGCTCCCCACGAGGGGGAGCGACCGCTCGGCAAAAACTCACCCGTCGTCGTCGGGGTCTATTTCAATCCACGCTCCCCACGAGGGGGAGCGACATCCTGGGTGCCATTTTGTATTATATGGGGTGAGAATTTCAATCCACGCTCCCCACGAGGGGGAGCGACAAGCTGACCTCGCCCATGATGCGCGGCGAAAATGTATTTCAATCCACGCTCCCCACGAGGGGGAGCGACGGACATGCTGGAAAGGAGCAATGGCAGACCCATATTTCAATCCACGCTCCCCACGAGGGGGAGCGACGGGCGGAGCTGCGATACCGCCCCAGACAGAAGGAATTTCAATCCACGCTCCCCACGAGGGGGAGCGACCTACACCTGCCGCGCGTATCTCAATTATTTTGCCATTTCAATCCACGCTCCCCACGAGGGGGAGCGACGCGTGTGGCTTGTGGGTAACTCCGCGCGGGACGGGATTTCAATCCACGCTCCCCACGAGGGGGAGCGACTATATACCGTTCCGGAGACGGCGGATATATATGACATTTCAATCCACGCTCCCCACGAGGGGGAGCGACGCAGGGCGCAAAGCTGGTTCTCCGGTCGGGATAAATTTCAATCCACGCTCCCCACGAGGGGGAGCGACCTTTGATGCTTTCGCTGCTCGAAACGCGGCGAGAAATTTCAATCCACGCTCCCCACGAGGGGGAGCGACGCAAGTCGTTTTAGATATGGCTGCACAATCTAAATTTCAATCCACGCTCCCCACGAGGGGGAGCGACAAGCCAAGGGGCGTGATGATGGTGTTGTATGCAATTTCAATCCACGCTCCCCACGAGGGGGAGCGACGCTTTTTTTATTTCTCTATCCTCAGCAACTCTCGATTTCAATCCACGCTCCCCACGAGGGGGAGCGACCTTAAAAAATCGCATTCGCCAAGCACCCAGTCTTATTTCAATCCACGCTCCCCACGAGGGGGAGCGACTCTATATGTCGGAGCTTGCTTATGCCATTGGACGATTTCAATCCACGCCCCCCACGAGGGGGAGCGACAATACATATCGCCAGAACCGTGCGCTTCACCAAGCATTTCAATCCACGCTCCCCACGAGGGGGAGCGACGATACTTGATTTAGTTGAGCAGATAAAGCAGCTGATTTCAATCCACGCTCCCCACGAGGGGGAGCGACGAATAGGCGCTATATCTTCATTTGTATCTGGAATAATTTCAATCCACGCTCCCCACGAGGGGGAGCGACGTTCAACAAGCCAAAAATAACCCAATGTCCCAAGATTTCAATCCACGCTCCCCACGAGGGGGAGCGACGCTCAATTTTGCCCTGTATGATTCTTTGCGCAAAAATAATTTCAATCCACGCTCCCCACGAGGGGGAGCGACCCGCCGGGCATTTTGTATACGTCGCCCAGGGACGATATATTTCAATCCACGCTCCCCACGAGGGGGAGCGACCGCATACTAAACAAGGACACCCAAGCAGACTTGGCAATTTCAATCCACGCTCCCCACGAGGGGGAGCGACCGAGTACTTTGGCGACGGCGCGCCCGTAGTAGGCATTTCAATCCACGCTCCCCACGAGGGGGAGCGACGATTGCTTTCGACATCTGCCGCAAAGAGACAGCATTTCAATCCACGCTCCCCACGAGGGGGAGCGACGTGGTTGACACAAAAAAAGCGCTTGCGGTTATAATTTCAATCCACGCTCCCCACGAGGGGGAGCGACTCATCAATACCCAATTTACCAGCACGTTCAAAAGATTTCAATCCACGCTCCCCACGAGGGGGAGCGACAATTCTTGCACCAGCAGCAAGTCTATTAGTCATTGATTTCAATCCACGCTCCCCACGAGGGGGAGCGACTATACGTTCCCAAATTCACGGTTGCAATCGGGAATATTTCAATCCACGCTCCCCACGAGGGGGAGCGACGCTTAATGCAATAACTGCTAATAAGATTGTTGTTATTTCAATCCACGCTCCCCACGAGGGGGAGCGACCAATATTTTAGATTAAATTTTGGCTTGCAATTTGGTATTTCAATCCACGCTCCCCACGAGGGGGAGCGACTAAATTGATTTGTCGATTCTGTAGCACCACCACCAATTTCAATCCACGCTCCCCACGAGGGGGAGCGACGAAAAGCGGCTGAAAAGTTTTTCGATAGATTAGATATTTCAATCCACGCTCCCCACGAGGGGGAGCGACTTCTACTTGTATCAGACGTATTGGTCATCGTCAAAATTTCAATCCACGCTCCCCACGAGGGGGAGCGACTCATTTATATTCATTTCCTTCTCCTTCTTTCTCAGATTTCAATCCACGCTCCCCACGAGGGGGAGCGACTTCGTCCGGTGCGGATAAGACGGCGACAATTTTAATTTCAATCCACGCTCCCCACGAGGGGGAGCGACTAGCGGTCGGGACTGCTGCCACAAAAAGTGCAATCATTTCAATCCACGCTCCCCACGAGGGGGAGCGACATATAGGAATAACGCTTGAATGCTACTGCAAAAAAATTTCAATCCACGCTCCCCACGAGGGGGAGCGACTGGCATTTGCTTAGGCGGTTGAAACTTCGCCATAATTTCAATCCACGCTCCCCACGAGGGGGAGCGACTGAAGCCCTTTCGTAAGGTCAGAGCAGATAATCCATTTCAATCCACGCTCCCCACGAGGGGGAGCGACTTGAACGCCTGTGGCTACGATTGCGGCAAGGCCGATATTTCAATCCACGCTCCCCACGAGGGGGAGCGACGGGATATGGTTTTATAGCCGAATGGAGTGTGGAATTTCAATCCACGCTCCCCACGAGGGGGAGCGACGCATATTTAAGACCGAGGGCAAAAACATCGAATACATATTTCAATCCACGCTCCCCACGAGGGGGAGCGACCAGAGAAAGCGGCAGCAGAGAGAGCGGCAGCAGAATTTCAATCCACGCTCCCCACGAGGGGGAGCGACATATAATGTCATATATGCGTAAAAAGTATAATATTATTTCAATCCACGCTCCCCACGAGGGGGAGCGACTAACAACGGAAAATTAGTTACTGAAACTCTTGTATTTCAATCCACGCTCCCCACGAGGGGGAGCGACCAATCACGTCAGCTGCAATCCGAATAAAAGACATTATTTCAATCCACGCTCCCCACGAGGGGGAGCGACGGTTTGTTGTGTCGTACCAATGACCGCATCCAAATTTCAATCCACGCTCCCCACGAGGGGGAGCGACAAAATATTATATACAAGATATATGCCTTATTCTTATTTCAATCCACGCTCCCCACGAGGGGGAGCGACTACGCTACCCCAACGGCTACACCTATAACGCGGGATTTCAATCCACGCTCCCCACGAGGGGGAGCGACCGGATACCGGAGCTGGATGCACTGGCGGGCGATGATATTTCAATCCACGCTCCCCACGAGGGGGAGCGACGCAAGCGGGTGACATGCGTCCCAGACGCAAAAAAACATTTCAATCCACGCTCCCCACGAGGGGGAGCGACGGCTACGATATGCAGGGCAATATCGGCCAGCTTGGATTTCAATCCACGCTCCCCACGAGGGGGAGCGACTGGACACATCTACCGCCACGCCATTGCGGCGGGTATTTCAATCCACGCTCCCCACGAGGGGGAGCGACGCAATCGGCTGCTATACTTGCTGAAAAACTTATATTTCAATCCACGCTCCCCACGAGGGGGAGCGACTGAATTTATCGCCCGCGCCGTGGCGGACAGAATATTTCAATCCACGCTCCCCACGAGGGGGAGCGACCCGCTAATAATGCCTGGGATGAAAATGTTGCTTTGACATTTCAATCCACGCTCCCCACGAGGGGGAGCGACTATATGGGATGACCAAGATAAATATTATATAGCTATTTCAATCCACGCTCCCCACGAGGAGGAGCGACAAAATTAAGCCCCGCGCCCTGTGCGCGGGGAGGATTTCAATCCACGCTCCCCACGAGGGGGAGCGACTCTGAACAGTGCCACTCCCTTCAACTTGATATGCTATTTCAATCCACGCTCCCCACGAGGGGGAGCGACTTTGATGGTGGTTTTGTCTCGTTTGCCGATGTTATTTCAATCCACGCTCCCCACGAGGGGGAGCGACTTCAACGGCAGTTGTTAATTCACTTTGCTTTTCTATTTCAATCCACGCTCCCCACGAGGGGGAGCGACCGCAATGTTTTGATGAGGATTATATTTGGACATTTATTTCAATCCACGCTCCCCACGAGGGGGAGCGACAATTGCTCATCGTTTTGACCTATCAAATCTGCATTAATTTCAATCCACGCTCCCCACGAGGGGGAGCGACCATATTCCTCACCTGTTGCATCAACGGTTTTTTATTTCAATCCACGCTCCCCACGAGGGGGAGCGACGGCCGCGGCGGTTGGAAGAGAGCTTGATGTATTTATTTCAATCCACGCTCCCCACGAGGGGGAGCGACAGGCATAGTAATTACGAGGTGATTATATGATAGGCATTTCAATCCACGCTCCCCACGAGGGGGAGCGACAATGGACTACACAATGGCGGACTTGTGCGACGGGATTTCAATCCACGCTCCCCACGAGGGGGAGCGACTTTAGCATGGCACGATTATATGTAGACGGAATTGACATTTCAATCCACGCTCCCCACGAGGGGGAGCGACATTTATCGCTTCTTGCAGCACCGAAAGGAGGGAAATTTCAATCCACGCTCCCCACGAGGGGGAGCGACCAGCGCCGGGGCGGAGCTGTGATACCGCCCCAACGAATTTCAATCCACGCTCCCCACGAGGGGGAGCGACCCATGCGCATATCGCGGCGAGTGCTGCCCGACTTATTTCAATCCACGCTCCCCACGAGGGGGAGCGACCCTGGCCATCGTACAGCAAGCTTGTGGAGTGGATATTTCAATCCACGCTCCCCACGAGGGGGAGCGACCCAAATCGCCGTGGATAGATGCCAGCTGGCGCTATTTCAATCCACGCTCCCCACGAGGGGGAGCGACGCGCCGCACTCGCGTGTTTTACGCTGTCAGTATTATTTCAATCCACGCTCCCCACGAGGGGGAGCGACAAGTACGTCACGGGAGCAAACGCCGTGCCGGAGGATTTCAATCCACGCTCCCCACGAGGGGGAGCGACGCAGATTGTCAATGTGATCCTCTCCACCTGAGCATTTCAATCCACGCTCCCCACGAGGGGGAGCGACGTGATTCCGCCGCAACGTACAGCCCCGAATCATGCATTTCAATCCACGCTCCCCACGAGGGGGAGCGACAGCGACCCCGAATACCTTGCGGCAAAAATGCGCATTTCAATCCACGCTCCCCACGAGGGGGAGCGACCATTGGCAGAGGTTTTCGGCATATATATGTAGGGCAATTTCAATCCACGCTCCCCACGAGGGGGAGCGACCCTCCGCCCATCATGGCCAAAAGCACGATAAGAGCATTTCAATCCACGCTCCCCACGAGGGGGAGCGACACTGGATAGACAACCGCGACGAATCATTACGCTACATTTCAATCCACGCTCCCCACGAGGGGGAGCGACGATAAATCTTTGGGGTTGGGTGAAATAACTGGAATTTCAATCCACGCTCCCCACGAGGGGGAGCGACCGTATACGCCTACATGTCCCATTTTGCCCTTGGCATTTCAATCCACGCTCCCCACGAGGGGGAGCGACGCTTCGCCTGTCGATGCATATTGCAGCATCGACATATTTCAATCCACGCTCCCCACGAGGGGGAGCGACTTGACAAGGTGCTTGAGCATGATTCAAACGATTTATTTCAATCCACGCTCCCCACGAGGGGGAGCGACCTGCACTGTATTTTTCCTTCTGCGCCGAAAGATATTTCAATCCACGCTCCCCACGGGGGGGAGCGACAAGGATATATCAAGGGCCTGATACGCGCCGACATATTTCAATCCACGCTCCCCACGAGGGGGAGCGACCTCTTTGGCGGATATCGCCGCCGTGACAGACAAATTTCAATCCACGCTCCCCACGAGGGGGAGCGACTCATCGCAGGCTGGCCGAAAAGCACTTTATGCACATTTCAATCCACGCTCCCCACGAGGGGGAGCGACTTGCAGGTAACGTATTGGTACACGTCGATGGCAACATTTCAATCCACGCTCCCCACGAGGGGGAGCGACTGACATGAGCAGGGGAAACACATGAAAAAAATACAATTTCAATCCACGCTCCCCACGAGGGGGAGCGACCTGTATGCGCGGAGAGCGAGCAGTTTACGGGCATAATTTCAATCCACGCTCCCCACGAGGGGGAGCGACCAAGGACGGCAAAAGCAGCAAGCTTAAAAGAGCTATTTCAATCCACGCTCCCCACGAGGGGGAGCGACTTATTCGGCGCACAAGGCGGGTTGCCGAGCAGCTTATTTCAATCCACGCTCCCCACGAGGGGGAGCGACTTAGTCGCAAAGCAAGGAGGCAAAATGGGAACAAAATTTCAATCCACGCTCCCCACGAGGGGGAGCGACCCATTGTCTTTTCTCCTTCATAATTTTTTGGTATATATTTCAATCCACGCTCCCCACGAGGGGGAGCGACGCTTTCGGCGCAGCGATATTTAGGCCACGCCAACATTTCAATCCACGCTCCCCACGAGGGGGAGCGACGGCCGCCGCAGGGCATTGATACGGTGCGGCGTGGTCGGATTTCAATCCACGCTCCCCACGAGGGGGAGCGACGGACACATCTACCGCCACGCCATTGCGGCGCGTATTTCAATCCACGCTCCCCACGAGGGGGAGCGACGTTTACCCTGTATGATGTCGCGGCGGCGCTGCATATTTCAATCCACGCTCCCCACGAGGGGGAGCGACGCCGCCGATACAAGGCGGCGGAGAGAACCCTTATAATTTCAATCCACGCTCCCCACGAGGGGGAGCGACGGTACATATAGGGCGGGTTTCTCCAATCGAGCCAGTCATTTCAATCCACGCTCCCCACGAGGGGGAGCGACTCCGCCACGGCGGAGAAGAGGCTTGCAAAAGTCCGCATTTCAATCCACGCTCCCCACGAGGGGGAGCGACCACACGCACCCGCTGAGGCACGGGGAGGGAGAAAATATTTCAATCCACGCTCCCCACGAGGGGGAGCGACTCAGCCATGAAGAGCGTGTCTTTGTCGATATCAGATTTCAATCCACGCTCCCCACGAGGGGGAGCGACGACTATAAAAATTCCGCACGGTTGCCGCCGTGCGATTTCAATCCACGCTCCCCACGAGGGGGAGCGACTCGGCGCGAATAGATAAGGAGTTTTATATCTGCCCATTTCAATCCACGCTCCCCACGAGGGGGAGCGACGATGACTTGACAGACGCAGCGCCCTCGCAAATGATTTCAATCCACGCTCCCCACGAGGGGGAGCGACGGTCTTGACCAGCACGTCACTAAAGCCAATTACCATTTCAATCCACGCTCCCCACGAGGGGGAGCGACCCATGCTTGACCCTGACTGGCCGGGCTGGGACGACGTATTTCAATCCACGCTCCCCACGAGGGGGAGCGACGGACGCGATAGGGACGATAAAAAACTATTTGGGGATTTCAATCCACGCTCCCCACGAGGGGGAGCGACGCAATATGTTGTATAAATTCAATACTGACAGCGTAATTTCAATCCACGCTCCCCACGAGGGGGAGCGACGCCCTCGCAGTCGGCGATGGAGCCGCTTTGTAATTATTTCAATCCACGCTCCCCACGAGGGGGAGCGACCAGCATTGTTCATATCTCCATTCACAAGCTTCATATTTCAATCCACGCTCCCCACGAGGGGGAGCGACGCGGTGCAGGGCGATTCATAGCATTTGCCGCGCATATTTCAATCCACGCTCCCCACGAGGGGGAGCGACGGGACTGCGTACATGCTCGGCCTATAGAGAAACTATTTCAATCCACGCTCCCCACGAGGGGGAGCGACTAGTACGCTGCAAGGATTGCCGCTGGCGCGAGAGCATTTCAATCCACGCTCCCCACGAGGGGGAGCGACGCCGACGCAATCGTACCGTGTGCGGAGCTGCCCAATTTCAATCCACGCTCCCCACGAGGGGGAGCGACCCTGGAACCGGCGAGCTGATAATGAGCGATGCTATATTTCAATCCACGCTCCCCACGAGGGGGAGCGACCTATAAGCGCATCAACGTTTTTGCGCTCCCTGCTATTTCAATCCACGCTCCCCACGAGGGGGAGCGACCCGGTTACGCTTACGCTGTACACCACCGCCCACCATTTCAATCCACGCTCCCCACGAGGGGGAGCGACGCCGCGACCTTTTTCACCGGCGGCCTGACCCTTATTTCAATCCACGCTCCCCACGAGGGGGAGCGACGTAATTGTGCCTGCCGTTTTCCCATTAATCATGGCATTTCAATCCACGCTCCCCACGAGGGGGAGCGACCCCCAGCCGCCAAAGCCTCCGCCCATCATGGCGAGGAATTTCAATCCACGCTCCCCACGAGGGGGAGCGACGTACGCTACCCCAACGGCTACACCTACAACGCCGGATTTCAATCCACGCTCCCCACGAGGGGGAGCGACATGAAGCTGATTAACGATTTATCCGACCAGATTTGCATTTCAATCCACGCTCCCCACGAGGGGGAGCGACACTATCGGGGCGGCTTAGATCGCCCCTTGATTATATTTCAATCCACGCTCCCCACGAGGGGGAGCGACGCACATCTTCCGCAAGGTCGGCTTTTGGTATGCCGATTTCAATCCACGCTCCCCACGAGGGGGAGCGACGTGGTGATTGCCGTAAGCCGCCGCCCCGCCAACGTGGGATTTCAATCCACGCTCCCCACGAGGGGGAGCGACAAGCGGTGCATATAATAGCATATTACCGCCAGATTCAATTTCAATCCACGCTCCCCACGAGGGGGAGCGACTTGCGTTCATGCGCATATTCAAGATATACGCCATAATATTTCAATCCACGCTCCCCACGAGGGGGAGCGACGGCATCGTTTGTACCATCAAATTCAACATCATGCAATTTCAATCCACGCTCCCCACGAGGGGGAGCGACCATTATTTTGCTGTTGATGATTATTATGTGCAGTTTATTTCAATCCACGCTCCCCACGAGGGGGAGCGACTTTTGTTAAATAACTCATGACTTTAGCACTCCGATTTCAATCCACGCTCCCCACGAGGGGGAGCGACGATTTTGGTTTTGATTTCCTTCACCACTATCAGCATTTCAATCCACGCTCCCCACGAGGGGGAGCGACCTGTGCTGGGCGTCTACTTGTTATTATTTATTCTGATTTCAATCCACGCTCCCCACGAGGGGGAGCGACCCCGCAATGCCTCGGCTAACGTGTCAGCGCTTTCATTTCAATCCACGCTCCCCACGAGGGGGAGCGACAAATATGACGCAGAATCGTGCGCCCTATGTTGGTATTTCAATCCACGCTCCCCACGAGGGGGAGCGACCCTGCGCCGCCTGTGGATATCAATGATTTAGCGACGCATTTCAATCCACGCTCCCCACGAGGGGGAGCGACAAGGGCATACCTTGACCACGCACTTGACGGCGCATTTCAATCCACGCTCCCCACGAGGGGGAGCGACACGCCGAAAAGCGAGATAGAGCAATAAGGCTTTGCATTTCAATCCACGCTCCCCACGAGGGGGAGCGACGGTTTACCCTATATGATGTCGCGGCGGCGCTGCATATTTCAATCCACGCTCCCCACGAGGGGGAGCGACAAATAACAATAGAGCGCGGGGAAAACCGGTGCGGTATTTCAATCCACGCTCCCCACGAGGGGGAGCGACCCATCCCACGGCGGGGTTGAGCACGTCATACAAGATTTCAATCCACGCTCCCCACGAGGGGGAGCGACGGACAGCGGTATTTTACTTCTTTGCGCCACGTCTTATTTCAATCCACGCTCCCCACGAGGGGGAGCGACATTTATTCAGCATTAAAACAGAAATAAATAAAAGGAATTTCAATCCACGCTCCCCACGAGGGGGAGCGACGGATAGTACAAGAGATTGTGAGCCAGGCATAATATTTCAATCCACGCTCCCCACGAGGGGGAGCGACGAATCTGCCAAGAAAACAATCGCGGCGGGAAGGCTATTTCAATCCACGCTCCCCACGAGGGGGAGCGACTCAATGCGTTTTGTTAATAAGGTTGTCGCAAAAATATTTCAATCCACGCTCCCCACGAGGGGGAGCGACTGTATACACGCGGGTTGATGGTTTACTGTATCCCAATTTCAATCCACGCTCCCCACGAGGGGGAGCGACCCTGCGCGGTGCCAAAAATATCGATAAAATTGCGTGATTTCAATCCACGCTCCCCACGAGGGGGAGCGACCTCGACAGCGGGGAGCGCTGCGACTGTGAGAAGATTTCAATCCACGCTCCCCACGAGGGGGAGCGACGCGGAGCCGTATGGCATAAGTGGCCCGACGCTGCAATTTCAATCCACGCTCCCCACGAGGGGGAGCGACCTTGCAGGATACGGGCAGCGCTTCGCTATAAAAGATTTCAATCCACGCTCCCCACGAGGGGGAGCGACCGCATAAGTATTATGACGGCGCAAGCCCCTGCGAATTTCAATCCACGCTCCCCACGAGGGGGAGCGACGCTGGCCGATGGGCGGCTTACGGGCACAGGCGGGATTTCAATCCACGCTCCCCACGAGGGGGAGCGACTCCTACTGCCTCGCCTGATTTTTCGCAAAAATCATTTCAATCCACGCTCCCCACGAGGGGGAGCGACGGTAAGCGCTTCTGCGGTCATTGCCAGCTTCCCGCAGATTTCAATCCACGCTCCCCACGAGGGGGAGCGACGCGATTTATGAGCCGCTCCACGCCATGCCGTTCTATTTCAATCCACGCTCCCCACGAGGGGGAGCGACGGTGGCCGCGGCGGTTGGCAGAAAGCTTGATGTATTTATTTCAATCCACGCTCCCCACGAGGGGGAGCGACGCGGCTACCTTGCGGCATGTCTCTACCGTGCCTGGATTTCAATCCACGCTCCCCACGAGGGGGAGCGACCGCCGCCAAGGAGCGATACCGCCGGATAGTAATTACATTTCAATCCACGCTCCCCACGAGGGGGAGCGACAAGAACTATATCGCGATCGCCGACAACAGCATCATTTCAATCCACGCTCCCCACGAGGGGGAGCGACGTTTGCCCTGGTGCGTCCAGCCGCCGAGGCACAAGTATTTCAATCCACGCTCCCCACGAGGGGGAGCGACCTGGGACGATGTGAAGCAGATGCGCAATCAGGGGGGATTTCAATCCACGCTCCCCACGAGGGGGAGCGACCCTTATATTTTTTTGTCGTGGTGCTGCCGATGCGGATATTTCAATCCACGCTCCCCACGAGGGGGAGCGACACTACCGGCGCAACATCGGCGGCGGGGATATCGCCATTTCAATCCACGCTCCCCACGAGGGGGAGCGACATGGCCTTATTATACCATAGGTATATACCTACGTATTTCAATCCACGCTCCCCACGAGGGGGAGCGACTATCGCCGTACCTAAGACCTCGGCGCGGATAGACAAGATTTCAATCCACGCTCCCCACGAGGGGGAGCGACTCGTAAGGTCGAAGCAATCCTCAAGGGTGATGTTGTTATTTCAATCCACGCTCCCCACGAGGGGGAGCGACTCGAGGATAACAGTCTGCTGCGCATAATGTCAGATATTTCAATCCACGCTCCCCACGAGGGGGAGCGACGCGAAAGGAGACGCTTGGAGATGGAGGCGGAAAAATATTTCAATCCACGCTCCCCACGAGGGGGAGCGACACAGCGATGATATGTATGCGCTGAGGCGGGTACTATTTCAATCCACGCTCCCCACGAGGGGGAGCGACCATCAGCAGGTTTTGAAGTCAAAAGCTCCAAATATTTCAAGCCACGCTCCCCACGAGGGGGAGCGACGGCACAGT